>Ga0070748_1000831_pt1 | contig 14471 bp, 16 predicted proteins | sample VirMetDEL_Nov_12_FD_77015 | JGI IMG/M metagenome (GOLD analysis project Ga0070748, IMG submission 77015) | Aqueous microbial communities from the Delaware River and Bay under freshwater to marine salinity gradient to study organic matter... | ecosystem: Environmental > Aquatic > Marine > Coastal...
AGCAGTTTGCAAATCCCATTTATCCACTCTCTCTCCACTTGAAATTTCTTTATTATATTTATTCAATGCAAACGGAACTGCTTTCTTAGTAGATGTAACAACTGCATTAAATTCTTGAATAGTATAAGACATAATGATTGATCTATTTGCAGTTACATTTTTTTCTGGAAAAAAGTTATCTTTTCTAAATTCATTTAAGTCTGGATACCTAAGAACATCTGGAAATGTTTGTAATGGAATATTACCATAAGTTCCGTAATCTTGCCTATCCCATAATGGGTGTCTGTTAGCTTGATTTTGTTCTCTTGTAACAGGACTCGGTAAAGGTGGAATTATCGCTTCAAATCCCACACTGTTTCTATAACCTAAATCATTTAGAGCTTTTGCTAGTATCCTACCAGAAGTATTTCCAGCATATCTTTTAATATAACTACTACTATCGATAGGAGATTCAGGGCCAGTATATATTGTATGTATACCACCTATCCAATTATATCTAAATATGTTTTGTATATCTGACTTTTTAAAAAATCCAAGGTGAAATCTTACATAGTCAGATGGTAAGTTTGTTTCTCTCCATATAGCATAGTCAGTACCAGTAGTAGGAAATTTAGCTCCAGTTACACGAAATCTTGCATGATCGGAACTTCTAGCTAAAGGTGTATCCGCAACTTTATATTTTGCGTATGGTGAAACAGTACTATCAGTTTCAGCGTTTCCAAAAGCTTCATTGAAATCATTGGTATTTCCAAAATTTCCCATATACTTTTTCACTAGAAATCTCCCATACACTTATTACAATTTCCCATACCTTGTTCAACAATTGTTGGAGCATCTTTAATTGCTTGAGCTACTTCACTTTTATAAACAGCTTGTTCAATATACTTTTCTTTATTAAATACATTTAAGATTGAATCTTTATTTTTTAAAACTAAAAGTCCAACACCACCAATAGCAATAAATTTTAAACTATCAGCTTTAATTTTACCTAGTATCTGTAATGCCATAAATCCAGCTAGAATAGTTTTTACTCTATCAATAGTTAATTGTTTGCTGATAGGGCCTAATCCAAGTTCGGCAGTATACTTATCTAATTCAATAGCTTCTGCTCCCCATTGAAATTTCTTATAGGCAGTATTCAAATAATTATCAGTCATACTAGTTAGAGTGTTAACTGCTGCATCGTTTTGGTGAGTTGGATTAGCTTGATTAACTAAAGCTAGTTCATTAGGTGCTACATCTACATTAGGTAGTTTTATAACACTTTCTGCGGTTGTAATATCGTTAGACATAATAGTTCCTTTGGTTATTTATTTTTTTGTATAAAAGCTGTGTAAGTTAATAATGCAAGTAAAACTATTGATAATACCGTTTGAGTCTTTTGCAATTGTAAAGAAGCTTCATTTGTAGGAAGCCCATCTAATTTTTTAAAAACTGGTATCATTTTAATCTCCTTCTTTCTGAAATAATTCTTATTCCAATAATACTCGCAAAGGCCATACCAATTAAACCAATTCCTATTCCAACTGTTTGTTGTCTACTTACTTCGACACCACCAATTTCAAAAACTGATAAATTTGATTTAGCATAAAAAGATAAACTATCTAATCTTTTAAACCATCCATATCTGAAAGCTTCTTGTTCAGGATACTTTGCTATTATTTTGTTATAATTATCTTTTTGGATTTCAACAAATTTATCTATAAAGTCAGATTGTAAATCAGAAGTATTAAGTTCATTCAACCTCGCTAGAGTCTCGTCTGGCATAAAAGCTCCAGCTTCGGTCATTGGTATAGTTGCTTGATTAAAAATCTCTCTTACAATGTTTATAACAACGTGAGGGCCTTTATTTATACTCATATCGAGAATTGCAAAAGCTATTGGATACGACTTTATCTTATCTCCAGAAATTTTATCCCAAAAATAAGTTTTATATAATGCCTTGGCATCATCAATAGTTAAATTTCTTACATAATTTGTTGGAACTTTACCGTACCCATATATTTGCTTTTCAAGAAATCTTGTGGAGATACCGAAGTTTGTTTCACCACCTCTATCAAGCTTATTGTCTACATATCCACCTTCATGCGCTAATACCTTACTAATTGCCTTTTCAAAATTAGACATAACCATCCTTTTTGTTATTTCACATACTATTATACTAGATTCTAGGATTAGGTAAAGGAAAACGAAAAACGACTCATAAAGAGTCGTTTTTGCTAGAGAGAGAGAGGGGTTTCTAATACTACATAATTGAGTTGTAAAACAATATGGACATTGCCTTACCAATCCAATCTAACAAACTAATTATACTTAATCAAGTAAATACAAATAAAAATAATATAAATGTTACTAGAATCTGGTTTAAACATACCCGATTTCTCAGGGCGTTGTACAGGGCATTGCTCGGGGCATTGTACAGGGCGTTTTTGGGGCATTTCTGGGTTTATTTTAATAAAACTAGTATCTGCTATTGCCAAACGATGTTTGAATTACCATTATATTAGTATATTAAATTTATTCCATTTCCAAAGGGAGGCAAAATGGGTGTAGTAAAAAGCGAAAAAACGTCTAAGAAAGACAGTGATGTAGTTAATTTCCATAAAGAGTCTATGAGTCTTATGTCAGATACAGATGATTATGATGATGAAATAGAAGATGATGGAGAAGAGTTAAATTTTGAAGCAAATGAGTTGACAGAAGAAGAGTATCTTGAACAAGTACCAGTTCAAAGTAAAGCACAGATTGAAAGAGACTTAAAAGGTTATAACTTTGATCTATTTACAGATGTTGGTGATCGTCGTGCTGAAATGGACGATGTAGTGATATATGAGATATTTAAAAACAATCAAATGTTAACTACTAAGACTCACCCATATTCTTGGAAAGAGCTTCAAGAAGAGTTTGATGGTGGTACTTACAAGGTTACTGCAAAAAGTGGTGTAAATAAAAGATACATCAAGACTCAAACTAGATCAGTTTCAGCGACACCAACAAAAACCACTAGCAATGTAGCAAGTGATAATTCAAAGAACTTTTTAGAGGTATTTCAAAGTATGAACTCGCAAATCCAAGAGAACCAAAAAATTGCAGATGAAAAAGCAAGAGAAGAAAGAAGACTAAATGAAGAAAGGATATTTAGGATGCAAGAAGAACAAAAGAAATTACAAGTAGAATCTCAAAACAATATGACTAGCTTACTTGGAAATCTTCTTAATAAGCCCAAAGATAATTCAATGGAGACAATGGTTTCTATGATGAATAATCAATCTCAACAAAACATGCAGATGATGGTAGCTATGATGGAAGCTAATAAACCAGTTCAAAAAGATGATAGTTCTAAAGACTTAATGATGCTTATGATGGAAATGCAAAAAACAAATATTGCAATGATGGATAAGATGAATGAGTCAACTTCAAGACAAATAGAAAAAATAACTGAGAAGTTTGAACAGTCTAAATCTAGTGATGATATGAGTGGTATGAAGTTAGTTGAGCTTTATACAGGGGCTATGAATCAAGGTTTCAATCAAATGCAAATGCTTAATGATCTAGCAGATGCTAAAGCAGAAGCAAAAGGTGGAAGTGATTCAGAAGATTCAGAGTCTATGACACAAACTCTTATTAAGTCAGTCGCCCCTCTTCTAGCTTCTATGGCCTCTTTAAATCAAGGTGGTGGTGTTAATCTAGGTAATAACCCAACTCCAGCACAGCCACAAAGGGTAGCTCCCCCACAGCGTAACGCTCCCCAAAGGAGCAATAGAGGAAACGGTCAAGCAAAAAATAACGGCGCTCAAGTTACAAAAGAAGCTCAAAGAGTCAACCCGACTAACGAAGGTGGGAGGAATGTTGCTGGGCAAGGGATTAAAGAAAATAATGTAGGTTTGCCAAGTGCTAATCCAGAAGTGGAAGCTCCAAGAAAGCCAAGACCTATTAAAAAGGTAGAAAAACAAGTAGTTAGTGAACCAGTTGAAACAGTTGTTGCGCAAAATACAGAATCTTCTATAATAGATACTAGTGGAAAAGATAAAGCGGTTGAGGTTTTAATTCCTATAGTTGGACAATGTATGGCCAATGGAAATACACCGCAAGATTCAGCTCCAATAGCTATTCAGTATCTAACTCAACAAGGTATTGATGCAAAAGTAGTAGTTCCTCAATTTAATGGAGAAGAACTAATTACTATAGCAAGCGGTTTCGGTATTAAAGAATCGGAATATGAAGGTGTTGAAACATGGTTAAGGAATTTCTATGACTCACTACTCGAAAACAGCGCACAAACGATTGGGTAATTTGCCCGACACAAAAGAAACTAAATTAAGAAATGGTGCTAACGGTAATAAAGATACCGTTAGCATTATGAAAAGAATCGCCCATCAAAGATCAACACATCCCATCGTACGTCAGTTAGCTATGAATATTATTCATGATGCTAAAATCAAATCCCATTCCTATCTTGATGAGTGTATAGCAATTGGAAAATATGTTCAGAAACACATGAGGTACTTAAAAGACCCTAGAGGTACTGAACAGCTAACTGACCCTATCCTTCTAATTGAAAAATTAGTTAAAGGAGAAGCCATGGGTGATTGTGATGATATGGCATTATTAATAGTTACCCTCTTAAAATCTATAGGCCATGGAAGTTCACTTCGTTTTGTAAAATACAAAAATCTTATAGGCCCATACAATCATATTTATGTTGTAGTATATCAACAAAATTTTGGAAACAGAAGACAACGCTTTGTCTTAGATGCTATCGTAAAACATAAACCATTAGGATTTGAAGTTCCGCATATCTATGGAACAGAAGTTAAAATATAAAAGGAAATGAAATGAAATTATTTAACAACACTTTAAAAAGTACAGCACAACCCGATATTTACTATACTGATTCTAGTAACCTTCCAAAAGAAGTTCAAGAAATGCTTAGTGAAGAAGAGATAGAACTTTTCAAAGAAGCATCAGGTGGTGGCACTAGAGTTAGGTTAAATGATGTTAAAATTCATGGTTGGGTATACGATATATCTTACACTATAGATTATGTTCAAGACTTTGATATTCATTTTCAAGATTTAAACGATGATGTAGATGAAGATGATATAGAAGCTGAAATGTTTCAAAGAGCAGAAGTGTTTTTAGCAGACGGATTAGTAAATGATGTTTATGTAGAAGTTGTAGACAATGATATGAAATTTGCAGTTAAGGTTAGAAACATGAGTGATGCTTCAACTGATTTATTATATTTTGAAAGTGATGAAGCAGATTCAGTTGTTAGGTTTAAAAAAGAATTAGATAACTTAAAATATGAAGATGAAGAAGACTATGATGATGTATTAGATAAGATATTACGTTTTCATTCTCCAAAAGTTTTAGAGAATATCAATTGGCGAAAAATGAAAAAAGATGAAGACTCAATAGATTCTGAAATTTATGCAGATGAAATAACAGATGATTATTATATTGTGTTTAACAAAGTAGCAATAGATATTTAATAAAAGGAATCTATGTTCAAGATAATTGTTAGAAAACATGCTAAGTCAGTAAGAGGATATTCTAAACCATGCGGTAAGGATATACCTAAGACTATTAGTTTAGTTAAGGACTCTAAAGAGCATGTACTTCTTAATGGAAAAAAGTTTAAAGTATCTGATATGGGTGAGTTATGTGAAGCATTAACTACAGGTGAATGTGACCTTCCAGTTATCTTTAATAGTGGTTCTTCAAGATATAGACTAATGAGAGTAGAGGGATATAAGAACCTAACTATTCAGAATCCTAGAAGAATAAACAACGATCAAGTAGCTGATATTTTATTTAGTGAGATATATTCACTTTTAGAGTATAATAAGAACATGGAAATAAATGTTAATGAATTAATAAAAGGTTTATCAAAACAATATAATATATCAGTCAAAAAGTTTGAAGTAGCTTTTGACAAGGAAAATCAGGAGAAAGGTAATGAATAATAAAGGTATGGGAGATTTCGGTGGAAATGGAAACCGACAAACATTCAATATTAAAAGTAATAGTGGTATGGGAGATATGTTCTCAGACTTTCTAAAAAATGCTGAAAGAGAAGTAAATACTTTTGCTCAGTCATTAGAAGAAAAGACTAGAGAGACTTTACAAAACAATACATCATGGCTACCACCAGAAATGAGAGAGCAAGCCGAAGCTGCAATTAAACAAGCTGGTGGACAAATGACTCTTGACTTAGAAAAGAAACTTAAAGCGGAAGCTCAAAGACTTTTAACTCAAAAAGCTCAAGCTATTGCAAGTGACCCTGCTACTCAAAATAATGCTATCACCGCTGGAGTTAATGCTAGTGCGCAACAAGTATCTGGTTTTCTAATATCTTTAAAAGATAGTATTATGAATGGTACAGTTCATAAGGTTCATCCGATAGCTACTGGAATTGCAGTTGGACTTCCAACTCTTTTATTTCTAAAGTTTATGATTGGTAAGAAGAGAACGAAAGTTGTTTATGCTAAACCAGAATCTAAAGCTAAGAAAGCAAAAGCTAATCCAAGAAAGAGAAGGAAATAATATGTTTTACAAAGACTACAAATACATAGGTGCAAGACGGCCATACGATTATCCAGAGGATATTCATTTTAAAAGAAAGTATCATCTTGATAATAAAAATGAACTTAATACTTCTGTTTGCGCACAGGTTACTGACTTTTCTGAGTTAGCTTATGCAGTAAATGATTCTAGTGTTGATTATAATATGGGAAGTGTAGAATCTTCTGGTGTTAGTTCAAAAACTAAAATTGCTTTAATTGGTGTAGTTGTATTATCAGCATATTTTTTATTAATGAAAAAAAGTAAATAAGGTTATAAATGAGTACTACTACACAAACATTTATTTTGGATAGAGAGCTTAGACTTCAAAGAGAGCAAGAAAAAGCTCAACTTGAAAGTAAAATAGCTAATCACAAAAAAGAACTTATGATTGAGCTTGCCAGAAAAATTGGTGCTGGTGAGATTAAAACTAAGATAGATGTTTCTAAGTTTGATATGCCACATCCAGATACTAAAACTTATGCAGATGATCTTTGGATAGATGATAAGGTTATTAAGTTTATAGGACTTGAACTTAAAAGAATCCAAGATCAAATTGAAATAGATAAAGATAAAATAAGAAGATTTACTTTGTTTATGCAAAATAAGTTTACTCCAATATTTATGGAGAGAGTAAAATGGATAGATGCTAAAGGTGGTGCAGAACAGGCCACATTAGGTATCATGGTTATGAATGACTTTTTAGAAAGAGCTATGCAGATTTCATTATTACCAGATGAAGGTAAGTCAGGTACTAAATCTCCAATTGGAGCTTATGGTGTTTGGGATAATGTAATGAAAACTAAAATAGGTGCTAATCCATACTATGATAAAGGTTGGTTTAAAAAGTATTTTAAATTAAACTATGCTGATAAAGTTTTTGAAAATGTTTTTGGTACAGTTCATATTGGAAGTAAAAATAGATTCGATCAATTATATCCTTTTTTAGATATTATAATTGAAGCTGCAAATTATATTAATAAAGATGTAAAAGCATTTACTGGTTTAGAGCTTTATAATATTTTAGGTGAGCAAGAACAATTTAGAACAGAAGAGGATAAAAGTTTACTAGCTCAAAAGGCCAGTGAATTATCTGTTAATTATTTTACAAAGAAAGGTATGCAAAAGATTTATAGTGAAGCTAAAGAAAGGTACATAGTTAAATGGCCTACAACTTTAGGTACTGTAAATACGGATGGTGCAAAAGCAGCGTTAGCTTTACAACAATTTTTCATGGAGTATTCTAACAAGTACAACAATAAAATTCAAAGTATGGTAGCAACTGCATCAAACATTGGTGAGATATATAGAAAATATAGAACTAAGAGACAAATAACTTTTGCAAAACAAAGTGTAATTATATCTTTTAATAAGAGTATTAATAGTCCTGTATTTCCAAAATTTCCAAGTGCAGATGAATTAATAGCTATTGCCGAAGATCAAAGACTTCCTCTTTCAATGGCATTTGAATTATATAACAATAGAAACAACTATCAAAAATTTTCTATGGCCTACCCAAAGTTTATTATTGATTGGATGTTATATAGATCAGCAAGTGAAGGGATACCTGATATTCACAAACTAACTGATTTAGAAAAAAGAACTAGACTTGATAATGCAATAAAAGAAATTCAGTCTCTTTATTATCCTAGCGATCAATTAGTACAACTTATAAAATATCGTGAAGGTGTTGTAGAAAAATATAGAGAAACATTTAAGACTATTGATAGAGGTATTGCACTTCAAAAAATAAATAGAATTGTAGCTACAGTTGAAGCAGGACTTCCAGTTACCGATCAAACAATGGGTAGGGTTGGAATGTATATGGATGGTATGTCAGATGTTGGATATACTATTGATAGACCAGAAGAGTATCAAGATGATGATACTGGTATGGGATTCTTTAAAATAAAGATTTCATGGCCTAAGATTAGTTTACCAAAAATAACTATACCATCTATTAGGATACCATTACCTCCACTTCCTTTACCAAAGTTAACTTTACCAAAATTAACTTTACCAAAACTTGATTTACCAAAGCTTCCAGATATTCAATTTGTAAATATTGTTATGCCTAATAATATAACGGATGCAATTACAAATCCAATTAACGGAATGTTTAGTTTTGTTGGAGCTAGTGATGATATAAAAAATATGGCCACTGGAATTATAAAAGATATGGTTGATAATCCTGTTTACATACCAGTCATATCGGAAGCGGTTGATGCTGGTGGGAGAATTTTAAAGAATCCTCAAAATGTATTTTCTGTTTTAGCAGATGAACACACAAGACTTCTTGAAAACGGAGCTAAAGCAATTGCAGACTATCCTAAATTTGTTGCTGATGCTGTAGATGCTACTGGACAACTTGCCAGTGATTTATTTATATCTCCAGCCGAAGATTTAGTAGATGGTGTAGCATACGCAATTTTACCTCCAGATATAGCAAGAAAGATTGATAAGATTTCAGACTTGCCAAGAAAAACTTTTGCTGGTGGTTTAACTACTGATGATGTTTTAGATGCTGGTACGGCCACACTAAAACTTGCAATTGCACCAGCAGCTTTCGCAGGTAAAATTACAGCAGATGTTATTGATAGTGCAATTGAAAATGTTCCACTTATTGATGATCTTGATAAAGCTACTGGTGGTGTTTTAACTTCTGGTGCAAGAGTAGCAAGAGCATCAAGTGATGAATATGAAGGTAAAGCAGTTAATCCATATTTAGTTGAAGATGTTTTAAAAGTTGGTGCGGCAGTTGCCGTAGCTTATGGTGGTTATGCTCTTTATCAAGCATATATGGCCAGTGGTGCAACGACAGCAGCAACAACTACAGCTTCAACAACTGCAACAACTACAGGTACGACAGCAGCAACTACTACAGCAACAACAACAACTGCAACAACAACTGCTACAACAACTGCTACAAGTGCTGCAACTAAAACAACTATAGCAGCAAAACTAAAACTAGCAGGGGCAAAAGCTTTAGCTTCCGCAGAAACAGCAGCGATTGGAGCAGGGTTAAAAGTAGCAGATCAAGAGTTATACAAAGCTACTGGTGTAAAAGTTGGTGTTGCAGATATTTATAATGGTATTGCAAATTTTGATGGTTCAATTGAGAAATTAACTAATGAGCAAATTGATAAAGCAATTGATGATGGTTTTAAACAAGCAGAAGATAAAATCATTGATATGGCCGAAGAAGAACTTAAAAAGAAAACTGGAATTGATATTTGTTTAGATGAAGATTGTGATGATTGGGCAAATCAATTAGTAGATCAGTTAATTGATAATCCAGCAGAAACTTTAATTGCATTTCATTTAGCTACTAGAGGAAAAGTAAAAGCTGAAAGAGCATTGATTGAAAATCAAGCTTTTGTTTGGAATAGTACATATCCAAGTGCTAGTGATGCTCAAAAAGAAGCTCAACTTAAAAAGTTAATAAAAGAAGGATACAGAAAGATAGATAAGACCATGAAAAACTTTGGTACTCTTAAATCTAAACTTGATGGCCCTAGATTTATTAAGGCTTATAAAGAAATGAATCATGAAGCTAATATTGAAAAAGATAAGCTAGTAATTAGTCTATACATAACTTTTTGGAATTTAGAAGAAAAGTATGCTCCAAGACAGTTACTTGATTATATGTTCTATTATTATGGGCCTAAGAAAAATTATGATACAATATTTAGGACTTTAGATAGCAATGTAGTTAATGCACATGTATCACCAGATGGAAGGTTGTTAAAAAATTACCGTCATGGGATACCACTTGCATATAAAGCTAGTGCTGGAATTGCAGTTGCGCTTGGAGCTTACGCTTTTATAAATAAATAAGATATAAGGAGTTAACATGAGTTTAACATTATCACAAAAACAAGAATCACAACGTATGCTTAATGCGCTTGGATTTGATGCTGGAGTAGTTGATGGTATATTAGGTACTAGAACAAAAGCTGCAACATTAAAATTTCAACAAGCACATAGTGTTTATCCTCAAGATGGAATCTTAGGGCCTATCACATTTAATAAATTGAAATCTGTTTATGATGGAAAAGTTATAAATACTACAACTGCACCAAAAGCTCAACCAGTTCCTAGTTCAATAAATAATGCAAGTAAACCAATCACAGATGCTTTAAGGCCAAGTGGTATGAACATGAATAAAATAGGAATGATTGCTGGGGTACTTGCTATTGCTGGATATGCTTATTATGAGTTTATCGTGAAAGGAAAAAAAGGACGTAAGTAATGAAAAAATTTATGGGAGATTTTGGTACTGTTATTAATGATATTGATTTATCATTGTTCGGTACTAGAACAGGTGACAGAGCAACTAGTACGCTAACAATCAAACCAGCTTATACTGATTTTTCTCGAACAGGAGAAGTAGATACTGCTAGAATTGCCCTTAGTAAAGAAGGTTCTATTGCAGTTGACGATACAGCTCTAAGACTAAGCACAGATCATATAGCTGAAAGAAAATCAGGTGACTTTAATGATATATTTACAAACATAGTATCAGACCCTAATAATTGGGCCGCATCTACTATTCAAGTTGAACCAGTTATTCAAACAATGGTAAGTGAATCTGATTCTGTTATTGATAAAGAAAATATTGTTGGTGAATCTCCAAACGGAAATATTGTTGTTGCAAGTATAAAAGACGGTGTTCTTAACATGGTTGAAATTAAAACAGATGATAGCAAAGTTTTCAAAGGTAAAGTTAAGAAAGGTCAAAAGAGCAAGATGGTTAAGATAGTTAAAAAGTTTCTTAAGAATAAAAACTTGTATCTTGGAATAGTTGATGAAAACTTTGGTTCTGAATTAGCTCAAGTTTTAAGAGAGTTTCAATTGTCTAAAGGAATTGAAGTTACTGGTGAGATTGATGCAGATACATTTAATATTGTTGTTGGTGCTGATGCTGAATTAGCAAATGCTAATAAGTTAACTCAATTGAATCAAGCTAAAAAATCTAAGAGTAATAAGATGGCCATGGGTGTAGCTGGTTTAGCTTTATTATTTTTTGCAAACAAAGGTTAGGATAATATGGACTTTATAAATAGAAGAGAAATGAATCAAGGTTTGGGGGAGTTCGGATTAGATGCTCAACCTACTATGGGTGAAATGACAGGTGTAAGTCAAGACTACTATTGTGAAAGTCGTGGTATGTGGGTTTACTGGAGCTTTGATGATGGTGTTTGGATAGATTCTGTTCACAATGATGTTTATACATCAGATGAAATAGATTTACCTATTCCAACTCAAACTGTTAGTGATATTAAACAGAATCCTATGTCTTATAATTCTCAAGAAGGTTCTGGTTTTACAAAAGGTTTAGCGACTAATAGAAATATAATTATTGCTCTTGCGGCCGCAACTACTTTTTTAATTTTTAAAGGTAAAGGTAAGAAGTGATTACTGGTAGACAAGCATTAGAAATTTTCTATAATGAGTCTGTTCAAAATAATGAAGGTGACTTGCCAAAATCTTTTCAAGAGTTTTTAAACATATTATCTAAACATAAAAATAGAGGATATAACAATCTTGAAATGACTTTAACGAATGTAATCAAAGTTTTAGACGATGATTCTTTTTTTGGAGTTGATGGTGATATAGAAGATTCTATGATTGAGCTTGCTAGAAAATTCAAAGGTTCATTACCACATCCAAGCGCATTTACTATGGCCATATCAAATGAGTGGACTTCAATTCCAAAGTCAGTATCTAATTATTTTGATGTTGTTGAAGAAATTTCTAATGTAACTACACAAGTTGCTAAAGATGCTGGCTCAAGTATTACTAAATTATCTGAAAACATTAATTGGTTATCAGGTAATTCAAAATGGATAATATTAGGTGGTGGTGGATTAGCTATGTATTTAGTTATAAAAAGATTTGTACCAGATACAACTAAACTATTGAGTAGAAGAAAAAAGTAATTGCAAGGAGGCAATATGTTTAAACTAGTATTACTATTTTTAATGATTTTAGTTTCATACGGAGCTGTAGCTTCTGATAATGAACCTCATTATGCACACAAACTTACTCATGGTTTAAATAAGTGGGAAAAGATTATTAATATAAATCCAAAACATCATGATGGTAGTGTAAGTTCAAAATATGATGGAATAACATTTTATACACCCTCAAGATGGAGTCATGCAAAGGGTAAACCTTTTTATTCAGTTAATTTTAGATTCAATAATAGAAAATTTGAAAAACAAAGTCATACTAATTTAATTCATAATTATGGTAAGTGTAATCCATTTAGAGTTGATTTGGATATTAAAATGATTAGATTGTCTAGCGTATATGGTGAAAAAGGTAATTCATTTCCTATTACTTATAAATTAATTATTAAAGGAAATAACGGAAAAAAGATAAGTACTCCAGTAAATATCATTAATCACCAGTATCTACTTGTAGCAAAAAGAAATAGTCACTGGATAAATGTTTGTAAAGAGCTAAAATCAGGTGTAAAATCAATAGACTTTATACCTTACGGAGCATACGATCAAAATAAGAAGCGTGGATTAATAATTTTGAAAAGATTTGCAGTAACTAGAGTATTGTAAAGGTAATTTTTGCCTTGGGCTAAACTTGATAAAATCGCAATATAATATATACTGTAAGTAGAGGAAAATATTAAATGAATGGTAGCAAATCTAAATTTAAGCAAGAAAGATCAAATGGAGTTCGTTCTCTATTTTCTTGGGCGCACGAAATTTTAAAAGCTCACCAATCAGATAGAATCAAAGCAAAAGAAATTGCAATTGACGGTATCGAAAAATTTAAAGAAGGAAAAACTTCTAAGGAAGGAAAAAAGCTTGTTAAATTTTTAGATAATGATTGTGAATTAGTTGGTTTTGTTCCTCACATAGCTTACATTAAAGAATCAGCAAGAGATAAGTCAGAACTAGATTCTGTTTGGGTTCATCCTTTTGCACAAAGAACATTGCTTTATAAAATAAAAGATAGCCCTGCATTGATTATGGTTAACTCTAGTATAGAACTTAACGATTCAGCTCTTAGAACTATTGGTGAGAATCACACGATAGAAGATTTACTAAGTATAGCTGGAATAACAGGATAGGGAGAATAAATGTCAGTATTACAATTGGTTTTTGGGAATCCAAAGAAAAAGAAGAAAGTTAATAAGAATAAAAAAGGAGCTAACATGGCTAAGAAAAAAACTAAGAAGGTAGCTAAGAAAAAAGTTGCTAAAAAAGCGACTAAGAAAGTTGCTAAGAAAAAAGTAGTAGCTAAGAAAAAAGTTGCTAAAAAGAAAGTAGCTAAGAAAAAAGTTGCTAAGAAAAAAGTAGCTAAGAAAGTTGCTAAGAAAAAAGTTGCTAAGAAAGCTACTAAGAAAAAAGTTGCTAAGAAAAAAGTAGCTAAGAAAAAAGTAGCTAAGAAAGCAAAGAAGAAAGTTAATAGAAAACAACTTTCAAGAGATCTTTATAGTGGTATGGCTGCGTTAGCTGCTGCTGATAAGAAACCTAAAAAGAAAGCTAAGAAAAAAGCTAAGAAAGCTAAAGGTAAGAAAACTAAAACTAAGAAAGCTGCAAAGATCAAAGTTAAAGTACCTAAGTCTTATGGTGGTAACAGAAAAGCTAGACAAGAAGCAGTTTCAGCTCTTAAGAAAGGTAAGTCTCATAGATATGCTTATGCAGCTTACGGTTCTAAGAAAAATAAACACCAAAATAAAAGTAAAAGACTTGCTGGTAAGGGAAGTGTTTACGGTGTATCAGGAAAAACAACAAGACTTAACCCAATAGGAGGGGCAATGAAAAACGTACAAAAATATTTAAAGCATAATGTATCGGAAGCTGGAGGTCTAGCTATTGGTGGATTCGCATCAGAAGCAATCAACGCACAAATCTTAAGCAAGTTTCCAACTATCG
>Ga0070748_1000833_pt1 | contig 14461 bp, 14 predicted proteins | sample VirMetDEL_Nov_12_FD_77015 | JGI IMG/M metagenome (GOLD analysis project Ga0070748, IMG submission 77015) | Aqueous microbial communities from the Delaware River and Bay under freshwater to marine salinity gradient to study organic matter... | ecosystem: Environmental > Aquatic > Marine > Coastal...
AGCCACGCCCAGATCATGGTTGACAAGATCGAGACATTACTGAACGGCAAAGCTGACTCAGATGTCAGCAGTTACCAGATTGCGGGCCGGTCACTCACTAAACTTTCGTTTAAAGAACTGGTGGACGCCCGTGACCACTACCGCAAAGAGGTGGTGCAGATGAAAAATGCCGCCGACATCAAGCTCGGCAAGTCTGGCAGTTCAACTATTAAGGTGCGGTTCTGATGGGAATTCTCGACTTCTTCAAGAAGACACCGGCACCTGTCAACAAATCATCGCGTCGAGGCTACGCTGCCGCCAATCCTGGCAGGTTGTTTGCCGATTTTGACGGCTCCAACAGTTCAGCAGATGGCGAACTGAAGGACGCTCTTGGCAAGATCCGCAACCGCTCCAGAAGCCTCGCCAGGGATAACGAATATGCCAGGCGATACCTGAACCTGCTCAAGACCAACGTGGTCGGAGAGCGCGGTCTAGGGCTTCAGGTGAAGGCGCTAGATAGCAATGACAAATTAGACCTGCTCGGCAATCAGATGGTTGAGAGCGCCTTCAAGAAATGGGGCAAGCTCGGCAACCCGACTGTGGATGGAAAGATGTCATGGGTTGACGCGCAAAAGCTGGCAATAGAAACACTGGCGCGGGACGGTGAGTTATTCATTGTCAAGCATCGAGGGCGCGAATTCCACGACACGTTTTCACTGGAGTTTCTGGAAGCCGATCAAGTTGACGAGACCCTGAACGCGAAGAACAAAGACGGCAACGAAATCAGGATGGGGGTCGAGGTTGACAAATTCCGCAGGCCGGTCGCCTATCATGTCCTCGGGTATCATCCTGGCGACTTCGAGCAATCAACGGCGAGCTACGGCAAGAAGCATACAAGGGTTCCAGCCGACAGAATCATCCATGTATTCGTTCAGCTTCGCGCAGGCCAGACCCGTGGAGAACCTTGGATGGCACCGGCACTGCTGGCGGTCAAGCAATTGGGCGCACTGCGTGAGGCGTCTGTCATCAATGCGCGTATTGGCGCTAGTAAGATGGGCTTTTTTACCTCTCCCGCAGGGGATGGCTTTACTTCTGATGACCTAGATGAGCAGACGCCAATCATGGAGGCAGAGCCTGGCACCTTCCACCAATTGCCGCAGGGCGTTGAGTTCTCCAGCTTCGACCCGCAATACCCGAATAACGAGCTCGGAGAGTTTCATAAAGTCGTTCTGAAGGGCATAGCGTCAGGCCTTGGCGTTTCCTACACCAGTCTGTCCAACGACCTTGAGGCAACCAGTTACAGCAGCATCCGGCAGGGCGCTCTCGAAGAACGGGACGCCTACAAGAATTTACAAGTATTCATGGTCGAACACTTTGCCCGCCCAATTTATGAGGCATGGCTCGGGGCGTCAATGGAGTTCGGCACTCTGCCTTTGCCTGTTCGCAAGTTCGACAAGTTTGCAGAGGCCAGCGAGTTCAGAGGCAAAGCGTGGTCATGGGTTGACCCGCTAAAAGAAATGAACGCGGCCATTCTCGGCATGAAGTCTGGCGTTATCAGTATTCAGGATGTCGCAGGCCAGTACGGCAAAGACGTCGAGGAATTGTTCGCCCAGATCCAGAAGGACAAAGCCCTGGCAGAGCAGTTTGGATTGCAATACGCACTGGAACCATTCGCCGCGCAGTTTGTCGCTATTAACCCAGATGTTAATAACCTTGCAGACAGTGCCGCACCTAATGTATAATCGTTAGCAATATTGGAGTATCGCCGTGTCTGAAGAATTATTGGACGAGATAACCGCCGAAGCTGCCCCAGAAATGGAGGTGGCTGTTTCTGTTGATGAGAGTTTGGCACGTTTTGATGCTAACGACATCACAGAGGGGCGAAGAATAGATGTATCAGGCATTGGCATAGGTCATCGGGCTGCCACCGCCGTCAGATCGTCCATAGACATCGAAGCTCGAACGGCCATGATAGCCATCTCAAGTGAGGAGCCTTACGAGCGTTCCTTTGGCATCGAAGTGCTTGAGCATTCCAACGAGGCAATTGACCTCGAATTTTTATCATCTGGGCGGGCACCGTTTCTGCTCGACCACGACCCCAGCCAGACGATTGGGGTTATCGAATCTGTTGAACTTGATAGTAATGCGCGAAGACTCCGCGCTCGGGTACGCTTTGGGAAAAGCGCCCTCGCTAACGAGATTTTTCAGGACTACGTTGATGGCATCCGCTCGAACATTTCGGTCGGCTATTCCATTGACAAAATGGAACTGTCCCAGAAGGGCGCTAACGGAAAAGCCAGCACCTATACGGCAACCCGCTGGCGGCCCGTCGAAGCATCCTCGGTTGCGATTCCTGCTGATACCTCAGTTGGCCTCGGCAGATCCGCTGAAACATCAAACATTACTGTAACGTCTAACGAGGCTAAAGCCATGACACAAGAAATCAATATTGCCGACATCGAGTCAAACGCTCGTCAGTCAGCCACCCGCAGTGCCGCTCAGATCGTTGAGCTTGGTGCGCGTCACAACCTGCAAGACCTGGCGCGTAAAGCGTTGGAGCAAGGCACCAGCATCGAAGAATTTCGCGGTGAGGTTCTGGAGGTGATCGGCAGCAAGCGTTCACTTGAAAACCAGGACATCGGTCTGACCAAAAAAGAAACACAGCGTTTCAGCTTGATGCGAGTCATTAACGCAATGGCGAACCCTACCGACCGACGAGCGCAGGAAGCTGCCAAGTTTGAGTTTGAGTGTTCACGCGCTGCCGCTGAAGCATTTGGCCGCACACCCGAAGGCATTATGATGCCTGTTGAGGTTCTGCGCACCTGGTCACGCGCTCTGAACTCTGCTGACGAGGCTTCATTGTTCTCTGATGACTACCGTGGATCTTCTTTTATCGACGTTCTGCGTAACTCCTCCAGCGTCATGCGAGCAGGCACCACCATGCTTAATGGTCTGTCTGGTGATGTTAAAGTGCCCAAGAAGCTCACAGCCGCAGCAGCGGGTTGGATCGCCACAGAAGGCAGCGATTCTTCAGAGTCAGAATTTTCAGTCGGCAGCGTCGCAATGGTTCCTCGCCAGCTTGGCGCACACACTCTGATCACTCGTCAGATGATGCAGCAATCAAGCATGGACGTTGAAAACCTTGTTCGTGATGACTTGGCGCAGGCTTTGGCCTTGGCAATCGACCTGGCCGCACTTGAAGGCCCAGGCACTGGCGGCGCTCCAACAGGCTTGCTGTCTACTGGTTCACTGACCAAGGTTACAGCCTTTGCCGGTGTTAACCCCACGTTCGCTGAACTGGTCAGCCTTGAGACTGCGGTTGATAACGCCAACGCCCTCACAGGCAATCCAGCGTACATCCTTCGCAGCAATGCAAAGGGTGCGTTGAAGACCAGTGAGAAGGCTTCAGGCACCGCTCAGTTTATCTGGGAGCAGGGCAACACTCTGAACGGTTACAACGCGTTTGTTTCCAACCAGTTGACCGATGGCAACATCTACTTTGGCAATTGGTCAGACATGCTGATTGGCTTCTGGAGCGGCTTGGACATCCTGGTCAACCCTTACAGCAACAGCAAATCTGGCTCGGTTGAAGTTTCAGCCTTCCAGACTTGTGATGTGGCTGTTCGTCATATCCAAAGCTTTGCATACGGCAACGACACCGTATAAACCACAATAAAGGGACGGGCGGCAGCAATGTCGCCCTGAGCTTTTGAGGTTATTTGATGAAGTATGAAGCAATAAAAGACGTAACAGTTGACGGCGTTCTGTATAAAGCGGGCGCGGTCATCACTATCGGCCACAGTAAGGTTGACCGACTGGTCATGCTGGGCTACTTGGGCGAGTACGCGCCACAGGAATTTGAAAACCGCAGCGTCGGACTCGACGAGGCGACAGCACCAAAGAAGCGAAGAAAGAATAAATGAGCATAGAAACAGCAGCGGACAGGTTGTTGCTGCTGAATGATTTTGGCGTTTCTGCCACGCATAGCGGCAATACATTCAACGTCATTTTCGACAATGATTATTTAGACGCCGACATTGGCGGGTCTGTTTCTTTCGCCGTGTCACAGCCAAGGGCTACCTGCCGCACCGCTGACATTTCAACAGCGGCAGAGGGCGATGCCATCACGGTTGACGGGGCCAGTTATATTATCAGGGTCATAATGAACGACGGCACAGGCATGGGCAGCTTAATTCTGGAGGCCCAATAATGCCTCACGTTAGGCAGTCGATCAGGGACAACTTGATAACAACGCTAACAGGGCTGACCACCACTGCCGCAAAGGTTTACCCGTCGAGGGTTTACCCAGTTTCAGCAACATCACTGCCAGGCTTGGCGATCTACACCGCAGCAGAGTCGGTGGAGTACCTGACCATCACAGCGCCAAGAACAATGGAGCGCACACTTTCTGTCAGGGTTGAGATTTACGCAAAAGGCGTTGACGGTTATGACGATTCAATTGACCTGATCGCGTCTGAGATTGAGGCGGCGATTTACACCGACACAACACGCGGCGGGCTTGCAAAAGACACACAGGTTGATTCGTTGGATGTTGAGTTTTCTGGCGAGGGCGATCAGCCGCTGGCGAGAGCCACGCTAAATGTCACCGTTATTTATTGCACGAAAGAAGGCGCACCAAACGCCGCAGTTTAATTAGGAGCACAAAAGAATGGCAACACATAAAGGTTCTGAAGGTCTGGTAAAAGTCGGCGCTAACACTGTTGCAGAGATCCGCAGTTGGTCTTATGAAGAATCAGCCGAAACTCTGGAGACCACCAGCATGGGCGACAGTGCCCGCACTTATGTGCCAAGCCTGACGTCTTGGACTGGTTCCATTGAGGCAATGTGGGATGAGACAGACACCACAGGCCAGGGCGCTTTCACCATCGGCGCTGAGATCACCGTAATATTCCAGCCAGAAGGTGACACCACTGGCGACACCATCAAGACTGGCACGGCCATCGTTACCGGCAGAAGCGCCACAGGATCTTTTGATGATCTGGTAATGGCGTCAATTAGCCTTCAGGGCACAGGCGCTCTGGTTGAGAGCGTGTTGGCTTGAGCGTTCTAGAGAAGGCAAAGGCGCACTACTCTGCCAAATTATCGGCAGAGCCTCGGGCGCTTGAGGTTCCCGAATGGGGAACAACGGTTTACATCAGACCAGGCATATCACTTGCCAATCTTGGCGAGATTATGGAGTTGGCGAACGGCGGCAAGACTGCTGAAGCAATGGCGCTAACCCTGATTCACCGACTGGTTGATGAAGACGGCAAGGCCATATTCAGGAAGGTTGAGCGCATCGAGTTGATGCGGTCTGTTGACCCTGACGTTTTGTCGAGGATCGTTTCTGAAATAAACAGCAATGACCCAGATCAGGAAGATGTCGCGGGAAACTAAAGGCCGACAGTGATTTGCAATTCCGCTACCACCTCGCGGAAAAACTTCACATGACAGTCGGCCAAATAAACGAGATGGACATCCGCGAGTTTATGGGGTGGTTAACCTGGCTGGAGATGCAGAGAGAAAATGGCAAAAGACGTTAGCATCTCCCTAGTTGCACAGGACAAGACGGCAAGAGCCTTTGCCTCTGTCCAGCAAAATATCTCCAAGATGGGCAAGGCGTCCATTGCTGTTGGTGCCAGGGTTGCAAAGGCGGGTGCGGCTATGGGTGCGGCTTATGTTGCCGCCCAGATCGCAATGGCTAAAGTCTCGATGCAAAACATTGACGCACTGGCTAAGACCGCCGACAAACTCGGAGTAACCACAGAAGCCCTATCCGGCCTGCGCCACGCTGCGGAATTGTCAGGCATAGAGGCGACCACATTCGATAAAGCCCTGCAAAGTATGGGCGTCCAGATTGCCAATGCCGCACAAGGCAGCGGCGTTGCAAAAGACTCACTGGAACAACTCGGCTTATCTGCCGCCAACCTGACAAAACTGCCGCTTGATCAGCAAATGGCGGTCGTTGCTGACGCCATGCAGGGGTTGGAGAATCACACCGATAAAGTGCGAATTGCTTACGAGCTTTTCGGCGGTCGTGGCACTGCCGTTCTCAATATGATGAAGGACGGCGGCGCTGGGATGAAGGCGATGGCGGCAGAGGCAGAGGCGCTTGGCATCTCTGTAAACCGTGTCGACGCCGCCCAGATCGAGGCAGCAAATGACGCCGTTACCCGCGCCAAGGGCGTCTTCACCGGCTTAAGCAATCAACTGGCAATATCATTCTCGCCCCTAATCCAGCAAGCCGCCAACGACATCAGAGGGGCCGCTCTGGACTCTGCCGATTTCGGCAACACTGGGCAGACGGTTGCCGATAGGTTGGTGAAAGGTTACGCCAAGATGCGCGACGGCGTACAGCAGATTGTCCAGTTCCTTGTGTTTGCCAAAGGGTCAACGCTGGATTTTGCTGCCGCATTCCTTGAGGTTGGCGCTGCCATCAACCGCGTCCTGAGTCCTGTTGACAAGTTGATTGACGCCTATAACGCGCTTGCTGAGTTTCTTGGCAAGGACACGATCAGGAAACAGTCAGAGGTGCTTGATGATTTTGCGGCAGGCCTTCGACAGAATGCCACAGAGACCTTTGCCCTGCTGGACGAGCTTATTGCCAAGCCGCCTGAGAGCGTCGGCATTCTCGAAACATATGAAAAAATCAAAGTCGCAGCGCGAGAGGCGGCAGAGGTTGTTGCCGCCAATGCGCCAGGCTCCAAGGTTGATGCGGGCGCAGACGCTACAGCGGCAAAGCTGAACTCAAGAGATAAATTGATTCAGCAGGGTGCCATGAAGTTGGCCGACTTTGAAAAGAAAACGGCCTTGGAGAAAACCCAGTTCGTTATCGGTCAGGCTGATACCCAGATGGGCGCAATGGCCGCAAACTCCAAGAAAATGTTTGCAGTACAGAAGGCGTTCCAGATAGCGCAGGCGCTGGTCAATACATACGCTGGCGCAACACAAGCCTTGGCAGCATACCCGCCGCCACTCGGCCCAATTATGGCAGGCATGACAGTGGCAGCAGGCTTGGCGCAAGTCGGGCAGATCCGCTCTCAGTCATTCGACGGCGGCGGATTTACAGGTTCTGGGTCTCGATCTGGCGGCGTGGATGGGAAAGGTGGATTCAATGCGATATTACACCCCAACGAATCCGTTATAGACCACACCAAAGGTCAGGGCGCGGGCGGTGTTACAGTGGTCAACAACATTGACGCGACTGGAGCGGGCGCTGATGTCGAGATGAAGATTCGCCGCGCTGTTGAGCAAGCAGGGTCTCAGACCATCGCCACCATTCAAGACTTGATGCGTCGGAGGCGATTCGCGTGACCACATTTACTTTCCCCTCGATTGTGCCCTTCTCAAATTCCATTGAGTTGGTAACGAATACAAAGACGTTCAGATCCCCGCTGACTAACGCTGTTCAGACATCGACCAGAAAAGGGTCTTTATGGCGGGCAAGTCTTAAGTTCAGGAACTTGAGCGGCGCAGAGCGGGCAGAGATGCAGGCATTCCTGGCAAAGCTCAACGGTCAAGAGCATCGGTTTTATTTACAGGATCATTCATTCGTCAGGCGAGGCACAGGCGGCGGCACCATATCCGTCAAGGGCGCAGGCCAGACAGGCTCCACACTGTTGGTTGACGGAGCCAGTTTCTCGGTGACTGACTACTTGAAGGCCGGTGACTACATAGCATTTAACAATGAACTGCACATGGTCACGGCTGACTGTGATTCTGACGGTCTTGGCGAGGTCAGCATTCCCGTTGCGCCGCCAATCCGCAAGCCAACAGTTGACAATGACCTGGTTGATTACAACGTGCCGGTTCTCGGGGTTTTCATGCTGGCATCCTCTACATCATGGTCAACAGATGCCAGTCTGCTGTCGAACTTCACAATCGAAGCTGTCGAGGATGTTCTGGCATGAGTCGCGCATTTGACTCTGGCACCGCAACTGCTCTGGCGCAACAGTCGGTTTCTGTTCTGACGTTCGTTAAGTTGGATTTTGCCAGCGGCGTTGTCCGCTGCCATAACGGACTGGGCACCTACACATGGGGCGGCTTTGACTGGCTCGGTGTTGGCGACTTTGGCGCGGTAAGCCAATTGGAGGAGGGCGCGGATGTTTCTCCATACGGCATCACTCTCAGCCTGTCCGCTCTTGATGCGACAATGGCGGGCGTGGCGCTGACAGAAGATTATTTTCGGCGCGAGGTTGTCATATACCTCGGCGCTCTGTCTGCCGCCGATGTCCTGATAGATGACCCGATCCAAATGTGGGCGGGTTTCATGGATGTCATGAGCCTGACGGCGGGCGCGGAGAGCGACATCATTACGGTTCAATGCGAGTCAGAACTGGTCGCGTTTGACAGATCCAGCAACCTCAAATACACCACTCAAACGCAGCAGAAATATTTCCCTTCCGACATCTTCTTTGATTTCTTGCCGAAGATCGAAGGCGCAAAGATCCAGTGGCGCAGCACAGAATCTGAGTCAATCGCGGGCACCACAGTTATCCGGGGCAATACCAGTGGTGGCGGTGGCGGTATTCATCAATGACGCGTCAGGAAATGGTCACAACGGGCCTCAATGCCTGGCAGCGCAGACAATTTGAGTACGGATCTGCCGATTGCTGCCAGTTTGTCGCGCACATGATCAAAAGCCTTGGCGGGCCTGATTACTCAAAGTTTGTTGAGTACGAGTCAGAGTCAGAGGCTTATGAAATCATTCAGCAGCACGGAAGCCTCAATGAGTTCGTTGGCTCTATTCTTGGCGAACCATCGGCAGACCTGCAAGACGGCGATCCTGTTCTTTGTGTTCTGCCGATTGTTGGTGAGGTCATGGGTGTCAAGTTGCGGGACGGCGTTGTCTGTCTGGTTGAGCGGGGAATGATTCAGTTGTCAAATAAATACACTGTCAGAGGGTGGGCAATATGCCACAGGTAATTGCCTACATTGGGGCTTATGCGCTGGCAACAGTTGGCGTCACAGGCTTTGTGGCCTTTGGAACGGCGTTCGTAGTCGGCTCTGTTGTTCTGATCGGCGCTGGCATATTGGCCGCAAAGACGCTAAACGCCAATTTCGGCCAGGTGGATTCCGACAAGTCTCGGCAATCAACTGTGCGCGGCACCATCGAGCCACAGAAGATTGTTTATGGCGAAGCGTTGGTATCAGGGCCGGTGGTTTTTGTCGGAGTGTCAGGAACAAGGAACGAAGACCTTCATCATGTGGTCGCCCTGGCGGGCCATGAAGTCGAGTCTATAACTGACATTTACCTGGACTCAGAAATCATCGTTGACCCTTTCGGCGCGGTCACAACGGGAACCTTTGGGCCTGTTGGCGGCACCACAATATGCCGCGTTGATAAATACTTGGGCACAGAAGACCAGGCCGCAGACTCCGTGCTGAGTAGCACTTATGGCGGCTATAACAGCAACCATCGCGGGCGTGGTATCGCGTATATTCACACCACGTTCACGCTGACCGATGCCAGCCAGGAGTTGTGGGATAAATACTCGCCAAACAACATCAAGGCGCTGGTGAGGGGCAAAAAGGTTTACGACCCGCGACTGGATGTTACTCCTGGCGCAGATCCGACAAACGCAGCCTACATTGCATATTCTGACAACCCCGCGCTGTGCATTGCTGACTATCTGATAAACACCCGCTTCGGAATGAAGGTATCAGCCGCCAAAATTGTCTGGTCTGAGGTCGTTACTGCCGCCGACATCTGTGACCTGTCGGTAAATGTTCCTGGCGGCACAGAGAAGCGGTTCACGGCCAACGGCGTCCTTTTCGCCACCGACACCCATAAAGACAACATCGCAAAACTGCTGTCAGCAATGAACGGCAAATTGATCTACACCGCCGGTAAATATGTCATTCGTGCCGGTGCTTATGTTGCGCCGACTGAGACCCTTACCGATGACGATCTGACAGGCCCAATTGGAATAAAAACATCCGTCGAGCGATCTGACCGGTTCAACACTGTTGGCGGCGTTTACATCAACCCAGCGGACGGCCACAAGTCGGCAGAATTCCCGCAGGTAACGACTACTGCCGCGCTGTTGCGCGATAACAACGAAGTGCTGGAAAAAGAGATTGAACTGCCTTTCACCAACAGCAGTTACATGGCGCAGCGTATAGCCAACAAAATGGTGCAGATGAGCGACCAACAGAAGATGGTCACTTTCCCTGCCAATCTCGCCGGTTTGCGCGTGGCGGTCGGTGATAGGGTAAATATCAGCGTCAGTGAGCTTGGATGGTCTAACAAGGTATTCCAATGCCTCGGTTGGTCGTTCGGTGATGATGCTGGCGTGACCCTGACATTGATGGAAGATGACGCGGCAAGTTATGCTGACATGGCGGTTGATGCTTATTCGATAATCAGGCCAAACGGCGTCATCGTCAACGGCTTCCCTGGCGTACCAGATCCGCAGAACCTGACCGCAACAGCCTCTATTGGCGGCGTGGAGCTTAACTGGACGAACCCTGGCAATTCGTCCAAGTTCAGTTCTATCATTGTTTACGCGTCACCAACAAGCGCATGGGCGGGCGCTGTTGAGATCGGGCGCGGCCTGGCAACAACCTTTTACCATTCTGCGGCGACTGCGGCAGACCCGATAACCTCTGGCGACACCAGATACTATTGGGTTCAGGCCATCACAAGCGGCGGCGAGTTAAGCGACAGGAACCCTGACAGCGATGTAAGCGACAGATTAGCGACAGCACTAACCAACATTGCTGACTCTGTTGAATGGGTCGATGTTGGCGATGGCGGTGGCTTGCGACCGTCTAACAATGCGACAGTTGGCGCACAGGCATCGGTTGACCTCAAAAACGCGGCTGGCACAGTGCTGGTCGATGCCGACGTTCTGAACAGCGTGGTCATCGAGGACATCACTCAAATCCAACTGGCGGGCACTGGCGAGATACTTGAACTGATCGGCGGCGGCAGTGTTGACCTCCAGCAACTTGGCGACGTTGCGGCATACGCTTACAACGCTGACCAAGTTCTGAATGGTTATATTAATGGACTGAATTCCAGCTTCGGAAATCTTCAGGACACGCTTGGGGATATCACCGCAGGGGTTGCTGATGTTTACGTCCAGGCCACAGCGCCTGTCGCTGGCGTTGGCGGGGTGCCTGACCCGATACCGGTCTATTCCCGCTGGTATGATTCTGACGATTCAAACAGGCCCAACTACTGGAACGGCACCACATGGATCGACCTTAGCGATCCGCGAATTGCCCAGAACAATAACGAAATCGTGGCAAACAATACTGCTATCGGGATAGTCGATGGCAGGCTGACCACCGCAGAGGCTAATGTTGTTATTGAGCGGGGCAGAATAACTGCCGTCATTGATGACCTGGCGATAACTGATGCGGGGTTTTCATCTCTGCTTGGCCGTTACGACTCGTTCGAGCAAGACTACATCGACAACGACATCGAGGGGCTTACACTTGCCCATGTGACGGCCATCGACGGTCTGCTGACCTCGGTGTCAGAGAATGATGGTCTTTTGGAAGTTGCCTCTACTGCCAGGACTGCGCTGGCGGCATCAATCGAGTATTACACTGTATTGGTTGGTTCTGACGGCGATCCGCTGGAGTTTGTTGGCGGCGGCGAGATTGACCTTCAAGGCACCAGCGCGGTTGGTGGGGCAACAGGCACCGCAGTCAGTGTGCTGGACACTCGGGTGGTCGAGACTGAGCGCGGGATCTCTGTGAATTCAAGCAGTATCGTTGTATTGGGTGCTGCCATTGCCGCGACCAACACCAACGTCGCAGGGTCGGCCACAGCCATTGATGACCTGAGTGTTGTGGTGGAATTGCAGGGCGATATTATTACGGCAAAGGCAGAGCAGTTGCTGGAGTTGTCCACAGACGTTGGCGAGAACTTCGCCAGCATCGGCCAGCAGATCGTCACCACAAACGGACTGTCGGCTCAGTACGCCATCAAGATCGACAACAACGGCAGGGCGGCAGGTTTCGGCTTGTCCTCCACTCTGCCGACCGACCTGGCAGACCCTGCGTTTTCTGAGTTCGTCATTATTGCTGACCGCTTTGCGGTGGTTAATCCTGACCTGACCAGTGAAACGCCAATAGTTCCGTTCCAAGTCACCGCTGGCAAAATCTACATGGGGACGGATGTAGTTATTAATGGCGACCTGATCACGGCAGGATCAATCAGCGCGGATTACATAAATATCGACGGGGTAACGCTCGACACCGATGGCTCTGGCAACCTGATCATTGCAGGCAACGGTGTAGGCACAGGGCAAATTGCCCCCAGCGCAGTAACCATTGACGAACTGGCAGACAGCATACAGTCAACAGACTACGTGACCGGCGTTAGCGGGTGGAAGATTACTAAAGATGGCGAGTCTGAGTTCAGCAACGTCACTGTACGGGGCAACGTCGACGCGGGAAGCATTAGCATAAACGGCGATTACCTGAGCGTGGTCGGTGGTGAGTTGACCGTAACAGCAGCGCCAAACACTGAAGTGACCGCCGCATCGGAGAGCAGCGGTTCTGGCACCAGCAGCGTCACAATAAACCGAGTGACAGGTGGTGTCACAACGATTCAGGTGAACGTCAGAATCTTCGAGACAAGGTTCGGCACATATTCAACACCATTCCCTGCAACCCTGACCCTCAAGCGAGGCGCGACAGTCATTGCAACCTACGCGGGAATTCAAGGCGAATGGGAGCCGGGCGACGGAGCGGGCGAACCTGCGGTTGCCGCCGGTAGTTTTGGGGCCACATTCTTTGACGCCGACACAGGCACCGGCAGCACGACCTACAACCTGACCTGCTCGACATCGTCATTTTCAACTACCTTCCAGATAATTGCGAAGTCAACAATACCCTAACGGTGCTATAATGGCGCAAGAGGATTAATCATGGCACAGATAGACACTTTAACAAACGTTGGCGCAGTCGTATCAACTGACCTGGCACTGGTTCTGCGCGGCGGGGCGAACGTCCTCGGCACTCTCGGCAGCATGGTCGGGCAAAACTCGACGGCTGTCACCATTACAGGCGGCACGATAAACGGCACGACTATCGGTGCCACCACCCCTGCGTCGATTGCGGGTACTACGCTGACCACCACAGGAGCCGCCACCTTTAGCTCCACCCTATCAGCCACACAACTGACATCTACATCGTCCAGTGCTTCGCTGCCGGGCTTTGCAGTATCCGCTGGCAACGGCATGTACAACCCAGCTACCAACTCTATTGGCTGGTCTACCGCCAGCACGAACCGCATGACCCTCGACGCCAGCGGCAATTTGTTGGTGGGGACGACGACTGTAATCAGTGGTGCTCACGTTCTAGCGAAGGCGACAAGTGGAACTTATAACACAGTGTTTGCGAGTAGTAGCGCAACGGTACCTTATGGGATAGATATACGGTTCACTGGCACTGCCCCCAACAACGCGACTGAAAGTTTTATGGTCTGCGAAGATACGGTAAACGCTAAGTTTATTATCTACTCTAATGGTAACGCATCAAACCAGACAGGCGCAGCAATCGGAACGATATCGGATGTGCGCCTTAAAGAAAACATTGTCCCCGCGACACCTAAGCTGGCTGATATTCTTGCGGTTGATATCGTTAACTATAACCGAATAGGCTCAGAACAAAAACTATTGGGCGTTAAAGCACATCAGCTACAAGAGATATTTCCATCGCTGGTGGACACACACGACACCCGAAAATATGACGATGACGGTGAGCTAGTATCGGGTTTTGAGGATGAGCTTCATGTAAAGGTGGGTTTTGATTTTGCCACATACACCAAATGCTTTCAGGAACAGCAGGCAATCATCGAGGCGCAAGCATCCGCAATCGACACTCTCACAGCCCGACTAGACGCAGCAGGGTTATGAAATACCCCATCTGGTACACCACCAAAGGTATGACCGGCGGCATCATCGGCTGGCAGAAGTTCTGCGTCATAGCCATCAAGCCAGATTACAAAGGTGACGTTGGTCTGGTTCAGCACGAACTGACGCACGTTAAACAGTGGGCGGTAATGACCCTTGTCACAGGGCTTCTGCTGGCCGCTGTATGGCTTCCGCTGACACCCCTTAGCATTGCCAGTCACAGCCTGCTTTACACGCTGGTACCTGCGTACAAGCTGCGGTGCGAGGTGGCTGCGTTCAAGGAGCAGTTGCGGCATTACCCAGATGATCGGGCACTGTTGTTTGCTGGTTTCATTGCCAGAAACTACCGGCTAAACATTACGCACGAACAGGCATTGGAGGCACTGAAATGATTAGAAGACCTATAAAACGCCCGATAGTCAGCGACTTCAAGGGTTCAGTGCGCGACGATGCAAGCACCTGGCTGGTCGACCTGAACCAGACAGGCATCACCACCTCAGCCGGCGCAGTAACCCGCTGGCGTAACATGGCTAACCGTAATCAGGCAGCATACTTCAATGGCACAGATGCCTATGTGAGTACACCTGACAGTGGTGCCTTGGCGTTGA
>Ga0070748_1000835_pt1 | contig 14453 bp, 17 predicted proteins | sample VirMetDEL_Nov_12_FD_77015 | JGI IMG/M metagenome (GOLD analysis project Ga0070748, IMG submission 77015) | Aqueous microbial communities from the Delaware River and Bay under freshwater to marine salinity gradient to study organic matter... | ecosystem: Environmental > Aquatic > Marine > Coastal...
ACAAGGAAGGCATAGCTATGGCAGTCAAAGGATTATTTGGTGGACCTACACCACAGGACATTAGGCAACTAATGAACCAAGAGAATGAACTGCGTATCAGACAAGCAGGACAAGATTCTAGAGCAGGTGGTTATCAGGCTCAGTTGATGTCTCAGGCTACTGAGAGAGGCAGACAAGCACTTGGGAACATCTTTGGTGGTGCTATGGGAGCCTTTGGTATGAAGATGCCACAGGACCCTAGGTTGGCTAGAGCAGTCAAAAGAGATAAAGACCGCACAGAAATTAATTCTATGTTGCAAAAATTTACAGAGGACGATGGTAAAATTAGCGAAGCTGAGCTTGAAACAGGATTTAGTGAGTTAATGTCAAGAGGTTATCAAGAGGAAGCTTTTAAATTTCTTCAGATGGCACAAGGAATGGCTGGTTTAGACCTTAAGAAAAGAGAGATGTCTGTAAAAGAACGTAAAGTTACTATAGATGAAAAATTACTTCCTGCAGCATTACAAACTGCAAAGGCTAAACACTTAAATTCTTTAAAGGCAAGTAAAGACTATGATGTGGGAACTCCTGTGTATCAAAAGAAAGGAGAAGATATTATAATGATTACTCCTATTACTGATAAAACTACAGGAGTAACTTCCAAAAACGAAATAAATTTAGGGTCTTATGCTTTACTTGGAAAAAGTAAAATGACAACGGGTCAGAGAGTTGGCGAAGAAGGTCAAATTGCAAGCGTAAAACAAGCTGGTAAAAATTGGGCAACATTGAGAGGTAAAACTATAGAAACAGGGATATTATCAAGCAGAATAAAAGGTAAAATGACACAAGCTTTACAGTTACTTAAAACTATACAAAAAAATAAAGAGTCAGGATTAAGCACTGGTGGTTTTACCGCTAATATTAAAAAACCCATAACAGATTTTCTTGGAAAAACTGCTGGTAATATAGGTTTGTTCAATAAACTAACTTCCGATATACTACTTAAAGAGTTAAAAAAGTTAGGAACAAGACCTACAGATGCAGATTTAAAATATATAGAAGACAAGTTAGCTACTTTAGGACAAAGTACGGAAGTTAACGTTGCTATAATTGAAGACATAATTAGAGAAATGGATAAGGATGTTAAAGCTGGTGATTGGTTAGTTACCAACACAAACCCTCAAGATATAGGAGGTCTTGATTTATTTAACAAAGCAAAAACAAATTTATTTTCGACACCAGTGGCTGAAAATAACGATCCTTTAGGAATACGTTAATGAATTTACAACAAATTAAACAGCAATATCCTCAATATAATGATTTATCTGATAAAGAGTTAGCAGATAAGCTGTATAATAGTAATTATTCAGACATGGACAGGAGTGAGTTTGATCAAAAAATAGGCTATACTCCTGCCCCTACAACACCTCAGCCACAAAAAAGCAGTATGGATCAAGTACTGGATGTTTTAAGGTCTGCTGGTGATGCCATATCTGGACTAACTGTAGAAGAAACTATTGAATATCTTAATAAAAATGGATCACTTCCCGGAGGAATTGGGGGTAGTATTGCTGGAGGTATTGTAGGTTTTTTATCACCTCTTCCCGGAGGTGCTTTAGTAGGATCGATTGTTGGTGGTTCTATAGGGTCTGGAGCAGGTTCTTATTATTCAGACGGAGATGTTCAGAAAGCTTTAACCGAAGCAGCCTTGTCTTTAGGAATGGACATAGCTACTTTAGGTATAGCTAAGATAGGAAAACCTTTACTTGCTGGTGCTAAAAAACTATTAAAATCAGGAGTTCCTCCCGAAGAAGTTGTTAAACGAATTGCTTCAGGAGACATGTCTAACTCTAAAATGTTACCTGATGTAGCAGAATCACAAGAAATATTACAAAAAGAAGGAATGTCTTTAACTCCTTTTCAAACAGGAATTGCTCCTAAATTTGAAATAACTAAAGAAAACATAGGAAGAACAGGTTTTTTTGGTAAGAATGTTTTTGCAAACACTCAAGAAAAAATACAAGAATTAGTTAGATCAAGGATGGCTAATATTATTGGGCAAGGTAGTGAAATAACTAATGACGTTCTTGGTAAAGGACTTATGGATGCCTTTGAAGAAGGTCGAAACGTTACTGTTAGAGAGTACGGAGATAGTTTGGGGGAAATAAGTAAAACTTTATCTAAAACAACAATAAGTTTAAACCCTTTAAAAAATTCTTTAAAGTCTTTTGTAAATAGAAAAGAAAATCTTGATGCTTTAGGAAACTCAAAGTTAGACGAAAAAACACTAGGGGTTATTGATACATTAAATAACTTAATGGGGGAAAATGTAAAGGGACCTGCTAAATTTTTACTTGATTTTGAACAAGCTGTCAATCAACAAATAGCAAAAGTATCTTCTTTTGGTCCTTCTTTTGATCCTACGGTAGCTAGAGAATTAACCTCTTTAGCAAAAAGAGTTAAAACCGTTGTGCGTACAAATATAACAAAAGTAGATAAAGAAGCTGGTTCTTCTTTTAGAAAGCTTCAGAAAGCTTATGGAGACACTTTAGAAGGTATTTATCCAAAGATAAATCAAAAGTTTATAGATGCTAATAATTCAGGTGGTTTTACATCATTAGGTGCTATGTTTGCTCAACCCGGAAAAGTTGAAAATGTTCAAGCAGTTATGCGATCTATTGATAAAGCCTACTCTAAAATTCCTTCAAACAAATTAAACTCTATGGTTTTTTCTTCTGCAAAAGAAGCTAAACAAGCAATAGCAAGAGGGTACATACAAACAGTTATAAAAAACCCTACTAGACCTGATTTTGATTTATCAGATTATAGTAAAGTAGCAGAGACATTAAAAAATCCTACAGAAGCTAAAAAAATTAAAGCAATATTGGGTGCAAACTATTCTTCTTTTCGTAAAACTGTCAATCTAATGGCAAACGCATCTAAAAAACCAGAGTCAGGTCTTGCTACTTTGTTCTTAAGAAGTAAGGAATTTACAGCAGCGGGTGGTCTTGCTGCAGCAGGTGCTACTGGATTAATGCCAGCCAGTACAGCAGTTGTTAGCGCAGGAACTATTCTTCTTGGTCCTATATTTTTAGCAAGAGCTTCTGTAAATCCTAAATATGTGAACAAATTAATAAAAATAAATGAATTAGGAAATAAACCAGAACAAGCTGCAAAACTAGCTATGGTTTTAATAGATGATGTTGTTGACGATGCTTACGCAGAAGGCATGGGGGATGATAATATTATTAAAATGTTAAAGGGTGATTAATGGCATCTTCTTCTGACAACATTTTAAAGATGATGGCTGGGGCTAAGGAGGCCGAAGCGTCTAGAGCAAGAGTAGCTGGTCTTTTTGGTGAAGCAGTTGATGCAATGCCTTGGTACGATAAACTAGCTTTAGTAACTTCTCCTGTTCCAGTAGTAGGGGATATATTAGGTCTGGGAGCAGATGCAATAGGTTTTGCTAAAGAGCCTACAGCAAGAAACGCTCTTTTAGGTTTAGCTGGTTTACTTCCTTTTGTTCCTTCTGCTGGTGTTCGTAAAACTTTACACAGAGCTTTAAGTAACTCACCTAATGATATTAAAATGTTTTACAGTAAAAACCCAATAGCTAGAGCTTTGTCTGCTCCAGTAGGGGCGTTGGAAGGAGTAGGAAATTTAGCACAAGCAAGGTATAGTCCTACAGCTAGAGGATTGTTCAAAGAGCAAGGCGTTTCAGTTGCAGATACAAAAGCAGCAAAAAAGGCAATGAAAGAGTTTAAACAGTCTAATGTAGATACACAAGCAGGTAAAAAACCTATAGGTATGTTTAGACAATCTACTATGTTTAACGAGCAGTACGGCCAACCTTCTAAATTCCATGATATTTCTAAAGGGACTACTGAGGTAGGTTTTGATAAATTAGGTGTTAAAGAATACACTAAGATGATGGATGGGGCTACAGGTTTAAAACCTGAAGAATTTAATGATGTATTTGGTTTTATAAAAAAAATTCAAAACGTAGACCCTGATAAAAATTATAGGATGACTGTTAGAAGGACAAATACTTCAGCAGCAGGAAATTTAGATAGGTATGTATACAACAATAAAATATTTGGTGATCAATCTTTAAAAGGTTTAAAAAATATTTTTAATGGAAAACAATTTAAAACTAATGAAAACTTTCTAAAAGCTTTACAAGATAATAAAAAATTTCCTGTCAAAGTTTTAAACCCAGAAGAAGTTCTTAAAGGTAAACCAGCAATAGTTACAGGAAGTGTTAAATCAGACGCTAGAGAGCTTGGCGGTGTTAATTACATGACTGCTATTAAAAAAGACGGAACATTAGTTAGTTTTATGAATGATGAACATGATCTGTTTAAACTTAAAGCACCTAGTGCAGACAGGATGCTTAATATTTCTACTCCAATAACTGTTGATATTTTAGACAAAGGAAGAGTATCTTCTAAAATATCTAAATCTAAAAAAACTTTAGAAGACTCTCGTTTAGCATCACGAAAGTTATCACAAAAAGAATTATCAAAATATAAAGGGGTGGATACATCTTTAAAAACTCCTATAGGGATGACTAAAGAACAATTTTATGCAGTACAAGCATTAGCCAATATGAAACCTACTAATAAAGATTACTCAAGACTTATAAAGGAAGTAGGTTTATTTGTTCCACTTAGATCAGGAAAACCTTTTATCAGAGAAGAAGAGAGGCAATAGATGTCAATAGAATACAGAGGAGAGAGGTTCTCAGGTTACAATAAGCCCAAGAGAACACCTAAGAAGAATAAGAAGTTCGCAGTGTTAGCTAAACAAGGTGAGCAAGTGAAGTTAGTTAGGTTTGGCGATCCTAACATGACTATAAAGAAAGACCAGCCAGCGAGAAGAAAAAGCTTTAGGGCTAGACACAGGTGTGATACTAGTCCTCCTAGTAAACTAAGTGCAAGATATTGGTCTTGTAAAAAATGGTAAAGGGAGATTACAATGGGAAGTAAAGTAGCAAAGATGAAAAGCGGTAAAGGCTATAGCAAGAAAAAGAGCAAGTCATATGCTAAAAAGAAATCATCTAAGAAAAAAATGTATGGTTACGGATGATCTTAAGACTGTTTAAACGGCTAGTAGCCAGAGAAAGATATTACTTTAGACAATTCTGGGAACACACTAAACACTACAGGGGACACTGATGTTTCAAATATTTAAAGATATACGTTGCTGGATTTTCTGGCATAAAATGGAAGAAAGTAACCCCAATAAATGTTCTAGATGTGGTCGTCTAATCTTTAGTATATTTTAACATAGTAAGCAAAGATACCGTTAGTCAGTATAGCTATGGCTACGCTGTTAACGACTATCAATGCCCTATCGTTCCAATTTATAGAAACTATTAACCAACCTAATATCCCTGCAAAATGAAAAAACAGATTGTAGGGATATATGTTTTGTGCAGTAAGTATCATCGCAAACATAAGAACAACTGATGATACCCACTTAAGTCTCCATATGTAATCTTTAGTATCACCTTGCATCAAAACACTCCTTACTACACCAAAATATCAAAGGACACGCACTGGCCCCATAAGGGTTCTCATGTCCTTTGCCACATTTGTGACAATAAAAATTAAAGCCACGTTGGTCTGCTGGTACGTAATCCATCGCACCAGCTATGCCAACTCCCTCATCTTTACTCACACTCTTTTTGTCCTGTCTGTGGGTCTATGAAACAAGCTTCTGCTTTAGGCTCATCTTTAACCTCATTCAGTATACCATAACGTTTACCACTAGCTCTGAATGTAGTGATGCCTTTGCATCCCTGCTTCCAAGCATTATAATAAAGCTGTTTAAACGCATCGTAAGTTACATTGTCACCTACGTTACAGGTCTTACTGACTGCACTATCTATGTACTTAGAGGTCAAGGCAAGGACTGAGAGATGTTCTTCGGCACTAATCTCATTAGCAGTTCTACCATTAACACCTTGTCTGTAAGCATAGTCCTCTACTCTCTGTATCTGATGACCATCAAACTCCTGTATGGTTCTGTCATAAAACAAACTAAACGGTGGTTCAATGCCAGAGCTTACGTTGTCTGCTGTGAGACTGATTGTACCTGTGGGTGCTATGGAAGTCAGGTGAGAGTTACGTATACCAAACTCTTTAATCTGATCCTGTACCCAAGGAGATAGTGTCTTAAAGAACTTACCCTCTATGTATTTATTCTTATCATAGAGTGGGAAAGAACCCTTCTCCTGAGCCAACATAGAACTAGCTGAGTAAGTATGGTCTCGAAGTGACTTAAGAACCTTAGTAGTAAACTTCATAAACTCTTCTGATCCATAAGGCATACCACACATCTCACCTGCATTGGCTAGTCCTGTAATACCTAGTCCCATCCTACGCTTGTTCTTAGCTTCTTTCTCTTGTGCTTCCAGAGGATAGATAGTTCTATCAATAACATTATCCATAGCTCTGACTACATGGTGGATGTCACCAGTGAACAGACCATAATCAAACGAACCTGCTCCAACATACTTAGTAAGGTTAAAACTACCAAGAAGACAAGCACCGTAAGGTGGCAGAGGTTGCTCACCACACGGGTTTGTTGCCTCTATATTCTCACAATAGTATAAGTTATTCATCTTGTTAATGGTATCTATAAACAACACTCCCGGCTCTGCCCAATCCCATGTGCTACGCATAACCATGTCCCACAGGGCTACAGGGTCTACCTCTTCATGCACCCTACCGTCAAACCGTAGAGGGAATGGTTCTTTCTTCTCTAGGCATCTCATGAACTCATCTGTTACACCTACTGATATGTTAAAACCAGTTAATGCTGTACCGTTGTTCTTAGCGGTGATAAACTGTTCAATGTCTGGGTGGTCTATACGTAAGACACCCATCTGCGCTCCTCTACGGTGTCCACTAGATGCTATGGTTTGACAGACAGAATCATAAATTTGCATAAAGCTAACTGCACCTGATGCCCTAGAGTCCAAAGACTTTATTCTGTCTCCTCTGGGGCGTAGCCTACTGAAGTCATAGCCTATGCCACCACCTCTACGCATGGTCTCTGCAGCCTCTGTAGCTCTGCCCATGATAGAGTCCATACTGTCGTCTATAACCCCACTTACAAAGCAGTTATAAGCTGTGGTCTGTCTTGCAGCACCCATAGCGTTCTGTACTCTACCAGCAGGTAGAAACCTAAGATGCCTAAGTGCATCCTTGAAGTTCTCAAAGTGATCAGGGCTATCCTTAAGGGACTCAGCTATACGTACTACTTTACTGTAGAAGTCCTCACCTGTCTGTCTGTACTTAACTGTGTCTATCTCTTCTGATATTGGCAATGTCATACCGTAGTGCATTTCACTCTCCATCTTTAACTTTCCCCTTTAACTTCTCTAAATACCAAATTGCTTTGCTTATGTCTTGATCAGGTTTACCTTTGTGTTTGTACCTGATTATATACTTCATTGCGTTTCCCTTAAGATACCCTAAGAAATCATCCCTAGTCATGGACATCTCTATCAGGTCAATAGCTTCAACGTCCAGCATGTTATAATGTGAAGGACTGTTTACTGGATCGTTGTTGCCATCAGGGAAAAACTTTTCTTCAGACACTTGGTTGCTCAACACTGTTCTCCTCTTTATCTTTTTTCTCAACTGGTTTAATCATTATAACACACTTGGTAGTGATGTCAACTACTTTACCACTGTTGAGATATTTATATATAAATTGAGGTGCTACCACTTTACGACATCTTTCTATATCCAAGTCAACATGGTTTTGCTGTATGTCGTACCCTAAACTACCATCGTGATACACCATTATAATTATCAAGAATAATGTCTTCATAATATTCTCCTAATTCAAAGGAGTTATGTTGTCATAACCCCCATGAGTTATCTTAGGTTTGTCTTTAACCTCACAACTTTGTAAAAGAATGTCAATAGCATCTATAAGTAAAGGAGCGCATACGTCATCAGCATCCTTTAGGTCCTTAATGAGCTTACGTACTTGTTCCATACGCACTACAAGAATGTCAGGCATCATCATAGTCATCATGTCTTCAGGATAGTCAGCCATGTTATTACTCCTCAATCTCTAAGTCAACGTCAAAAACTTCTCTGAGGTCTTCAATGTTGTGTTCTATTAAATCTCCAAATCTTTCTATCAAATCTTCGGAAGTTATGTTAAGAACCTCACACAAATAAGAAGGTTCCGCTAAGTTAGATACTCTGTTTAAGAATTGTTTAGTTGGTAAAGGCATCTTTGATATTCTCCAGAGTGTACCACTTCATGTTTTCTTTGTCACACCATTCTGCCATATTCATCTTACTTCCCTTCCTTACTTTTTTATATGGGTTGTATAATAAAAACACCAGTTGCTTTTTTTTCGGCAGACTATCCCTAATTGCTTTGTACTTCTGGATGTCGCCAACTCTAAAGTAACCTTTAGCTTCAACTAAAATCTCAAACTTACCTTTCATCCCTATGAAATCAGGAATATACATTCTATTAACTATGTAAGGTATTTGTTTTGATTCGTAACTACAGAGGTCACCCAAGACCTCTGCAATTTGAGCTTCAAACTTGTTACGATACTTCATTAGTCTTAGCTTTAGCCTTAGCAGGTTGTTTAAACGATGCCTTAGGTTCCCTTAGTAAAGCCTGTGTCATCCCTCCTGTCTGAGAAACAAAAGGACTCCCGTGTAGTTCCCAACCATCGTTAAGAAGTTTTGTTATTGTTTCTTCAAAACGATCATGTCGTGGGGTGTTGATAACTTTAAACTCTTTAGCCATTAGTATCTCCTATTGTTTGTTAAGGTTAATCTCAGGAACCTGTGGCTTATTATTTACTTGGGTCAAAAACCTTGGACCAGTAGAATAAGAAAAGGCTCTTAAGCTTGGGTAGCAATGTGCTTTGTACTGACAGTAAGAACACATAGTAGATAGTTTTACATTTCCAGAACGCCCATCGGGTACTGGAGAAGAGCATGGCGCAGGACGGTCTTCCTGCTCTACGGACTTTTTTACATGTGACACACGCTCCTCAATGTCACCTGAGTAGTACTTATACATGGGATGTTTAGTATCATCTAAGTCATACTCAAGCACCGCCAGAGTACCATTCTGTTTATCCATAGCCAACCACGCCCACTTACGATCACCTTCTGCATGAGCATATGCTTTGATCTGATCTACATAACCGAAGTCATCACTCATTGCTAAGGTTCCGTCCTTAAACTTCTTCATACCGAAAGCAGTTGTAGACTTAACGTCAACTACAGTACCATCTATCTTACAGTCCATGTGTCCTTTAACACCACCTACTGACACTTCCTTCTGTTCATCGGTAACCTCATGCCCCGTCATACGAACAAGCATGAGAAGAAACTCTTCAATCAAATGACCATACATAAACTTGATTAAGGTGTGTGGTTGTAGTTTCTCTCCAGTGTAGTTGTTCACTGAGTACCATTGTTGTAAGTCTGGTTTGCCTATAGCAGACAGCCTTAGCTTACGTCCATCATAACGGTGATTAGAAGGTAGGAACTCTTTCTTCATTAGGTCCTTAAGTGACTCCCCGAACTTCTCTATCTCTGCTTCAGGGTCAACACCTTTAGCTGTGTTTTTATTCTTCATCAACGTATAGATGTCTTCTACTAATGTGTCTAATGTTTTACTCATGTCATCTCCTAGTGGGTTTCAGCCCAGTTGTTTCCGATTTTATATTCCCCATCTAAGGGACATCTTAAGTTAAACTTTAGACCTGCTGACTTAATACACTCTACAGCTAACCATCCAAAATTATCTACTTGGTCTTCCCGAACTTCCGCTTGAAATTCATCGTGAATATTACCTACGAATTTATAGTCTATACTATGTAGTATCGCATACTCATTTAACAGTGTCAAGGCTTTTTTCATAATAATTGCACCAGCGGATTGTAAGAGAGTGTTTAAACTAGCGTGTGCTGATCTTATGATTAGCTTTCTTCCGTCAAGTCCTTTGAGGTATCCTCTTTGGGAACTACGCTCAACTCTTTCTCTAAGGTCTCTAAGAGACGGAGTGTTGTCGAGAAATTTTTTCTTGAGCTTTGCCCCATCTCTGCTATTGCCTCCAACAACACTTCCGATTTTAGCGTCCCCCGCTCCATATAGGAAAGCATAGATAAAAGTCTTTGCGTTGTCTCTTGTTGTAAGTCCTGCTGAGTTTTGATTAACTGTGTGTATGTCTCCATTAATAACTTCATGGGTATACTCCTTATCGTCCATGTAATGTGCCAACATCCTCAACTCTAATCCTGAAGCATCAACACCTACTAACTTGTAACCTTTAGGAACTACCCAACAACTCCGACACTCGCCACCGTAAGGTGAGTAACTCGCTGGAACCTGAGCCATATTGGGACTGCTGTGTGTCATACGTCCCGTTACAGCACCGATAGGGTTAACGTAACCATGAACTCTTCCGTCCTCTTCTACTCCTTCTAGCCATGAATCTATCTGTGCCATACGCTTCTGTACCAGTAAGTACTCAGCGATAAGAGAAGCTTCAGGTATCTTCTTGACTTTACTAAGGACTGCTTCATCGACAATTACGTTTCCCTTCTCAGTGTATGTCTCAGGCTTCCATCCGAAAAACTGTAAGTATCTTCCGATCTGTTGCCTAGAACCTAGGTTAAACTCAGGCCAATCTATTCTACTAAATGAACCAGATACAAAGCCCCTGTCGCAATCACTAAGAAACTTAAGACCCACAGTGCTGAGTCTGCCATCTTTATTGTACTTAGGCGTGATCTCTTTAACAAAAACAGGTAACGGCTTAAACTTTTCGTGTACTTCATCTTCTATCTCCATCTTTCTTTGTTTCAATCTGGCTAGTAAATCAACACACTTTCTCTGATCCAATAACCAACCATTCTCAGTCTGTTTAGTAATAACTTTTTGTACTTCATGTTCCAGAGTTACACTCGTATCACCAAACTTCTCAAGTCTTTCAGTAAGTAAATCATAAACTTTATGAGTTACGTCACAATCTTGTTCACAGTACTTAATCATCTCAGGTGTTAGCTTAGTCCAATCATCATGGTCTCCCTTAGGAAACTTAAGTCTTTCTCCCCAAGCTTTGAGAGAATGTCCATCCTCTAGCTGTGGGTTATAAAGTCTAGATAAAGTCAATGTATCTATAATCTCATGCTGTTTAAACGTTACGCCTAAGAACTTCTCTACAATAGGGGAGTCGAACCCAAGAATATTGTGACCAATAATAGTATCAAATCCATCAATGTACTCCTGTATTTGTTTTATTTCAGATAGGGGCATAAGGAAATTCTTCTTCGTCCCCGTTTGTATGTCTTTCGTCCCGATCATCCAAACCTTTGTAACTGGAAAAGCGGTGGTTTCTATATCTAGAATAAGCTTCTTTGTCATTGATTAAAGTCTCACCATTTTTTAATGCGATATGTTCAAGTCTGTGACAGTTACAACATAGTATAGCACACTTGGCTAACTCGTCAATAGTTTCTTTTGTCATCCCTCTAAACCTGTCTATTTTAACACTAAATTTTTTCTTAGCGGGGTCTATATGATGTACGTCTAGAACATCAATAGGAAATCTTTCACCACATATTTCACACTTGCATTTCGTTTTTTCCATCATGTACTTAAACTTATTATCAAAACCTTGTTGTCTGTTTTCGTCTTTTCTTTTTTCATTATAATCACGATGGTATTTAAGATATTCTTCTCTGTTTTTAGAACTCTTCATCTTCTACCGCCTTTACTTTAGGTTCCACACCAGCAACCATACGACCTGTGCCTTCCTCATAGTACAACCATCCAGCGTGTCCAGTGCGTCCTGTCCTACGACACTTCACTAGCTGTACCTTAGTGGAGTTTCTAGTGTACTGATCCTCAGACATCTTGTCACGACTTAGTAAGATTGTGTTAAAGGCTATCTGATTGATCGATCCTGATCCCTTCATGTCGTACTCGTTGACATCGTGTGGGTCTTTGACGTTAGGCTTCCTCATGTGTGACACGATAACAATAGATACTCCTGTCTCCTTAGCTAACTTAAGACATCTATCCATGAACTCATCTATCTGTCCATTCTCATTTGATCTGACTGCTGCATGTAAAGGGTCAAGAAGAATAACATCACAGTCATCACCCACAGCCATCCACCTCATCTTAGAGAACAACGCATCAACATCAGAGAAACCTAGGTGCTTCAGTATATGCACATTAGATTTACTTTTGAAGTCATCGTAGAAGTCACGGTATAAAGAGTTGTCCCTAGTTTCTGATGGGACTATACTAATGTTCTCACCACTATGTAACGATACAATCTTCTCAATGGTCTCACCTAAGTCTGACTCTAACAACACTGCACCAATCTTTTTATTTGATTGTAACACCATGTCGTAAAGGAGATTAAATACCATTGTGGTTTTACCGATTGAAGTTAAAGCACCTATCACAGTTACCTCACCTGTGGCTAGACCACCATTCATCATTACATTCAATGACCCATAGGCATCTGGTAAAGGTATGATCTCCTCTGTACCACGTTTAATGAAAGCATCCCAACACTCCTCGTCACCGAACGATACCACTCCTACTGGTCTGTAGGGTTTAGCGTCCCACCATGAACTCACGAACTCTTGAACTCTACTGGCTTGTAACATTTCTCCAGCATCCTTAAGAGGAAGAGAGACAACCTTTGCTTTGTTGTGAGAGAACAACGGTAGTATGCTGTCTACTGCTTGCTTTCCAGCATCATCCATATCAAAACAGATCACAACATTCTCAAAACTTTCTAGCCACTCTAGGTTAGCTTTGATGTCCTTCAATGCTCCAGCGGAACCTGTCTTGATTGACACCACGGGCCACTTACCGTCAAACATCTCTGCCACCGCTAAAGCATCTAACTCACCCTCAACTACTGTGACAAATTTACCACCCTCTCGCCATATTTGTTGTCCGAACAATCCAGTATTCTCTAGTGTCCCTGTAGCGTGGAAATTCTTAGTTGCTACTGTACGGACTTTTGTACCTACCGCCTCTCCTGTATCTTTGTCATGATACGGATAATGATGTTTATCAATACTACCATCTGCGTTCTTCTCCAGAGTAACTCCAAACTTTCTTACAATGCTTTCCGATATACGTCTATCTTTTATAGCACCACTTACACCTGACATTTCAAATCCTCGTTTTGTTTTAATTATTTTAGGTTGCTCAAAGGCATCCTGTTTAAACACTGTGTAATTACAAGCATAACAGTATTTGTGTCCGTCATCATAGGAAACTAAATTATCTCCTGATCTGTCGTTACCACTCTCTCGACACTTAGGACATGCACTCTTGCCTGTAACTTTAGAAACTTTTTGCAACAAAATAATCTCCTTGTTAAAAAGCGGAACCTAGGTTTTACCCTAGGCTCCTAGTTAAGTCAACGAGGGTTAAAACTCTTCATCACCTTCAGCCATTGCGCCCTCATGGGTAGCTAACTCAAGCACTTTAATCTTCTTAAAGTACGGAGCAACACCGTGAGTCGGGTGTGGCTTGCTCGGCTCCCACAACACACGTACTTTAGAACCATACGGTATGTGTTTCGCAATCACCTCTCCCTCAGCATCCATTACTGGAAAGTCTGGAAACTTTGTCACAAACTTACGCTGTGGTTGGTTCTTGTACTCTTTAACATTTACACCAGCATCCGAAAGCTTTCCAGCCTCGTCTTCCTCAAGGGTCAACACAATGGAAAACTTACCTGTGTCTTGACCATTGTACTTCTCTGTCTCGGATAAATTGCTAAATGCTACTACGCCTTCTGTAATCATGTCTAAACTCCTATTGGTTAATGTAACTCTTCTGTAGTATATACGTAGGGAAAATGACTGTCAAGACTTTTTTCAACATTAAATTCTTTGACATAAAAATTTAACATAAGTCCTTGGTCACTGCTTGTGTAGAGGTCTCTAGCTTCTTCTGCTAAATCCTCACTCTCGAATACTCCTGCTACATGGGAATACTCAAAACCGTCATGTTGTAAAACTAAATAAACTTTCATCTCGTCACCTTTAAACTTTTATATCTATACGTTTCAGTGTAATAGGTTTCTTTTCATATGTCAAGACTCTCTTATCAAGTTTTACATTTCTGTAAATCTTTTGCAGCAAACGTTGCTTGTGTATCAAAGGTATATTACTCATTCTCTTCCTCCTCCCATACTCTAAGTCGGATATAAAATCCATCTTCTTCACTGTCCCAATTATAGTCAAAGTTTTTACCATAGTGTTCTTGTAGTACACCTATTAACTCATGTTCAAATTCTTCAGTCATCTTCTTCCTCCTTTGGATAATAGACATCCACTATACTCTCACATTTAGGACAAGTCAAGTTAGTAACCATGACATAAAATTCATCATCTATATCTTGGTCACCACCCCAAATTAACTCAGTGTTACAGT
>Ga0070748_1000836_pt1 | contig 14451 bp, 17 predicted proteins | sample VirMetDEL_Nov_12_FD_77015 | JGI IMG/M metagenome (GOLD analysis project Ga0070748, IMG submission 77015) | Aqueous microbial communities from the Delaware River and Bay under freshwater to marine salinity gradient to study organic matter... | ecosystem: Environmental > Aquatic > Marine > Coastal...
ATAAGACCAATGCTGGGTACATGGAGGGATGTACGAGGAGGAGATAATAATACTAGTAAGGGGATATTATTTCCTTTAAAGAAGTTAATACCATGAGTGATACAGATAGAGAAGATTTAATGCAAAGTATCCGAACTGCGATACATGAGGTAGCGCAAAAGAAGGATGCGATGAAGGTCAAGAGCCTAAGTAGGTATGACCCAGATAAGGTAGCAGACATATTATATTTATATAGTATAGGTAACAGTCAGACTAGATTGATAAAGAAGTATGGGTATGACAGGAATACTATAGTTAGTATTCTGACTGACTACGCAGATTACTTTGGTAAGTTCAGGGATATGTCTGGGCAGATAGCTGCCAAGAACTATATGCACATGAGTTCACTAGAGGAAGACTTGATAAATGAAGTCCGTGGTAGAATGGAAAGAGGAGAGTTAGAAGTTACATTTCGTGACTTAAAGGAATTATCTATAGCAAAGGCGAACTCCATTAGGGAGGCGCTGACTGCTAGGGGTGAAGCCACTAACATAACTGAAGAGCGAAAGGTCTACACTCAAGAGGATTATGAAGACACTCTCAAAGCAGCGAAAGATAGACTAAAGAAAATCAAAGGAGAGGTAATAGATATAGATGATAACTGAGGATTATGATGATTTATTTGACAGAGTTCGTGGCAATTTGGGCGAACACTTTAGTAATTATATGTTCATAGTAATGGATGACGATGGGGATTTATTTTATGATTACACGAATCACAGGGTAGGAAGAATGTTATTACAAGAAACACAAACAGATATGGATGGAGAAATAGATGCTCTGGACATTATCTGGGAAGAAGAGGAAATAGAAGAAGAAGGAGAAGATGGAGATACAATTTTCTAAACACCCTATGCTAGAAGCTCCTACTGATGAGGAGATAGTATTGCTAGGAGAGAAAGACCCAAGGTTGCTGGCTGAGTTACACAAGGCACACGAGGGTCGTATCCAAGCATCAGAAGAAGACCCAATACGGTTTGGGTTTGACCTAGCTGGGTGGGAAAGAATCAGAGATGGGTTACATGAGTACAATGAATGCCTGACACTTGGTGGTAATAGAAGTGGTAAGACAACTGGTTGTGCAAAGATAGTAATGCAAGCAGTAATGGAAAATACTGACGGACATATTGTATGCTTCTCCCAAAATGCAGATACATCTGTTAAGGTACAGCAAGCTGCTGTATGGGAGATGATGCCCAAAGAGTTTAAGAAAAAAACTAAAGGTATAGAAGGTTATATTAATTTTTCTATGCAAAATGGATTTACTGGTAGTAGCTTTATATTTCCTGACACAAGGACAAGGGTTGACTTCAAGACTTATACGCAGTTCTCAAATAATCAAACAATCTTGGAGGGTTTTGAGTTTGGGTTCAAGAAGCCACAGGGATTGAATATAGGTGCGTGGTTAGACGAATACCTTGGAGATGCTACATTGGTAAACACTTTGCGCTTTCGTCTAGCGACTAGGGATTCAAAGTTACTAATTGGATTTACTCCCATTGATGGATACACACCTTTTATATCAGAGTACCTAAAAGGAGCAGAAACATTAGAAACACGAAAAGCTGAGTTATTAAATAATAAACCATTACCAGTAAAACAATATAGTCCAGAGAGAGATGCAAGCGTAGTATATCTACATTCAGACGAAAACCCATTTGGGGGATATGACCGAATAGCGAAGGACTTGCTCAACAAGCCAGAAGAAGATATACTTGTTAGAGCATATGGTATGCCAGTTAAATCAATGACAACATTATTACCTTTGTTTAATACACAGGTAAATGTTTTGAATGATAAGCCAAACAAGTATGGTATGACCTTCCCAGACATATCTAATCAAAGAGAGTTTACTTGTTACATGGTAGTTGACCCAGCTGGTGCTAGAAACTATTCAGCAATCTGGGCAGCAGTAAATGAAAAGAAAGAAGTATATATTGTTAGAGAGTTTCCAGAAAGAGATATATATGGAGAGTGGGCATTGTTTGGTGACCCAAAGTGGCGATATGGTCCAGCAGCCAAGAAGATTGGCTACAATGTAGAGGGATATGTAGATTTATTCAGAGAAATAGAAGACGAACTAAACATAAAGATATATGAAAGAATTGGTGACTCTCGTTTCTTTGCAAAAGAAAATGAGAACAATGATGACTTGTTTAGGGCATTTGATGACTTTGGAATGAACTTTATACCAAGTGATGGGCGAAAGGAAGAGGTTGGCATCAATGCTTTGGACGAATGGTTTAGTTATAATCCAGACTTAGACATAGATGAGATAAACAGACCAATGTGTTACATACACGAAGATTGCGGTAATCTGATAGAGTCATTGATAAACTATGGCAGTAATGGAAAAGCAGATGAAGCCCTCAAAGACTTTTTTGATTTAATGAGATATTTAAGAATGACAAACGGTGGTGAAGGTCCTGACCATGTAACAAGGCGAAACTTAGCAACAACAGTAAACAATGCAGGAGGATACTAATGGCAAAAAGAAGATTAACTGACATAGCTGAAGAGCATGATATGTCATTCGAGCAAGTGAGAGACCTTGCTTTCAATATATTAGATGAATGTGCCTTAACAGGCAAAGGTAAAAATACTTGGGTAAATGAAGTAGGTCAAGATATGTTAGACGACAATATTGAAATGCTTATCAAGAAGCCCAAGATATATCGAGGTAAGATACGAAATATCGCACCTAACCCTAGGTTTGCGTTTGTTCATGTAAAAGAAAAGAACGGATGTATAAAGATGGAAATACCTAGAAAATATACTAGATACATGAAAGCTCATGGTATGGTATACCTAGAGCAAATGGATGACGATGGCAAAGAAGAGAAATATGTCATGGTTGTTCCAAAGATTGTTTGATATACATGATAGAATAAGAACATATGCAAGAAGCCAATATTTCTGAATCATTGACTTACTGGAGTGGTGACCCAAATATAGAACATTTGCGCCACGCTTACGAGCAAACAGTAAACGAACTAGAACCATACTTTGACCTATGTCGTGATTCCTATGATAATCGTAGGAACTACTGGGCTGGAAAGTCCAGAGACCATAGGAAGCATGGTGCTGACGCATTTCCATGGGAAGGCGCATCAGACATGGAAGCCCATGTGATTGATGAACGAATCCAGCGATTAGTGGCATTGATGATGTCTGCGTTGAATCGCTCAAATGTATCAGCGTTTCCAGTAGAAGTAACTGACCTAGCTCGTTCTAAGGTAGTAAGCAGTTTCCTCAAGTGGATGATTAGCTCTGGTTACATCAATCGCTTCGAGAAAGAGATGGAGCTAGGCTGTAACTATTTGTTAGAGCGAGGCATCTTAATTACTCATGTTGGTTGGCAAAGAGAAGACCGCAAGTTTTTACAAGAACTAGATTTAATTCAAATTGCACAAATGTCCCCAGAGATAGCTAGAGCTATTGAGCAAGGAGACAGCGATGATATTCTTGTGACTCTTCTTGAGCAAACCTTTGATGGAGTAACTCAAAAGAGAGCGAAGCAAGCTATCAAGGATTTACGGAACAAAGGCAGAGCTATGCTACCAATCGTAAAGAGAATGGTCAATGCTCCAGAAGTAAAAACACTTGCACCTGATTTTGATTTCTTTTTACCACCATATGTAACTGACCCACAGAAAGCGCCTTATTGCTTTTGGCGAAACTTCTACACTCCACAGGAGCTAGAACAAAAGGTGGTTACAGATGGATGGGATGCAGACTTCGTTGCAGAGATGATTGAGAACTACAGAGGTGTAGATGTTCTTGATATTGAGAAACAGCAAGAAGGACGCAGAAGTAATTTAGTTCAAGATTATGGCTATACAGCCGAAGAACTAATTGAGTTAGTTTATGGATACCAAAGATTGATTGACCCAGAGGATGGTTCAGAAGGGATTTACTATACGGTATTTCACAAACAATTCAGCGGCAATGAGTCAGCCCCAGCATACGCTATACACGAATTGCTGAACGGATACGAGGACTACCCCATAGTTGTCACTAAATATTCAGAGGACTCTAAGAGACTCTACGACACTATGACTGCTCCAGACCTATTAAGAGGAATACAAAATCAAGTAAAAGTAGAAAGAGATTCTCGAATAGACAGGAACAGTTTGGCTACATTGCCGCCAATTTTACACCCAGTTGGACAAGCACCAACGGACTATGGACCAGCTAGAATGATTCCATATCGTAGAAAGGGAGACTTGGACTTTGGACCAACTCCTCCACCTCCGACTGGTTCAATAGAGATTGAGACAACTTTACAAGCACAAGCTGATAGATTGATGGGACTAGATGATTCTCCTATTAGTCAACTCAAGAAGCAATACTTGGTAAACAAGTTCTTGAAACATTCAGCAGAGGTTATCAAGTTAGCCTACAAGTGTTACCAAAGATTTGGTCCAGATAGTACATTCTTTAGAGTAACTGGTTCACCTGACCCACAGATGTTTGGTAAGGGAGACCCCAACGAAGACTTTGATGTAACTATCTCATATGATGTATTGAATACAGACCCAGAGACTCAAGAGAAGAAACTTGCACAAATACAAGCATTGACTGCACTTGACCGCAATGGTCGTATCAATGTAGATAATCTATTGACAGTTATCGCTAACTCTGTAGACCCAGTATTAGCTGACCAAGTTCTACAGCCAATCGAAACAGCTCAAGAGCAAGTAGTCAAACAAGTAACTGATGACTTATCTAAGATATTTGCAGGAATCGAAATGCCAGCTAGACCAACAGGTGGTCAAATTGCTATGCAGGTTATCCAGCAATATACTTCTCAGCCTGATGTTACTGCTCGTTTGCAACAAGACGAAGCTTTCAGGGCAAGACTTGAGAAATACGCTAACCAATATACCTTCCAAATGCAGCAACAACAAAATGCTCAGATTGGACGAATTGGTACAGAGCCAGCACAAATGGGAAACATTCCGACACAAACAATGTAACATGGCATTACTTGGAACAATACTTGGTACTCAACAACCTGAGACCCCAGTAGCTTTGTCATATGACAATTACTTTGTTGATGAAGTCCTATCTAGAAATGAAGGACGAGAACCACATCAAAGTATAGAGGACTACAGTATGACTGGTGCGTATGGAATAAAAAAAAGACCAAAGAAGTATGAGAAGCTACCAGCCAGAGAAGCTGCTCGCTTGATGACCTTAGATAAAAGAGAAGAAATCAAAGGTCAGATTGGCGAGAGAAACTGGGAGCGTATGCCTATGTCTGTAAAGTTAGCAACCCAAGACTTTCATTGGAATACAAATAGTTTGTTTACTAATTTTAAAAAGAACTTAATCAAAGGAGACTACGAAAATGCTTTGTATGAAACCTTTGATGCAGTATCTGCTTCAGACAAAGAGAGTGGAAAGAAAGGTGTACTTAGGGGTCTAGCAAATCGTAGAGCAAAAATGTTTAATAAATATGCTATACCTAATAAATTACCTAGGGTAACTGACTTTGAATTTACCAAAGGAGACAAAGGAGGAACAAATGTTACTTATTACTTTGAGGGCAATAAGAAACCAATAACCAAATTTATATCCAAGGGTATACATCCTGACTCCAAAGGAGCAGACACAGAAACCAAAGGCTACGAAAAATTCAAAGTACAAAATTAAACACATGGATTTACAATCAGCACTAGACGCATTATCAAATCACGAAACTTTCGCAGTATTCATACTAACCATACGAGACCTCAGAGAAGAAGCTATAGCAGAGCTACACAAAGCTGACTTTGAGCAAATACAACAAATTAGTGGTCGTATATTGACCTATGACCAAATCTTACAAATGGCTGATTACAAGACATTGGAAAGAAGATTTGGATAGTATGTTATAATAACTTTATCGCAATCGCTTAGGCGCAAAGAAAGTGGAAAATTATGACAGATGAAATCAAAGGAGCAGTCGCTGAGGCTCTTAAAGAAGATAGAAGCGGAGCAAACATCACCCCTGCGCAATTAGCTGCAAGGAGACTAAATCAATCACAACCAGAACCTCAACCAGAGATTCAGGAAGAGATTCAAGAGCAGGTAGAAGAAACTGAAGTAGAAGAACCAGTAGCAGAAGTACAAGAAGAAACTCAAGAAGTTTCTGAAAGTCCAGAAGTTACTGAAGAAGTTACAGAGGAGACCCAAGCCGAAGATGTTCTTTCACAGTACAACTTGGACGAAATGTCTGAGGAAGAGTTAGAAGACTTATCAAAGAAACTTGGAAGTCGTGCAGTTGCTCGTTATGGCGAACTTACAGCCAAACGGAAAGCTGCTGAAGAAAAGTTAGCTGAGTTACAAAAGCAAATGTCTGAGCAGAAAAATGATATTCTGCAAAGCAAGAAGCCAGTCGAAAACAATCCTTACTCAAACCTAGAAACCGTTGAGGCTCTGCAAGACAAAGCCCAAGAGGTGAATGAAATAATAGGATGGGCAGAGGATATATTGTTTGAGTCAGATGGTTACTCAGCTGATGATGTGGTCACAGAGGTAGAGGGCAAAGAAGTTACCAAAGCGCAAGTTCGCAAAAGTTTACTTCAAGCCAGAAAAGCAAGAGATGCTTTCTTACCAGACCAGTTAAATACACTTCAGCAAATTGAAAATGGCAAGCAACTTAGGTCTGCATTTGAAGAACAAGCAAAGCAAGAGCTTTCTTGGCTTCAAGGAGAAGACAACGATACAAGGAAACAATATGAGTCAATGTTATCTGATAAAAGATTCATTGACTTACAAGATAAGGTTGACCCAGATATATCAGCTCAGTTGCCATACTTGATTGCTCATGCAGCAAACAGTATGTATGGTCGCAAGCTAATACAGGATAAACCAAAGGTTTCTATCACTCCTCCAAAGACTGGTGCAACTTCTGCACCTAACACAAGTCGTGCTAAGAAAAGTACAAAAGCTCTGGCTGACCTATCCAGTCGATTTAAAGATTCAGGGAATGAAAAAGATTTCATCAAACTTCGTACAAAACAACTCACAAAATAAATTTTAAAATAAAATGGCAATTACAGATACATTCAATCCAGCGTTACAACCAGTAACGACCCAAGGACCGAGTGCTTCTAACCGTGAGGATTTGACAGATGTCTTGACAATCCTTGCGCCAGAAGAAACACCAGCCCTTTCATCCGCTAACAAACAAAAAGCTAACGCTACATTTGTTGAGTGGACAGTCGATTCATTAGCTACTCCTGCTACCACAGGTATTTCAGAGGGAGCTGATGTTACATCATTCACAGACCAATTTGCATCTCGTGCAAGACTTGGTAACTATATCCAGAAGTTCCGTAGAGACTTCATGGTTTCTGATTTACAAGAAGCTGTTGACTCTGTTGGACCTGCTAAAGTTGCACAAGCTGAAGCAAAAGCTATTCGTGAGCTTAAACGAGACATTGAGGCTACAATCTTATCAGACAATGACCGTCAAGCAGAAACAGGAGCAGTTCCTTACAAAATGCGTGGTCTTGGTGATTGGTTAGATTCAGCTGGACCTTCAGATGTTCCTGCTGACTATCGTACACCTGCTGGCTCTATCAACACTCAAGCAGCAGCTGGTGACATCACAGAGTCTGAGTTCAACACAATCATTCGCTCAATCTATCGTGCAAATGGTGAAGCTAACAACTTGGTTCTTATCGCTGATACAACACTTCGTAAACAAATCGCTGACTACGCTCGCTTCGGTGCAGATGTAGCTGACGGAACTAACGCAGGTGTTCGTTCAGTAAACTATGATGGAAATGACTCAACTATCAAATTATCTGTTGAAGTATATCAATCAGACTTTGGTATCGTTTCTATCGTAAACATGAATCCTGTTACTAATCCAGAAACTGTTACAGGTTCTACTGCAAATCATGACCGTGGTTACTTAATCAACCCTGACTACTATGGTATTCATGAGTTGATTCCTATGGGTTCTACTCGCTTACCTAACATGGGTGGTGGAGAGCGTGGTTTCGTAGACTGTGCATTAACACTAGGTGTTTATGCTCCAGCAGCTCACGGTAAAATCGTTTAATAAAATAGGAGGATAATTATATGGCACTAGTATTAAAAAAAATAGGTAATCTTGAAACACTTGCACAAGGCTATACTCATGAAGTAGAGTTTGAAGCAAACGAACTATCAGCTTCAACAGGCGCTCAATCAACAGCAGTTCAGTTCCCATCTGGGTCTGCACTTGCAGGTGTTATCGCTAAAGCAAGCATTGAAGTTAAAGAGTTAGTAACTGCGGCAGTATCTACTGGTTCAGCTATCTCTAATGCAACAATCTCTTGTGGAGATGACGATGTTGATGGATTCGTAGCATTAACAGACTGTTTCACAGGTGACACAGAAAACCAAGGATATGTAAACACAGGAGTATTATTAAATGGTGCAACTGCTACATCTCATGTGGTTTCTCAGTTCAATGTATCATCTAATGGTACAGGTAATGGATTCGGTAACGCAGAAAAGGGTAAATTTAAACTCTTGGTAGCTTACTATCCAACAGCTGGTTCAGGACTTACAAGTTAATAAATAATCTCATAGGGTGGTAGGCAGATACCTGCCACCCTTTTTTATAATGGATATACTACACTTTAAAAACAAATCCCACGATGAGGGAGAACATTGCAAGGCAATGGCAGATGTTATTAACAATGCTATCTTGCAAGAAAAACTAACTGAAAAAGACAGAACAGATATTGCTCGTAAAGAGGCAAGTGAGCTAAAAGGTAAGACACACCCTACGCTTGGTAAGTGTGTAGCGACTATACCAGCTCGTGAATACTTTCGCTTGGTAAAGAAGTATGGCTCTGATACAGTATTATCTAAAGAATTTTTACAATACTTCAATAAGAAGCACAAAGACCTTTCACCTAATAAAGCATAATGATTCTACGAAGAAACCAAGACTTATTTAATACAATCAAAGCACTAGCTGGTGTTAATGATTTTACAGATAATGAAATAACCGACTTGGTTTCATTTACTAATCGTAGGCTTACAATGGCTTACAACACTAGCCCAATGTGGGAAAGATATGTTGTGGTATCTGAAGAAAGAAATGTATCTTCATTTGCTTTAAGTGGGTTATCAACAGCAAGTTATAATGCTGCTTACACTAAGTATGGAAAATATGAATCAACTTCAGGAGTGTTTACTGACTTCTATGTTCCCAATAATTCAACAGCTATTGGCTCAAATTTTCAATTCATAAGAAATAGTAGTGGTAAATGGCTATGGGGAACATCGGCTTATCAAAAAGACCCAGTTACCGATATTATTACTCTTACTGGTTCTGGTGTTGGCTTTGCTACACAACAAGATGATGAGGTATATGACTCTCCTATTGAAGTAAAAAATTGGGGTTCATTAACTAATGTTAGTGGATTTTTAAAACTAACAGCAAAGCAAATCGTAACATACGATGAAGCCTTTGAGGAATTAACATCTGGGGCAACTAGAGTAGCTAAGGATACAATACAAGACTTTATTCGTATTCACCGAAATCAATCTTTCTTAAATAACTCTGCTACTGAGTATGACTTCTATGTAGATGTTAATGGAGCAAATGTACTTAATAGCTCTGCAACTGATGGAAAAGTATTTGTTACTTATAAAAAACCAATAGTAAATACTACTACTGGTCAGGTAATTACATCTTTAGATACAACTGCTACAAGCAATTATCTAACAGAGATACCCCTAGAATTTTTTAATTATACTGCTCATGCAGTATATGCAGACTTCCTAAGAATGGATGGTCAGCACGACAAGGCAGCATTTGAAGAGCAAAAGGCTGATATGTTCCTTGCAACAGAGCTTGAACGCATTGATATAATAAATAATAACAATTCTTTAAATCATAAGTTTTCTACTTATGTAAACACTTCATCACGATAACAATTATGCCTAATTCAAATGTAGTAAACTTATACCCAGTTCCTAATGGAACAATCGGAGATAGAGTATTAACCGTGGCAGATTCAGCAGTTACTCTTTTGACTACTGCTAGTCTTTCAGGAAATACTGAACCATCTTTTGATTCACTAACTCGTTACATCGTTCTTGATATTCAAGACGCAGATGTTCGTGTAACATATGATGGTGGTGACCCAACTTCTTCAGTTGGTCACATTCTATTCGCTGGTCGCTCTTACACTTGGGCAGTAGAAACTGCTAGAGTTGCTAAGTTCATTAGAGACGGTGGTACATCTGCTAAGATACACGCTTCTGAATTTACTCAGTAATGTCTTCCGAATTTCTAGCATCTGGAGAGAATGTTCTTGATTCTAACCTAGGTGGTGCATGGGACATCATCAATGGCTATGCTGGGCGCAAACAAGACCTAGGAATAGCTCGTAGGTTCGGAGGTTCCGCAGCTGCGTACTCATTGCGAGACATTGGTGCAATGAATGGAAGAGTCGTCAAAGTCCGCAGAGACCTAGATGGAGAAGAGGCAGACCCAGAAGAAGATTTCTCAGCTAATCAAGTCCAGAGTGGTGCATTAGAAGATTGGGTAAATGGTAAACTAGAGAGTACACTACCAGCAGATGTAGCAACAGCCGCAGCTGCTTATAGTCTTCGTAAAGTAAAAGCTAGTTACAGCGGTGATGCAGTTCGTATTCGTAGAAGCTCAGATGATATTGAGGTAGATGTAGCTTTTGATTCAGATGATAAGGTAAGTGCAAGTTCTTCTATTACAAATATAGCTGAACAAGGTGGAGAAAGTGGAAGCACAACTGCTACTGACCTTAATGGATTTTTAAATGAAACACTAACAGTAGGTACAGCAGTAAATGGTACTGGTGGTTTTGATAATTACACTTTAACTAATGTTTCTAACACTGGGTTTTCAGCCGATAATAGTGCTGGAGGAACTGGTTCAGCTGGATTTCCCTACAAGCACGCTACTGGAGATGTAATGGTAATAAGGTACACAGTAAGTAACTTTAGTAGTACATCTAGTTTAAGTCCAGTTATCAGAGGAACAACTGGTGTTGGAAGTGTAGTAGGAACAACTACTGGTGGTACTGAAATACTTGCTAATGGAACTCGTACTGAAACTTTAACTGCAACAGCAGAGGGAACTCACCTTATGTTTGCTGATGGTAATACTGGTTCTTACACAATCAGCGACTTTGAAATAGTATCTCATACTCACTTAGCCTTTGTCCACACTTGGTACGACCAAGCTGGGTCATACAATGCAGTTCAAGAGACTGATGCTAACCAACCAAAGATTGCAGAGAGTGGAGCATTGCTTACTGATGGTATAGACTTTGATGGTAGTAATGACTTCTTGGGATTTGGTGCTGATATATGTTCTAATATAAATAACTTTAGTGCATTTACTATTGCAAAATCCGATGGTGGGAATGGAGGTTTACAAGTACTTTTTTCAGTAGGATTTAGTGGAGATGGAACTATTTTCGCTCAAGCTAGAGACGACAGTAATATTGAAGCTCATTTTGGAAATGGAAGCAGTTCATCTAATGTAGTAAATTTATCTCAAAATGTATCGCAATTTGAAAGTGATATGTTGTTTACAACAATAGGTGGTTCATCTACCTCTAAAGGATTTGCTGATGCAGTAGAAGGAGGTTCTGTATCTTCGGCTAGTGCTAACCCAACCAATACAACTGGAGGAATTGGTATGCACACTGGAAGCTCAAGCCCATTTGATGGTTCTGTTAAAGAAGCAATATTTTATAATTCAGACCAATCAGACAATCGCTTCAAGATTGAGTCCAACATCAATAACTATTATGGTTTGTACAATGATGCGAATGAAACCAATGGAGACTTTGATAAAACATTTAGTCCTACAGCAGATGGAACATTTACCCCAAATGGTAAAGATGGATTCACATTAGCTGTAGTGTCTAGTACAGTATATGCTGGTATTAAATTAAATGCAGATGTTACGAGTGGGGATTCTATATATGTATCATTTAATTGTTCCTTTGATGCTGGTAGCCCATCGCCAAAAATTGTACTAAGAGATACTGATTCTGATTTCTTTGGAGGTGGAACTTTAATGTCAAATGAAGAAAGTGTAGTAAATGGATTTAATTCATTTACACTAACATCTACTAATAGTAGTGCTAGTGGTGTTGTATTATCTGAAGCTGATAATAATTTAACTTATTCTATATCTGATTTCAAAGTATCTCGCATAGCTCGTAATGGTTTCGTAGAAACTTTGTACGACCAAAGTGGTAATGGTAGAGATATATCTCAAGCCTCTGCTTCAAACCAACCTACTATTGTTTCCAATGGTGGTATTTATAAAAGTGGTGCATATCCATCAATTAGATATACCGATACTTCCGCAACATATTTAGTTACAGAATCCTATAGTCCAGTTGAACAAGGTGGTTCTGGAATGCCAAACTTTACATTATTTGCAGTTACTGGAATACCAGAAGCTGCTGGGTTTGATAGTATCGTAAGTGCTGGTGGTTCAGAAGGTTCTAACTCAATTGGTGGTTTTAAACTAAGGCATTTAAAAGATGGTTCTGGTAATATAGATTCTAGAATTGATATAGCTCAAACTGGAGCAAGTCCTCACCAAGCTAATGCTCAATCAAATAATGCAACACCTCAATCTGTAAATTTACATACTTCTTATTTAGATAGTACAGATGATGAGTTATTTGCTCAACAAAATAGTGCAACAAGTGGAACAACTACTACAACCTTGATACCATTATCTGGTCAAGGAGCAGAGAATGACAATCTTAAAGTAGGGACAGATATGTTTAATGATACTCCAAGAGCTAGTTACTTAGGTGAAATACTAGAAATAATACTTTATACAGATAGTAAAAAATCTGACCTATCTGACTTAACGAGTGAAATAAATAATTTTTACAACATTTAATTATGAGCGAAGAAACCGAAGAAGAAATTACAATCAATTACTTAGTATACGAAACACTAGACGATGCTATTGCTAGAGCAGACACAGAGGGCGCTAGACGAGGCTATGCTTACCATAGAGTAGGCTCTGGAACTCGTTATAGGACTTACCCTCAAGAGACTGCTGATGCAAAGTATGCACTAGTTGTGGACGGATATGAACTAACAGAAGATGAAGAGTCAGCTATTACAACTAGCGTCACCTTCCCAGCACCAGAGGAAATCTAGTATGGAGGAGACACTACAAAGATTATCCGTAGGAATCTTCGGATGGATAGCCACGGATACATTACAGAATGTGGACTTAATGTTAGGTGTAGTGTCTAAGGGAGTCTTAATTACTTTAACAGTTTTATCAATCTATAAACTATGGAGGGAACTTAAATGACACCAGAATTATTAGCAATGTTAGGTGGTGGAGCTAGTGGCTTCATCTTTAAACTAGTAGGTACATTGGTACAAAATCAAGCAGCACTCACTAAAGGACTAATTGAAAAACAAAAAGCATCAGACGAAAGTGCCGATGCCGCAGCAAAAAGGGTAGATGCCTTTGGTGCTTGGACACGCAGGATTATTGTATTAACAGTTTTATTTGGTGTTATTATTGCACCATTTATTTTAGCAAATAGTGATTCAGGAGTTACTATTGCTACTGATTACAGTAATTGGTTTGGAATCTTTAAGGGTACAAATTATCAAACCCTACATGGATATATAATTTTACCAGAAATCAAGACAGCTGTTATCAGTATTATCAGTTTCTACTTCGGTAGTGCAGCAGTAAGTAAATAATTATGAACGAGTGTTATATTTGTAAATGGACAAAAAACAAGCCAGAAAAGAACTGCAAACTCTCAGGGACTCCATCACCAAAGTGCTTGGCGAAAAGAGTAACGAAGATATTAGCGAGCATATACAAGAGGCTCAAGAGTCTGCTAGTGAAGGTGCTAAAGCGCTTAAGAAATCTCTTATAGAGAGAATCAAGGATTTACCAGTCGTAACTCAAGTATCTCAGCTTGGGGCAGCTGGTACTGTGGCTGTATCTACAGCTGCTGTAACACAGGTAGACATCGCTAAAGATAGGACTGAGATATTTGTAGCAGAGGTTGCTCAAGATGTAGTAGAACAAAGATTTGAAGTCCCACAGTTTATTGATAACTTTGTGGACTTTGCTAGTCTTAACGATTGGGGACAAGAAGTTATTGCTGAGAAGATTCAGGAGGCTCAGGCTTTTGTAGCAGAGGCTTCCGAACCACAACAGACTTCCACACCATCTGCTGAGTCTTCGGACACCACACCTGAAACCTCGTCTTCTTCGCAAGATAGTTCCTCCGATAGTCCTTCTCAGCCTTCAGAAACTGAAGAACCCCAAGAACCAAAATCAGAAGAGTCAGAGCCAAAAGAGGGTAAATCATCCTCAGAGCCTACTGAAGAGCCTAAGGAAGTCAAGTCTAATGATGA
>Ga0070748_1000837_pt1 | contig 14438 bp, 13 predicted proteins | sample VirMetDEL_Nov_12_FD_77015 | JGI IMG/M metagenome (GOLD analysis project Ga0070748, IMG submission 77015) | Aqueous microbial communities from the Delaware River and Bay under freshwater to marine salinity gradient to study organic matter... | ecosystem: Environmental > Aquatic > Marine > Coastal...
AGTAAGCGAAAAAGAAGAAGAAGTAGATGAAAGTCAAGTTTTGTCTGCATTAGCTGAAATTGAGGAACTTAAAAAGGAACTTAATGAAGTTAACTTATTAAACGCTAAATTACTTTATACTAACAAAATCTTTAAAGCTAAAAACTTATCAGAAGATAAGAAAGTAAAAGTGTTGAAAGCTTTCGATAAAGCAGCAACCGTAAAAGAAGCTAAAGTTATTTTTGAAACATTAAACGAAGGTATTTCATCTCAGATGACAAGACCATCATTAAATGAAGTAAAAGGTAGTGCTTCAAAAGCAACAGGATTAACTCCTAATGCAAAACAACCAATCGTTGAAAACGATGCATTCATGAGAATGCAAAAATTGGCTGGTATTATTAAATAAAAATAATTAAAAACTTAAAACTTAAAAAAATGAGCTTAAATTCATTATTAGAAAGCGCAAACCCTTATCACTCAGTACAGAGTGACGCGGCTAGATTATCTAGCAAATGGGAAAAAACAGGATTATTAGAAGGAATTAAAGGTGCCCACAAAACAAACATGGGTATTATCCTTGAAAACCAAGCTAAGCAATTAGTAGTTGAGTCTTCTCAATCAGGTGGTGGTGTAGCAGGTGCTAGTTTCGCTACAGGAACAGGAGAACAATGGGCTGGTGTAGCTTTGCCATTAGTACGTAAAGTATTTGGTCAAATCGCTGCTCAAGAATTTGTATCAGTACAACCAATGAACTTACCTTCAGGTCTTGTATTTTATTTAGATTTCCAATATGGTTCTTCTAAATCAGGACAAATTGAAGATAAATCATTATATGGTAATACTTCATCATTTGCTTCAAATGGAACAGAAGGTGGTCTTTATGGTGCAGGTCGTTTCGGATACTCAATTAATGAAGTAACAAAAGCAACTGCTTCTTTTACAGCTGCATCTGCATCTTGGTCTGACTTAAATTTTGACTCAGAATATTCTGCATCTACAGTTACAGGTGCTTCAGTATATCAAAAAATAACAATTGCTGATACTGAATTATTAAACTTAGATAAAGAAGGTGTAAGAGCTTTTCAATTAAAATTAGATACTACTGCTGTACAAGTTTCTGCTTTCACAAAAAGAAACACTGCTGACACAGCAACTTCATTTATTGCTTTATTAGCAGATGTTGTTCCTGCTTCACTTGTTAATGTTGATTATTCATTAGCAACAAAAGATAATGCACGTGGTGACTTCGAAGAAGGAAATGCTGCTTTATCTCCAAAAATTGCTGATATTTCAATTCCAGAAATCAATGTACAGATGAAATCATCTGCAATCGTTGCTAAAACTAGAAAATTGAAAGCAGTATGGACGCCAGAATTCGCACAAGATTTAAATGCATACCATGCATTAGATGCTGAAGCTGAATTAACTTCTATCTTATCTGAATACATTTCTTTAGAAATCGATTTAGAGATCTTAGATATGTTAATTGAAAATGCTTCTGCTGGTAGCGAAGTATGGTCTGCAGTAAACAACAGATCAATCGTTGACAATGGTGCTGGTGGTGACATCAACAATACATTAGGATTCTTTAATTCACAAGGACAATGGTTCCAAACATTAGGAACTAAAATCCAGAAATTATCTAACGTTATTCACCAGAAAACTCTTAGAGGTGGTGCTAACTTTATGGTACTTTCTCCAGCAGTTTCTACAATCATCGAATCTATTCCAGGATTTGCAGGTGACGTAGATGGTGATGTTGAAAAAACAAACTATGCTTTTGGTGTACAGAAGATGGGTGCTTTAGGTGGTGGTAAGATCAAGGTTTACAAAAACCCTTACATGACTGAAAACCAAATCTTATTAGGATTTAGAGGAACACAATTCTTAGAATCAGGTGCAGTATTTGCTCCATACATTCCATTAATTATGACTCCTTTAGTATATGATCCAGATACTTTCACACCAAGAAAAGGATTGTTAACTAGATATGCTAAGAAAATGGTTCGTCCAGAATTTTATGGTACAATCAAAGTAGAAGGTTTAAATACTATCTAATAGATATTTAAATATTTCTTAATAAAATTAACCCGGCTTAGGCCGGGTTTTTTTATCCTTTTCATATGTATAATAAAAGTAATATGTTATAGTTAAAATGTATGTTATATTATTAAAATTTATGTTTTTTAATGTATCTACAACATTACTATCCATTTTACATTTAATCTATCACTAAAACCAATATATGGCATCAAAACACCATACTGACGAAGTTTTCACACAAAAACGTAGACCAAATAAAAACCCTATTAAGTTCCAAGTACAACTAAATGAAGAACAAAAAGAAGCTAAAGCTCTAGTGGTAGACAACCCAATAACTGTTATACGTGGTTTAGCAGGTTCGGGTAAAACATTAGTAGCAACGCAGGCGGCATTAGATTTTTTCTTTACAAAACAAGTAGAAAAAATAATAATTACAAGACCTACAGTTTCTAAGGAAGACATAGGTTTCCTACCTGGAGATTTAAAAGAAAAAATGGATCCCTGGTTAGCCCCAATATATCATAATCTTTATATGCTATATAATAGAGAAAAAATCGACAAACACTTAGAAAAGGAAGATATAGAAATTGTACCCTTTGCTTTTATGAGAGGTAGAACTTTTACTAATTCCTTTATTATTGTAGATGAGGCACAAAATGTAACACACTCTCAAATGGAAACAGTAATAGGTAGACTTGGGAAAGGTTCTATTATGGTAATTTGTGGGGATATGGGTCAAATAGATCTTAAAGATAAAAGAGAAAGTGGTTTTTCATTTCTAAGTAGACTTGAAGAACAAGTGGAGGGTTTCAAAACTATTACACTAGAAAAAAATCATAGACATAGTATAGTATCCCCAATACTTGGAGTATACCAGAAATTTAGGGATTAACTATTTTTATCATATTTATAACAAAAATATAGTATGGCAAACATTCCCATATACGATGGTAGTCCAAGTTGGGCCACAGGTTTAACACCTTTTGGTTTTTACGATAATGACCCTCAATTTCAAACTGATGCAGTTAAAGTAGCAAAATTTTGTGCTCAACGCTTAGGGTACCCCCTAACTGATGTAGAACTTCAGGATATGAGTTTCTTTACAGCATTTGAAGAAGCAGTAACTGTATACGGTAATGAGTTATACTCTTACCAAATTAGAGATAACCAACTTACATTAGAAGGATTACCAACTGGTAGTAACTTGAATACAAGTGTTATTACTCCTAGTTTTGAACCTATTGTTAAGTTAACTGAAATGTACGGTGCTGAAGCTGGTACAGGGGGTAATGTAACTTATTACACTGGTTCTTTCCCATTAACCGCAAGTAAACAAACTTACGATTTAAAAGAATGGGCTATAGATCAAGGAATAACAGGTAGTATTGAAATTAAAAGAGTGTTTTATGAAAGCTCCCCAGCAATAGGTAAGATATATGATCCTTATTTAGGAAATGGTCTTAACTTAATGAGTAGCTTTGGTTTTGGTGGAATGAGCCCTGGTATTGGTGCATTTATGATGATGCCTACTAACTTCGATATGGCAATGATACAAGCTATAGAGATAAGTGAACAAGTTAGAAGATCAAATTATAGCTTTGAATTAAAAAATAATAATTTAACCATTTTTCCAGTCCCAACAACCGGAAGTGGTAATTTTAGGTTTGAATATATTAATAGGGAAGAAAGAATAGCAGGTAGTGCTACAAACACTCCTGGAAATGTTACTAATGTTTCTAACTCTCCGTATTCAAACCCAACATACACAAACATAAACTCAGTTGGTAGACAATGGATTTTTGAATATGCTCTAGCAATATCTAAAGAAATGTTAGGTTACGTTAGAGGTAAATATAGTAATATTCCAATTCCTAATGCCGATGTTACTTTAAATCAAGGGGACTTAATTACGGCGGCAACAGCCGAAAAGAATTCATTAATTGAAAGGTTAAGATCTTATTTTGATGAAACATCTAGAAAGTCATTACTTGAAAGAAGATCACAAGAAGCAGAATTTAAACAAACGGAATTAAAACAAGTTCCGTATACAATCTATATAGGATAATATGGCAATGTTTGGTCGCTCACGAGATGTGAGCCTAATACGAGGGTTAAATAGAGAGTTATTACATGACATTGTAACTCAACAAGCCGCTATCTATAAATTTAAATTAGAAGAAACTGGTGTAAATATTTATGGGGAAGCAGCCGGTGAAAAATATTATGATGGTCCCTTCTTATTTAATTGTTTAATAAATAGACAAGACCAAGCATATACTGAAGGAGATGAAGGAGTTGGGTTTAATCAAGGGATTGAATTTTCATTTTTTAGAGATGATTTAGTAGATGCTAATGTGGTTCCGGAAATAGGAGATATTATATTATACCAGAAAAGTTATTATGGTGTAGATTCTACAGTATCTAACCAATATTTTGTAGGTAAAAACCCAGATTACCCAAATAATAATTCAGATGGTACTGCGAATCCACTAAACCCAGGTTTAGAAGATTTTGGAGCTAGCTTATCTATTATAATTAAAACATATAAAATTCCTAACGATAAAGTAGCAATTTCACCTTATAAAGAAAGATTTTAATGGCTGATTTTAAACCATACCCTAAAAAACAAGTAGAAATTAGTAAAGGATTGCAAACCGCATTTGATACTGAAAGGGGAAATCCCAATAAAGATGTTAACCCCAATAAATCTCAAACTGGAATTGAATTTAATAGATCAACTAAGATCAGCCAAAAAGGAGATACTTCTAAAACATTTTCAGTAGGACTTAAAGATATTGATGAGGCTGTATTTTACTATTTTAATAATGTAATTCAACCCTTTGTATATCAAAATGGAGAAAGAAGAACAGTCCCTATAATATATGGTAATCCTGAAAGATGGAAATCATATCAAAGAGATGGGTATTATAGAGATAAAGGAGGATCAGTAATGCTTCCAATTATAATAATAAAAAGAGATTCTATAGAAAAAGATAGAAGTACTTACAATAAGCTAGACTCTAACTCACCCAACTTATATGGAACTTTCCAACAGGGTTTCAATGCCAAAAACTCATATAATAACTTTAACTTATTAAATAATAGAACCCCTACTAAACAATTTAACACCATAGTGGTTCCTGATTACCTTAATGTAACTTATAGTTGTATTGTTCAAACTTACTACATGGAACAATTAAATAATATAATTGAGGCCGTAGAATATGCTTCTGATTCATATTGGGGTGATCCGGAAAGGTTTAAATTTAATACTAGGGTAAATTCTTTTTCAACCGCGGCTGAAATGACGGCAGGTAAAGATAGATTAGTTAAAAGTGCTTTTGATATTAACTTAAGGGGTTATATCATCCCGGACGTAATGCAGAAAGATTTAAATTCCATTAAAAAACTGAATTCAAGATCCAAAATACACATTACTACTGAAACTACTGGAAACATTAATGAAATTCCGTGATAAATTGAATTAGGTTCATTATATTGTACCTATGAAAGTTTTATTTATAGCACCACATTTAAGTACGGGTGGAATGCCCGCATTCTTATTAAAACGTATACAAGCTCTACAACAATATAACGACAATGTTGAAATATTTGTTGTAGAATGGAAAATGTATAGTCCTACATTTGTGGTACAACGCAACCAAATCCTAGAGATATTGGGTAAGAGTAATTTTATCCCTCTTCATGGAAATAAAGAATTTCAACAAAATATTATAAAAATATGTTATGATAATAACATAGACGTAGTCCATATAGAAGAAATACCTGAAGGATTTGATGGTCATAACCCATTTCCATTTGAAATACAAGAACAACTATATGACTCCTCCCATCCTTGGGTCGTAGTAGAAACATGCCATAACATTTACTTTAATCCTAACGAACAAAAGAAATTAGAACCTAATGGGTATGCTTTTGTAACACCTCACCATTTAGAAAATACATTTAAAGATACAAAGGCATCAAAATCATTAATCCCATTCCCAATAGACCCTAGCATCCAATCAGACAAAACTCGAGAAGAAGTTTTAGATGGGATAGGATACAGACATAAAGGAGAATTTCATATACTTAATTTAGGACTATGGACCCCAGGAAAAAATCAAGCTTATGCCCTTAATATGGCTAAAAAATTATATGAAAAATATGGGTTTACTTATATATTTCATTTTGTAGGTAATCAAGCCCCTAATTTTAAAGAATATTGGGGTCCTTTAATGGAAGATGTCCCACCAAATGTTTTAGTTTGGGGTGAAAGGAGTGATACTGCTGAATATCTAAAACTAGCCGATCTAATGTTATTTACCTCTACGTGGGAGTGTAATCCTATTGTATTAAAGGAAGCTATTGCGAATAATCTTAAAATTATGGCTAATGATTTGGATCATTATGGAGATGAATATAAACCTTTCATTACAGACATAACTGGGAATGATATTACTGATGTTAATAACTTAATTGATATCATCCATTCACCTATTAAATATTTAGATTACGACATAGGAAATAATATGCAAAAATTTGCTAAAAACCATATTGAATTTTACACCTCTTTACTAAATGAAGAATAAAATATTAATTTCTTTTCACTATGAACCTAAAGTAGAAATTAAGGGGGATATTGATAAAGAATATTTTGTAGAATTTATTAATGGTTACACTAATAAAGTAATCCACTCCACCACTATTAGAAATAATATGTGGGCTAAATGTAATAAAAAATGGCATATTCCGTGGACTATTAAAATAAATGGTAATATCCACCATACTTGGGATTTGGAAAAACAAAATGTTAGAATTACATTAGATTCAAAATCTGTAGGAGATACATTAGCCTGGGCACCCCAAGCTGTTGAATTTGCTAAAAAATATAAATGTAAAGTAACTTTATCTACATTCCACAACCCGTGGTTTAAAAATTTACCAATATATAAAGATATTAACTTTATAGAACCAGGAGAAAATGTAGAATGTTATGCCTCGTATAAATTGGGATGGTATATAACTAATGATAAATGGGATGAAGGTGAATATCATCCAACATCACCTAATACTATACCACTTATTCAGGCGGCTACTGATATATTGGATTTACCTTATAAAGAAATAAACCATGGTGTTAATTTCAAACCTGGTAAACGTCCTATAAAAGAAAAATATATTTGTATAGGTCCACGTTCAACTGCGGGGTTAAAAGAATGGCCTTATTATTATTGGGAACACTTAGCTAAAATGTTAAATGACATAGGTTATAAAGTAGTTAATATATCTTATGAGGGGTTTAACCATGCTAATATAATAAATAAGGAAAAATTAAATTGGCAAGATACTTATAACCATCTCCACCATGCTGAATATTTTATAGGATTAGGATCAGGTTTATCTTGGTTCAATTGGTCCATGAATAAACCAACATTAATGGTAAATAATTTTATTCCATATGGTTATGAGTTTACAAAGGGGTTAACTAAAGTAGAAGACTATTCAGTATGTAATAATTGTTGGGTAGATAAAAGAGTCCAATTTAATAAAGGAAAATGGGATTGGTGTCCAAGACATCAAGGCACTAATTCTGAACATATATGTCATAAAAATATTAAACCTGAAAAAGTTTATGAAGTATTATTAAAACTATTAAAATTTGAATAAAAATATACATATTTATAATTAAAACAATTAAACAATGAAGTTATCTAAAGAAGAATTACAATCAATTAATGATTTACAGTTACAAAGCGATCAAATTAAATTTGCTTTTGGAGAGTTAAAAATCCAAGAATTAAATTTATTTGAACAACTTAAAAGTGTAGGTGTGCAACAAAACGAATTAGGGGTAGTCCTTACTGAAAAATATGGAAATGGTCGAATTGACTTATCAACTGGGGAAGTTACACCTCTTGATGAAGAAAATACCACAACTCCAGAAACACCTTAATTTTTTGAGGTTTTTTTTAATATTTATAAATAAATACAATAAATAACATATAAAATGGCAGAAACATTAATATCACCTGGTGTATTGGCTCGCGAAAACGATCAATCTTTTATTCAAGGCCAACCAGTAGAAGCAGGAGCGGCTGTAGTAGGACCAGCGGCTAAAGGTCCTGTTGGCATTCCAACATTAGTAACTTCATTTAGTGAGTACAGAGCAATTTTTGGTGGAGCTATTACTAGTGGATCATCAGAATACACTTACTTAACATCAATCTCAGCAAATAATTATTTTTCTCAAGGAGGAAAGTCATTATTAGTAACCAGAGTAGCAAAAGGTACCTTTACCGATGCTACATCTACGGATTTATATAATTCTGTAGAAACTGGGGATTTAGCATTAAAAGCTTTATCTGTTACAGGTGGTGTAGGAGGAGTAGCTTCAACTTATAGTAATGTTCCTTTAACAGCATCAAGTGGTACTGGAGGTATTATTACTATTGTAAAAGGCTTAGCAGCAGGTAAATTAGACACCTCAGCAGATGCCTTGTTAGGTTCAATTTCACAACAATCTACAGGAGCAGCAGCTTCTACTTACCCAAATTGTCCAACAACAACAAATGGTGCGGGTTCAGGAGCAGTATTAACTTTAGTAGCTGATGGAACTGTTTCTTCGGTTACAGTAACGACACAAGGAAGTGGATATGCTGTTGGTGATGTACTAACTGTTGCAGGAAGTGTTATTGGTTCAACATCAGATATTAAATTTATATTTGTAGCAGATGATATAGTAGTAGAAGTAGAAAGTGCAACTATTACTACCGCAGGAAGTGGATATGTTGTAGGAGAAACAATTTCAGTAGGATCAGCGGCGTTAGGAGGAGGAACAGATGTTTCTTATACTTTAACTGCTGGAGATATTGTAAATCAAGTTCCTTTTGTATTATCTACTATATCTGAAGGAGTTATAATGAATAGTTCAGGTTCAGAAGTAGGAAATGGCGCTTTATCTTTAGGTACACAAGACAACATTCGATGGGAAATTGTTTCATCAAACGTAAATTCTGGTACATTTAGCTTATTAGTTCGTAGTGGTAATGATACTAACCGAAATAAATCAATTTTAGAAACTTGGACAAACTTATCATTAGATCCAAAAGCACCTAATTATTTAGAAAAAGTAATTGGTAACACAAGCTATTCTATAGTAGTTGATGGTGTTGATTCTTACGTACAATCACAAGGAGAATATATTAATAAAAGTAAATACTTAAGAGTATCTGCAGTAACAGCAAAAACACCAGATTACTTCGATAATGCTGGAAATGCAAAATCAGCATATACTTCAAGCTTACCATTTGTAGGTTCAGGTTCATTTAGTGGAGCCGTAGGTACATTATTTGGTGCTGGAGCTAAATTTTATGATCAAATCACAGCAGCTGATATCCAAGGATTAAGCCCTAGTGATTATACATCATCAATCACTTTATTAAATAATAAAGATGATTATAAATTTAATTTACTTACAGCCCCAGGATTAAATTCATCTGATCACTCAACACCAGTAAATTTATTGGTTACAACGGCAGAAGCACGTCAAGATTGCATCGCTGTAGTAGACCTAGATGGGTATGGGACAGGAATTAGTACTGTAATTAATAACGCAGCTTCGTTTGATAGTTCATATGCAGCTACATATTTCCCATGGTTACAAACATTAGATCCAAATACGGGACAAGCAGTATTTGTACCAGCTTCAACATTGATACCTGGTGTATACGCTTTCACAGATGCTTCAAGTGATGCATGGTTTGCACCTGCAGGTTTAACAAGAGGTGCTCTTGGAAATGTAACTAAAGCAGAAAGAAAATTAACAACAACAAACAGAGATTCACTATATGAAGCTAATGTAAATCCAATTGCAACATTCCCAGGAAATGGAGTTGTAGTATTTGGACAAAAAACATTACAGAAACGAGCTAGCGCATTAGATCGTGTGAATGTACGTAGATTATTGATTGCTCTAAAAGGCTATATATCTCAGGTATCTGACAACTTAGTATTTGAACAAAACACGATTGCTACAAGAAATACTTTCTTAGCACAAGTGAACCCATACTTAGAATCAGTACAACAAAGACAAGGATTGTATGCATTCAAAGTAGTAATGGATGATACTAATAACACTCCAGATGTAATCGATAGAAACCAATTAGTAGGTCAAATCTATTTACAACCAACTAGAACAGCAGAATTTATTATGTTAGATTTTAATGTTTTACCAACAGGAGCAGTTTTTCCGGAATAAAAACAAAATATTTAAATATTTATAATAAAATAAACACATAAAATGGCAGTATTAGATCCTAACGAAATATTTTATACGGCATTTGAGCCGAAACAAAAGAACAGATTCATCATGTATATTGATGGTTTCCCTTCATACCTTATGAAAGGTGTAGGAGCTGTAACTGTATCACAAGGAACAGTACCTTTAAATCACATTAACGTTCAACGTTTTGTGAAAGGTAAAACAACTTGGGGTACTATTCAATTTACATTATTTGATCCAATCACTCCTTCTGGTGCACAATCAGTAATGGAATGGGTTAGATTACATCACGAATCAGTAACAGGTAGAGATGGGTATAGTGATTTCTATAAAAAAGATTTAACTATTAACGTATTAGGACCTGTAGGTGATATCGTATCTGAATGGATCATCAAGGGAGCATTAATTACAGAAGCTTCATTTGGAGATTACAATTGGGATACTGAAAATGCTGCTCAAGAACTTACAATGACAGTACAACCTGATTATTGTGTATTAAATTTCTAATTTTTCATTTTGCATTATATTGTTTAAAATAGCTTGGCTTTGGCCGAGCTTTTTTTTATATTAATATGTATCAACGATAAAAACGTTTTAATTAAATAAAGATTATGAGTAAATTTAAATTTCCAACAGAAGAAGTAGAATTACCATCTAAAGGGTTACTTTACCCCAAGGATTCTCCATTATCAAGTGGTAAACTTGAATTAAAATATATGACCGCTAAGGAAGAAGATATTTTAACTAATCAATCATTTATTCAAAAAGGAACAGTATTAGATAAATTGCTACAATCCCTAATTATAAATAAAGACATAAAAACCGATGATTTATTTGTAGGTGACAAAAATGCTTTATTTGTGGCCGCCCGTATTTTAGGATATGGTAAAGATTATAAGGTTACGATTGCTGGAAAGGAAGAAAATATTGATTTAACTCAATTAGAACCCAAAAAAGTGGATTTAACCATTTTTGAAAGTGGTAATAATAAATTTATTTACAAATTAGAAAACACAGGTACTGTTTTAGAATTTAAATTAATGAATGGTCACGATGAAAAACAAATCGAAAGAGAATTAGCAGGTTTAAAGAAAATCTCTCCAAATAACTCATCAGAACTTACTACGAGACTAAAACATATGATTTTATCAGTTGATGGTAATGAAGAAAAAAAGGATATTAGAGATTTTGTAGACAATTATTTTTTAGCAAGAGATGCTAGATCTTTTAGAGAATATGTTAGAAGTATCCAACCTGATATTGATATGACTGTATTACTTGACAGCGGAGAGGAGGCCGTAGTCCCTATTGGACTAAACTTTTTTTGGCCTGACGCCTAATATAGCCCCAGAATTTAGAAAAATTTTATTCCAATCTATTCATAGTATAGTATTTCACGGTAAAGGTGGTTATGATTGGTATACTATATATAATATGCCCATATGGTTACGTAAATTTACCCTTTCTCAAATGAATGATTATTTTTCCGAAGAGAAAGAACAATATGAAAATACCCAAAGTGGGGGTAAAGGAAAGAAAACCCTGATATCTCCTGATGGTAAAATAAATACCCCGGAATTTTTATCCACCTCTAAAACATATAAGGGTAAAACAAGTTATAAGTAATTATATTTATAATAAAATACCCTTATGGCTTTAGATCCTAAAAAAGAAATAAAATTAATACAACAGCTTAATGCTGAAATTGATGCCTTATATAAAAAATTAGGTCGCCAAGATACTCCTCCAATATTTGATGATAAGAAAGTAGGAGCGGCTAGAAGAGAAATAAAAAAACTTAATGAAGACTTAAATGAAGTAAATAGTAGTTTAGGTTTTATCTCAAAATCCTTTAGAGATAGTATATCTGAGTTATCTAAACAAAATACTGAGTTAGGGTATACTAAAAAAGCATTAAGAAATATTGAATCAACTGCTCGTAGCATAGCTTATGAAAATGAAAAGGGATTATTAATAGAGGAAAAAACTTTAGACAAATTAGAAAAAAAAGCTAAATTAGAATTTGAAAGCTTAAGAATTGCAAAAGATAGTGGTAAACTAGATATAGCAACTCAAAATGAGATTAATGCAATATTTGAAAAAAGAGAAGGACAATTTGATCAATTTGCAAAAACCATGGGGAAAATCCGTAACCAAACTAAAATGGTTAAGGATGACTTTGGAGTTAAAACCTTCTCATTTTTTGATGATTTAACCTCTAAAATCCCAGGCCTATCAGCATTATCCGAACCCTTTAAGGCTGCTAGGATAGAAGCAGAAAAAACGGGTAAAGCTAATGTAGAATTATTTGGATCTGCAAAACCATTAGAAAAACAACAACGTGCAGCTTTAGAAGAGGCAGCTAAAACCGGCAAGGGTCTTACAGCTGATAAGTTAAAACAACTAAAACTAGATAAAATGCTAGTTGATAGTGGTGGTAAACAATTAAAAGGTAAAGCTGCATCCAATGCTGCTAAGAAAATGTTGGGAGGAGCAAATACCTCCATAGGTAAAAGTGCAATATCCCCTCTAAAAGCTGGTTTAAAATCTATAGGACCCGCTATAAGTGGTATGCTAAAAAAAGCATTAGGCCCCGTTGCAATATTGATGGAACTTTTCGAAGCTATGAAGGGTGTTGATGCCGCGGCCTCAAAAATGGCTAAAGAGTTTGGGATGACCTATAAAGAGGCACTAGGTATAAATAAAGAATTTACTCAAATAGCAGCATCATCGGGGAATATTTTTGTTACTACTAAGGGTATTAGAGAAACATTTTCTGCTATTAATAGTGCTTTAGGAACTAACTCAATGTTAAGTGATGAAATGGCAGTGTCATTTACTAAACTTAGAACAATGTCAGGTTTTACTAATGAAGAACTTCAAGGTATTGCCAACTTACAATTGGGTACTAGTAAAACTACAGATGAAATCACAGGTCAGTTTTTAGCACAAGCTAAAGTATCTGCAACTCAAAATGGTGTGTTGCTTAATGAACAAAAACTATTAAAAGATATAGGTAAAGTTTCCGCTGCAACAACATTATCATTTGGAAAACAACCTGGATTAATAGCAGATGCTGTAGCTACATCTAAGTCCTTAGGTATGGAATTATCTAAAGTAGATGATATTGCAAATAGTTTACTTGATTTTGAATCCTCTATTTCTAACGAACTCCAAGCTGAATTATTACTTGGTAAAGATATTAATTTAGAAAAAGCAAGAACCGCTGCTTTAAATAATGATCTAGCTACAGTAGCAAAAGAAATAGCAGATCAAATAGGAACATCAGCCGAATTTGCTGAAATGAATAGAATCCAACAGGATGCGATAGCAAAATCTGTAGGTATGAGTAGAGAAGATTTAGCATCAACTTTACTAATGCAAGACAAGCTAACAGGATTAACCGCTAAAGACGCAGCAGCAGCCCAGAAAAAATTTGATACTTTAAAAGGTCAAGTAGGGGAAGCAGAAGCTATGAGAATACTTGAAGAACAGGGAGTTGAAGGGTTAGAAAATCAAGTAGGGGTCCAAGATAAATTTAATGCCACTATTGAAAAACTAAAAGAAGTATTTGTAACAGTAGCTAATGCTATAATGCCTATAGTAGATATAATAGCAAATGTTTTTGGTTTAGTAGGAAGTATTATGTCCTTTTTAGACCCTATGATACAAACCGTATTAGTGGGGGTGGCCGCAGTTCAAGACCTACTTTCGGGAATTGGGTGGTTATTTGGGGCTGAGTTTGGAGATAGTGCTATTAAAGCACAAATTCAAACCGCGGAATCATCAGCTCAAGCTAATTACGGGGTTAGTGGTGATGCTTTTGGAGATGACCTTTCGATTCGTAACCGCGATAATGATCCTATAAAAATGGCTACAGGGGGGGTTGTAAATGGTCCTACTAGAGCTATCATAGGAGAAGCAGGACCGGAAGCAGTAATACCTTTATCAGGAAATTCTCCATCACTTAAAGTTGATAATAGTAGAATGGAAAGCCTATTATCTAAATTAGTTACTCAAAATGATAAAAAACAAGAAATATCACCAGTTGGTTTATATGAAATTGCTTAATTCAATATTTATAACAAAATAAAATTATGGGAATATTAGACAAATTACAATCTGCAGG
>Ga0070748_1000838_pt1 | contig 14411 bp, 14 predicted proteins | sample VirMetDEL_Nov_12_FD_77015 | JGI IMG/M metagenome (GOLD analysis project Ga0070748, IMG submission 77015) | Aqueous microbial communities from the Delaware River and Bay under freshwater to marine salinity gradient to study organic matter... | ecosystem: Environmental > Aquatic > Marine > Coastal...
AAACACGCCGCTGGCCAAGTTCAAAGGCCCGCGCACCTGGCAGCGCAAGATCCTGCGCAGAATCGCCACGCACATCCGAAATAATCGGGGTCAGATCGACATGGACGCCCTGCGAACAGCGGTCGCGTCCGGTCGAGGCATCGGTAAGTCTGCGCTCGTCTCTTGGTTAGTGCTGTGGATGCTGTCGACCCGCATCGGGTCTTCAGTCATAGTCAGCGCCAACAGTGAAGCCCAGCTGCGGTCGGTCACCTGGGGCGAGCTGACCAAGTGGCAGGCGATGGTCATCAACAGCCACTGGTGGGAGATCAGCGCAACCAAACTAATCCCGGCCAAGTGGATCACGGAGTTGGTCGAGCGTGATCTAAAGAAAGGTACGCGCTACTGGGCAGCCGAGGGCAAGCTCTGGTCGGAAGAGAATCCCGACAGCTACGCCGGTGTCCACAACCACGACGGCATGATGCTGATCTTTGATGAGGCCTCGGGTATCCCCGACGCCATCTGGTCGGTCGGTGCGGGCTTCTTTACCGAACCCATACTAGACCGGTACTGGTTCGCGTTCAGTAACCCCCGGCGTAATCAGGGCTACTTCTACGAGTGCTTTAACGCCAAGCGGGCGTTCTGGCACACGGAGAATATTGACTCCAGAACGGTCGAGGACACGGACAAGCAGATATATGAGCAGATCATTGCGGAGTATGGCGAGGATTCGCCACAGGCTCGGGTTGAGGTCTACGGTGAATTCCCATCGGCTGGCGAAGATCAGTTTATTGGTGCGTCTGCTGTCGACGATGCCGCCGGTCGGCCACGCTACAAGGACGAGACGGCGCCAATTGTTATCGGCGTTGACCCAGCTCGCGGCGGCGCGGACGCCACTGTCATCGTCGTCAGACAAGGGCGGGATCTAGTTGCGATCAAACGCTACCACGGCGAGGACACCATGACGACCGTTGGCCGGGTAATTGACGCCATCGAAGAGTACCGCCCGGCACTGACCGTGATCGATGAGGGTGGTCTGGGCTACGGGGTACTTGACAGGTTAAAAGAACAGCGTTACAAGGTGCGGGGAGTGAACTTCGGATGGAAGTCGAGCAAGCCCGTCATGTGGGGCAACAAGCGTGCTGAGATGTGGGGTGCGATGAAGGACTGGCTGAAAACAGCCAGCATCCCCAACGACAGGCAGCTCAAAGCCGACCTGACCGGCCCAACGAAAAAGCCCGACTCGTCGGGGACGATCTATCTGGAAGGCAAGAAAGAAATGAAGTCGCGGGGGTTAGCGTCACCGGACGCAGCTGACGCGCTGGCGGTGACGTTCGCGTTCCCGGTAGCTAACCGTGAATCGAGCTACGACCGGGCGGCACGGGCGACATCGCGAGGGTATCAACAGCAAATAATGGCGGCAACAGGATGGATGGGGCACTAAGATGGCTACTAAGAAAAGTGTGTCGTTAAGTGTAGGCCGGGGTGAGAAGCTGCCGGCAAGCCAAGGCGCGGGGCTGACCGCCAAGGGGCGAGCGAAGTACAACGCTGCGACAGGCTCAAACCTGAAGGCGCCAGCACCCAATCCGCAGACAAAGGCAGACGAGGGCAGGAAAAAGTCGTTCTGCTCTCGCATGGGTGCCGTGGCGGCCAAGGCCAAAGACGGCGAACGAGCAAAAGCAGCTCTGAAAAGGTGGAAATGCTAATGGCTACGAAACCTGGTCTTTACAGTAATATTCACGCTAAACGCGAGCGCATCAAAGAAGGCTCTGGCGAGAAGATGAGGAAGCCCGGCACGGCAGGCGCGCCCACCGACAAGGCGTTCAAGCAGTCGGCCAAAACGGCTAAAAAGGGGAAGTGACATGCCTTTAGTAAAAAGCGCAAGCAAAGAAGCCTTTCGTAAAAACGTCAAGGCCGAGGTACAATCAGGCAAACCTGTGAAACAGGCTGTGGCCATCGCCTACGCCACCAAACGAGCAGCACAATCCAAGGCGCCAGCTAAAGGCAAAAAGTAAATGGACTACACCGGCATAAATTCGGCTGCTAAGGTCGCTGCAATCGGCGGCAATCCGCAGCCCGCCAACGTCGACAAGGACGACAGCGACACGCTGGCCACCATGCGGACTCGCCTGAATATGGCGATCTCCGCGCTCTCTGAATCCCGTGAAGATGAACTAGACGACCTGCGCTTCTATGCAGGCTCGCCGGACAACCACTGGCAGTGGCCAGCCGACGTTCTGGCTACACGCGGTGCGGTGCAGGGGCAGACGATCAACGCCCGCCCGACGCTGACCATCAACAAGCTGCCACAGCATGTCCGACAAGTTACGAACGACCAAAGACAAAACCGTCCGAGCGGCAAAGTTATACCCGCTGACGACCGAGCCGACCCGGAAGTGGCCGAAATCTACAACGGCATCGTCAGGCACATCGAGTACATTTCGGATGCCGACATCGCCTACGACACCGCCTGCGAGAACCAAGTAAGTTACGGCGAGGGCTACATTCGGATCATTACCGAGTATTGCGACGACAACACGTTCGATCAAGACATCAAGATCATGCGGGTCAGAAACTCGTTTTCGGTCTACATGGATCCGACGATTCAAGACCCCTGCGGCGCGGATGCGAAGTGGTGTTTTGTTACCGAAGACCTGCAGCGCGACGAATATGAGCGTCTGTTTCCTGACGCGTCGCCTATTTCCAGTTTGCAAACGCTGGGCATTGGCGACCAGTCGATCAACGTCTGGATTAACGAAGACACGGTGCGTATCGCCGAGTATTACTACATTGAGTACGACAAAGCGACGCTGCACCTGTACCCAGGCAACATCACGGCGTTCGAGGGTTCGCCCGAAGCCAAGCAATTAAAGCAAATGGGCGTCAAACCTGTGCGCAGCCGCCGGGTGGACGCCAAACGGGTCAAGTGGTGCAAGACAAATGGCTACGAGTTTTTGGAAAAAAGCGACTGGGCAGGCGACTGGATACCGGTCGTTCGCGTCATTGGCAACGAATTTGAGGTAGAAGGCAAGCTGTACGTGTCAGGGTTGGTCAGAAATGCCAAGGATGCGCAGCGGATGTACAACTATTGGGTGTCACAAGAGGCAGAAATGCTGGCTTTGGCGCCAAAAGCACCCTTTATTGGCTACGGCGGGCAGTTTGAAGGGTACGAAACCCAATGGAAGACCGCAAACACGCAAAACTGGCCGTATTTGGAGGTTAATCCCGACGTAACCGACGGAAATGGTGCAGTGCTTCCATTGCCGCAACGTGCACCACCACCACTGCCGCAAACGGGCCTGATTCAGGCCAAAATGGGGTCGGCAGACGACATCAAGTCGACCACGGGGCAGTACGACACCAGTCTGGGAGCCACCTCTAATGAGCGTTCGGGCAAGGCAATTCTGGCGCGCGAGCGTCAGTCTGACACTGGCACTTATCATTACGTCGATAATCTGGCGCGGGCTGTCCGGCATGTCACTCGTCAGCTCGTTGGTCTGATTCCGAAGATTTACGACACCCAGCGTGTGGCTCGCATCATTGGTTTGGACGGCGACACCGACATGGTCAAGCTCGATCCGGCCCAGCAAGAGCCAGTTAAAGAAATCCGAGACGAGAACAATATCGTCATTGACAAAATCTACAACCCCGGCGTCGGTAAGTACGACGTGGTGGTCACCACCGGCCCGTCCTACATGACCAAGCGTCAAGAGGCACTGGACGCGATGGGTATGATCTTGCAATCCAACCCGCAGCTCTGGCAAGTCGCTGGCGACCTGTTCATTAAGAACATGGACTGGCCAGGCGCGCAGGAGATGGCGGATCGGTTTGCCAGAATTATCGACCCGAAAATTATGGCCGATACCGACGATTCGCCTGAAATGCAGCAGGCCAAGATGCAGATGGAGGCAATGGGGCAAGAGCTGGATCAGCTCCAGCAGATGCTGCAAAATGTTGGCAAGTCGGTCGAAGTTCAGGACTTGGAGCGCAAGGCGTTTGAGGCCGAAATTAAGGCGTATCAGGCCGAGACACAGCGCTTAACTGCCGTATCTGGCGCCATGAATCCAGAACAGGTGCAAGAAGTCGTCATGCAAACACTGCGCGACGTCATGACTACGGGCGACTTGGTAATGGAGCAACAAGGCCAAGAATTGATGGGTGAAATGGGTGAAATGCCACCTGAAATGGGTGGAATGCCGCAAGAAATGCAGCAAATGCCACCTGAAATGGGTATGATTCCACCTGAATCGGCCCAAATGCCGCCAGAAATGATGAATATACCGCCCGAGGAACCCCAGCTATGAACGCAGCTGATTTTGTAGGCACACTGTTTTTAGGCCGTGATGTGGCTCATTCAGTGCATCTGAATACCCGCAGTTACGCCAAACACGCAGCGTTAAATACTTTCTATGATGAAGTTATTGACCTAGCGGACAAGTTTGCTGAAGCCTACCAAGGCAAGTACGGCCTGATTGGCCCGATTGCATTGCAGTCTGCCAAAAAGCAGGGCAACATCATTGAGTTTTTAGAAGACCAATTGGCTGAAATACATTCTGCGCGTCATAAGGTTGTCGATAAGGACTGCACCGCAATCCACAACATTATTGATGAGATTGAAGCGCTGTATATGTCAACGCTGTACAAATTAAAATTTCTTGCGTAAGGTAGATCATGGCAAATTACACCTACATCACGGCTACGGCCAACATTAAACCTGCTGCTGGCAAGCTCAAGGGTATTTTTGTCAGTGCTGCGTCTAGCACGCCGACGATCACCGTCTACGATTCAGCCGCAGCAACTACCACCAACATTATTTTGGGCACGTTCACCCCCACAGGGGCAACGTCCTATCTGTTGCCGCTTGATGGCGCGTATGCTAAAAATGGCATTTATGTCGTTATCGGTGGTACAGTAACCGCAACAGTTATTTACGAGTAAGTCGAAATACCGCACAGGTGCGGCACACCTGGGATTCTTTAGGAATCGACAATGTCTGATGAAGTACAAAACGAGTTAGCGGAAGCACCCGCGCCAGAACAGGCACCGACGGCAGAGCCTGTAGCTGAAGAAACACATGCGCCGGAGAATGAAGAGTCAAAGCCAGCTAAAGTCTTCACACAAGAAGAACTAGACGCTGCCATTGGCAAAAGGCTTGCAAGAGAACAGCGTAAGTGGGAAAGAGAACAGGCACGTCGAGCGCAAGAAGCGCCTGCCGCTCCTGCCGAACTCCCGCCGGTCGAGCAGTTTGACTCCGTTGACGCGTATGCTGATGCACTGGCAATACGAAAAGCGGAAGAGCTGTTGGCCAAGCGTGAAGCTGATCGTGAACGCATGAGTATGCTTGAAGCGTATCAAGATCGTGAAGAGGACGCGCGGACTAAGTATGAAGACTTCGAGCAAGTCGCATACAACCCCGCACTGCCGATCACGACTGCGATGGCGGAAACTATTCAGGCGTCTGAAATTGGCCCGGATCTGGCGTATTACTTGGGGTCGCACCCAAATGAAGCCAGTCGGATTTCGCGTCTGTCGCCTATTTTGCAGGCTAAAGAGATTGGCAAACTAGAAGCTAAAATTGCTTCAGAGCCGGTCTTAAGAAAGACAACTAGCGCCCCACCACCGATAGCGCCTATTAGTGGCCGTGGCTCTGGCTCACCGTCTTATGACACAACTGACCCTCGTTCTATCAAGAACATGAGTACGTCAGAGTGGATTGAGGCAGAACGCCAGCGCCAAATCAAAAAGTGGGAAGCTCAACGTAACCGCTAACTTTTTTTAGGATAAATCATGGCAAACTCGATTCTTACCATCGACATGATTACCCGTAAGGCTCTCGAAATCCTCGAGAACAACCTGGTAATCACTCGTAACGTCAATCGTCAGTATGACGATTCTTTCGCCGTTGAAGGCGCAAAAATTGGTTCCACACTGCGTATCCGCCTGCCGGACCGCGCTCTGGTGACTGACGGCGCTGCTCTAACTGCACAAGACGACAACGAACAGTACACTACACTGACTGTTGCTTCCCAAAAGCACATTGGCGTGCAGTTTACTTCCGCTGAACTCACTATGCAGTTGGATGACTTCGCCGAGCGTGTTCTGAAGCCTCGTATTTCTCAGCTGGCTTCCAGCATCGACGCTGACGTTGCTAACGCATACAAGGCCATCGGTAACTCGGTCGGCACTCCTGGCACCACGCCTTCGACTTCGCTCGTTCTGCTGCAAGCCCAGCAGAAGCTGAACGAAAACGCAGCTGTGATGTCGCCACGTTACGCAACTGTTAACCCAGCTGCTAACGCTGGTTTGGTTGAAGGTCTGAAAGGCTTGTTTAACCCGACCGACACTATCAGCCGTCAGTTCAAGAACGGCATGATGGGCACCGGTGTTCTGGGTTACGATGAAGTCAACATGTCTCAGTCGATCAAGCAGCACACTAACGGCGATTGGGGCACTTCGATCACTGTAACTTCGACTGTTACTACCGAAGGTCAGTCGACTCTGCCAATCAGCTTTACCGGTTCCTCAAAGACTTGGAATGTTGGCGACGTGTTCACCATCGCAGGTGTGTACGCTGTTAACCCACAAACTCGCGAGTCCACCGGTTCGCTCCAGCAGTTTGTCGTAACTGCCGCTGCATCAGGCTCTTCAACTGCAACGCTGTCAATTTACCCAGCACTGTACTCCGCAGGTCAGGCTCTGGCGACTGTTAACGCGCTGCCAGCTTCTGGCGCTGTAGTGACTATGTTGGGTTCAGCAGCAACTCAATATGCTCAAAACTTGGTCTATCACAAAGACGCGATCACTTTTGCGACCGCCGACTTGCTGATGCCACAAGGCGTTGATATGGCTTCCCGCCAAGTCCACAACGGCATCTCGATGCGTATTGTTCGTCAATACGACATTAACAATGACCGCCTGCCTTGCCGTATTGACGTTTTGTACGGTTACAGCACAATTCGTCCACAAATGGCCTGCCGTATGTGGGGTTAATTTGACTTCGGGGGCTTCGGCCCCCGATTTTTACCTCTATAACTATGATTATCCACTTACGACATCCAATTCACGGCGCCAAGGTTGCAATTATGGAACTTGAAGCCGAAAATGATGAACAAAACGGCTGGGAGCGATATAATCCCGACACGCCTTCAGCTCCTGAAGCGGCGGCACCAGCCAATGAACTGGAAGTTAAACGTCGTCGTAGCCGCACCAACGTAGAGGCGGCAGCTTAAAGGAGTGTAAATGGCAACCGCCTTCGACCAGATCAAAGCGTCGCTTCGGCTCATTGGCCAGCTGGCTGAAGGTGAAGAGCCATCCCCGCAGGCAGCACAAGACGCTTTGAACGCTATGAATCAAATGATTGATTCATGGAATACTGAGCGCCTAGCCGTGTTTTGCACGGAAGATCAAGTATTTAACTGGCCAACCGACACCATCACCCGCACGCTCGGGCCTACCGGCGACTTTGTTGGTAATCGGCCTATTCTTATTGACGATGCGACGTACTTTCGCGACCCGCAAACTAACGTGTCTTTCGGCGTCAAGCTGATTAACCAGCAGCAGTACGACGGCATTGCGGTCAAGACAGTCACCAGCACCTACCCGCAGGTTATGTTTGTGAACAACACGTTCCCAGACATCACCATGACGATCTACCCCAAACCTACACGGCTTCTGGAATGGCACTTTGTGTCGGTGCAGCAGTTAACTAAACCGGCCACGCTAAACACCGTGTTGTCGTTTCCGCCAGGCTATTTGCGAGCATTTAAATACAACTTGGCAATGGAGATTGCCAACGAGTTTGGTGTCGAGCCTATGCCGCAGGTGCAACGTATTGCCATGACGTCCAAACGCAACCTAAAGCGCATCAACAATCCTGATGACGTGATGTCCCTGCCGTATTCGCTGGTTGCTACTCGTCAACGCTTTAATATTTACGCGGGGAATTACTAAGCTGTGAAAACACCCATTCTCGGTCAATCCTACGTAGCCCGCAGCGTCAACGCAGCGGACTCACGGATGGTGAACTTGTACCCTGAAGCCACACCGGCGCCAGAAGGTATGGAGCCTGCGTACTTGAACCGAGCGCCAGGCTTGCGCAAGCTAGGCGTCGTAGGCACCGGCCCCATTCGGGGGCTGTGGTCGTATGGCGACTACATGTACGCCGTCTCAGGCAGCAAACTGTACCGAGTTGACAGCAATTGGGTGGCCACACCTGTTGGCAACGTCAGCGGCACTGGCCCGGTATCGATGGTCGACAACGGCACGCAGCTTTTTATTGCGGCCAACCCCGACGGCTACATCTACGACGCGGCAACCGAAGCCTACGCCGAAATTATTGACGTGGACTTTCCCGGCGCAGTGACGGTGGGCTATCTGGATGGCTACTTCATTTTCCAAGAGCCAAACTCCCAGCGATTCTGGACGTCTGAGCTGCTTGACGGCACGCAGATTGACCCCCTGTCGTTTGCCAGTGCTGAAGGTATGCCTGACGATCTGATCTCGCTGTTCGTCGACCACCGCGAGGTGTGGCTGTTTGGCACCCAATCGGTTGAAGTTTGGTACAACGCTGGCGACACGCCGTTTCCGCTGGCGCGTATCCAAGGTGCAGTCAACGAAATTGGCTGTGCAGCGACCTTCTCAGTTGCCAAGATGGACAACTCGCTATTTTGGCTAGGCGCTGACGCCCGTGGCCAAGGTATTGTTTTTCGGGCTAATGGTTATTCTGGCCAGCGCATCTCTACCCACGCGGTTGAGTACGCTATCCAGAGTTATGGCACCATCTCAGACGCAATCGGCTTTACTTACCAGCAGGACGGTCATTCGTTCTACGTGCTGACCTTTCCGACCGCCCAGCGAACATGGGTGTTTGATGTGGCGACAGGCGCTTGGCATGAGCGCGCCGGGTTTGCTAACGGCCAGTTTATCCGCCATCGTGCAAACTGCCAGACGTTCTTCAACAACCAGGTTGTTGTGGGCGACTTTCAAAACGGCAAGATCTACGCATACGACTTGGACGTGTTTGCCGACGACAACCTGCCCCAGAAGTGGCTGCGGTCGTGGCGGGCGCTGCCCACCGGCCAGAACAACTTAAAGCGTACTGCCCAACACGCCTTGCAGCTTGAGTGCGAAACCGGTGTGGGTCTGGTAACTGGCCAAGGCAACGACCCTAAAGTCATGCTGCGCTTCTCAGACGATGGTGGCCACACCTGGTCGAACGAGAAGTGGGCTGGCATGGGCAAAATAGGCAATTATGGATTCAGAGCGTTCTGGCGTCGGTTAGGTATGACTGACAAGCTACGTGACCGCGTGTACGAGGTATCAGGCACCGACCCCGTCAAAATCGCCATTATGGGTGCCGAACTAGCCTTGTCCGGCACCAATGCCTAACCCAGATAACGAGCCACAACTACCCAAAAACCAGTCGCCCATTATTGACGACCGGACGGGCTTAGTTGCGCGCGACTGGTATCGGTTCTTTTTAAACCTGCTCAACAAAGCCAACTCAGGCGGCGGCGGTGGGTCAGGTACAGTGACGTCGGTCAATGTCTCCGGCGGCACAACGGGCCTGACGACGTCTGGCGGCCCTGTGACGACGTCCGGCACCATCACCTTAGATGGCACCTTAGATGTTGATAACGGCGGCACAGGAGCCACCACAGCGTCTGGCGCGCGGGCTAATCTAAGCGCGGCGGTCTTAGGCACTAACGACGACATCACGTCGATGACGGGCGTAACAGGCGGTATCTCGTCGCCCGACTTCATTCAGTTCGACACCACCGCCACCGTCACAGATGCCCCAGGCAGGCTGTATTACGACGACGAGGATCAGTTCCAAACACTCACGTTCCAGATGAACGGCGCGACCATTCAGCGCGTTGGGGAAGAGCTGTACTACCGCGTCAAATTGTCGTCTGCAGCCAATAAGGGTGATGTGCTGATGTTCACCGGCACGCTGGGGTCTAGTGGTGGCCTGACAGCTGCACCGGCTACCGGGCTGCTGCCGGAGCAAGCCAACTACATTTTGGGTTTGGCGCACGAAAGCGGTATTACCAACGATTGGGTGTTTGTCACCACGTTTGGTGAAATCAGGCAAATTGACACCACCGGCGGGGCAGAAACTTGGGCGCAGGGCGACGTTCTCTACTATAACCCATTAGTGACCGGCGGTCTGACCAAGACAAAACCTACCGCCCCCGCCGCCATCTGCTCTGTGGCTGCGGTTGTCCATGTAGGGTCGTCTAACGGCATTTTGTTCGTGCGTCCGACCTACGGCTCGGTGTTGGGCGGCACGGATGGTAATGTCAACTTTACATCGCTTGCTTCTGGCAACACGCTGATTTATGACGCGGTTGCCGGCGTGTGGGAGAACGCCGACTTAACCGCCGGCACAGCTATTAGCGTCACTAATGGCGCCGGATCGATCACGATTGCTAACACAGGCGTGACCAGCGCGATTGCCAGCACCGGCATCTCGGTGTCGTCGGCGACCGGCGACGTGACGTTTACCAATACGGCACCGGATCAGACGGTCGTGCTGACCGCCGGCACGGGTATTAGCACGTCAGGCACGTACCCGAACTTTACGATCACCAACACGCTGCCCATGACCTACCCTGGGGCGGGCATCCCCAACTCGACAGGCACGGCGTGGAGCACGTCGTATTCGACTACAGGCTCCGGCACTGTGGTGGCATTGGCAACATCACCTAGTTTTACCACGCCAATTCTTGGCACACCGCAGTCGGGCGACTTCAGTACCGGCACGTTTACTTGGCCAACATTTAATCAAAACACCACCGGTACGGCTAGTAATGTAACCGGCACGGTAGCAATTGCTAACGGCGGTACTGGGGCTACAACCGCAAACGCGGCAATGACTAATTTGATGGGGTTTACCTCGACGGTTACTGCGGCGGGTACAACCACATTAACAAACACTAGCAGTTACTACCAGTTGTTTACTGGTTCGACAACACAAACAGTCGTTCTTCCCGTTACCTCCACGCTTCAAACTGGGTGGACGTTTCATATTTGCAATAACTCAATTGGCACAGTAACCGTAAGGAGTTCTGGTGGAAATTTAGTTATATCAATCCCCGCCGGCATAACAGTAATGTGTACCTGTGTTGGCACAACATTAACTACTGCCGCAGATTGGGAAGCGGGGTATACCGATTTTAGTACTGCAACTGGAACTGGCGCTGTAGTCTTAGCTAACGTACCAAGTGTCACTACTTTAACGGCTACTGGTTTATTGAATTTTACCGGTACAACAATAACAAACTCAAATTTTCATACAACGCAAACATCCGGCGTAATGACTATTGGCGGTACGTCGGGAACCGGAAGCATAACGCTTGGCCGTTCTACGGTAAGCCAACAAACTAATATTCAAGCAGGCGCGACTGCGTCAGGCTCTACCAAAACTATCAACTTTGGTACGTCCGGGCTATCTGGCTCAACAACAACAATTACCATAGGTTCCGCCGTTGCAGGCGCAACTAGCACCACCACGCTTAACGGGGTAGTGACATTAGATAATGCTTTAGCCGTATCTAGCGGCGGTACAGGTGCTACTACGGCTGCGGCGGCAAGAACTAACTTAGGCGCGACTACTGTTGGCGGTAACTTTTTTACGCTAACAAACCCATCAGCGATAACTTTTCCCCAAATTAACGCTGACAATACGGTTTCCGCGCTAGATGCGGCTACGTTTCGTACTGCGATTGGCGCAGGCACGGGCAGCGGGACTGTTACTAGCGTAACTGGCACTTCACCGGTTGCCTCTAGCGGCGGTACTACACCGGTTATTAGTTTGTCGTCGAGCTACGGCGACACGCAAAACCCATACGCAAGTAAGACAGCAAACTTTGTTTTGGCAGCGCCTGATGGTATTGCAGGTGTACCAACCTTCCGGGCTATTGTTGCGGCGGATATCCCAACGCTTAATCAGAACACGACAGGGTCAGCTGCCACGCTGACCACCGGCAGGACTATCTCTATTACGGGCGATTTGGCATACACCAGCCCTAGTTTTAATGGTTCTGCCAACGTAACCGCCGCTGGCACATTGGCTACTGTTAACGCTAACGTAGGCAGTTTTACCAATGCTTCGATTACAGTTAACGGTAAAGGCTTAATTACCGCTGCTTCTAGCGGCACTGCGCCGGTCACCTCAGTCACCGGCACGTCGCCCGTGGTGTCGTCAGGGGGTGCTACGCCTGCTATCAGTTTGGCGTCCGGCTACGGCGACACACAAAACCCGTATGCCAGCAAAACCGCTAATTTCTTTTTGGCAGCCCCCAACGGTTCTGCTGGCGTACCGACTTTCCGCGCTATTGTCGCAGCTGACATCCCAACCCTAAACCAGAATACGACGGGTAGCGCGGCAACGTTAACCACCGCTAGAACCATCCAAACAAACCTTGCTAGTACATCAGCAGCGTCCTTTAACGGTTCTGCAAATATTACGCCTGGCGTAACCGGGACTTTACCAATTGCTAACGGCGGCACAGGCGAGACAACTAGACAAGCCGCAATGGATGCTTTGGCTGGGGCAGTCACGTCTGGCCAGTACCTGCGGGGCAACGGCACGGACGTTGTCATGTCGGCCATTCAGGCAGCTGACGTACCGACGCTCAACCAGAATACGACCGGCACTGCGGCCAACGTCACAGGCGTTGTGGCAATCGCTAACGGCGGCACTGGTCAGACGACCGCCAGCGCTGCCTTTAACGCCCTGTCGCCGGTCACCAGCACAGGCGACTTAATCATCGGTAATGGGGCGAATAGCTCTACCCGCCTGCCGATTGGATCGAATAACTTTGTGCTGACCTCGAATGGCACAACGGCAACCTGGGCAGCGCCAACTGGCGGCTCGGGCGCGACGATTACGAATGACACCACAACGTCGACAAATCTGTACCCGACGTTCGCGGCGGCTACGTCCGGCGCGCTGGCAAATATCTATACGGGCGACGCCAAATATCTGTACAAACCTAGTACGGGTGAATTAACATCGGAGCATTTCGTAGCGGGGAATGGTATATTTGTCAATAGTTTAACTATTGACACCAGCTACACAATCGCCGCAGGCACATCAGGCATGTCAGCTGGCCCGGTAACAGTATCTAGTGGCACGACGGTCACGGTGTCTAGCGGCTCAAGATGGGTGGTGGTGTGATTAGTCATTATTTTAGCTCCGGCGTATACGCTAAAGAAACTCGCATACCTGCTGGGCAAGTGTTAGTACAGCATGCGCACAAATACGACCACATGTCTATTTTGGCTGAAGGTCAAGTTGAAATTTTGGTTGACGGCAAAAAAGACATTTTGTGTGCGCCAGCTTTGTTGACCATAGAAGCTAATAAGCACCACGGCGTAAAAGCGTTAACTGATGTAGTTTGGTATTGCATTCACGCCACAAGCTGTGTGGATGAAGACGAAATTGACGAAGTTTTAATTGCGCCGGGCGATATGGCCGCCGCGCAAAACATCGCAAGCGAATTGCAAAAGGAGTATTGATATGCCTTGGATTATTGGTGGGGCAATGCTTGGTAGCGCGTTAATTGGCGGTGCTGCTTCAGGTGCTGCTGGCCGCGCGCAAGAACGTGCTGCAAGAGAAGGCGCAGCAGCCGAAGAGCGCATGTTTAACCGTCAGGTTGAACTGCAAGAGCCATTTCGCCAGGCTGGCGTCAACGCGCTGCCTGAACTGATCCAAGCCTCTCGCTACACGCCGTTTGGTATGGAACAGTTTCAGCAAGACCCCGGCTACGGTTTTCGCTTGAAAGAAGGTTTGCGCGCGCTGGAAAGTTCAGCAGCTGCGCGAGGCGGTCTGTTGTCGGGCAACCAGATGCGAGGTGTCACTCGGTTCGGGCAAGAGCTGGGGTCGCAAGAGTACACCAATGCGTTTAACCGTTATCAGGCAGAACGCGCCGCTCGTTTAAACCCACTACAAAGTTTGGCAGGTATGGGTCAGACAACTGCTACCACGTTGGCTAACCAAGCCGGTCAGTACGGCCAAAGCATGGCGCAAGGCGCAGCGCAGATGGGTAACATCCGCGCGTCTGGCTACATGAACCAAGCGAATGCGCTGACCGGCGCGTTGGGTCAAGGGTTGAACTATTACCAGAATCAACAGATGATGGATCGGTATTTTCCGCAACGCGACGCTGAGTTAATGGATATTGGCAACTCTACAAGCGATTACGGTTCATACCGGGGTCAACGAAGATACTAAAGGTAAATTATGGCCGGTATTGATTACAGCATTCCAGGGCAATTTAAAGGCATTCAGCTTGAATCGCCTATGAATCAGATGGCGCGGGCCATGCAGCTGCGCAATCTGCAAGAATCGTCGCAGATGAATGCGTTGAAAGCGCAAGAGTACCAACGCGTGCGGCAAGAAGAAAATGAGCTAGCTCGAATAATGGGTG
>Ga0070748_1000843_pt1 | contig 14373 bp, 11 predicted proteins | sample VirMetDEL_Nov_12_FD_77015 | JGI IMG/M metagenome (GOLD analysis project Ga0070748, IMG submission 77015) | Aqueous microbial communities from the Delaware River and Bay under freshwater to marine salinity gradient to study organic matter... | ecosystem: Environmental > Aquatic > Marine > Coastal...
ATTTATTAGGCTAAATAACTGATCGCGCATCCCCAATGTCGCCCAAGTTCCGCCTATACATCTCATAAATAAGAGGTTGCTATGTCACTAAATATTGCATTAATTGCCGATATGATTACCCAAGATGCTGCTGCACTCGCACAGCTTAAAGAGCTACTAGCACGTGAACGAATTCAATTAGAACAGCGCAAAACTGATGAGCTTACGCATATCATTGAGCAAAAAGCGATTTTATTAGATCAGCTAAATAGCAGCGCCAAGCAGCGCCAAGAGGTATTAAAAGCATCCGACCTACCCACCAACGCGGCAGGCTGGGATATGCTCTTAGAAGCTAATAGCGCGCCAGAAGCTTTGCGCACACGCTGGCAGCAACTCACTCAAAGCTTCGTGGAATGCCAAGAAATGAATGACATTAATGGCAAAATGATTTCACGTTCGCAACAAACACTGAGCCAGCTTCTCAACTTATTGCGCGGCAAAACACCAAGCCCGTCACTTTATAATGCCCATGGCGCCAAAGCACAAACTACAGCGTCATATACTCTTGCAAAAGCCTAAAAATAGGCAGCAGCTGAAATATGCTGCTGCCTGTTTTATAGCGTCGCCGATCCAGTAAAACCGAGCATCTTCACTCTCTTACTAACAGTACGCTAGGCTTATACGCATTAGCGCTATATAATCTCGCCCCTCCAAGCAGTCCCTGTAGTTTAATTGGATAAAACCTATGCCTCCTAAGCGTATAATGTGGGTTCGATTCCCGCCGGGGACGCCATTTACATGGCTATATATTGCTCACTGCTTTTCCACCGCCCCCATATTGCCCTGATCCTAATGCACAGCTAAAGTCTACCCATTCGCCCCCTGTAGTTAGCAAGCCATGAATTTTATTTTATTTGAACCCAGTGAACGATTAACACTGCACACGGCTTCCATTGAAGACCCACGCCGCATTAAACACATTATCGAAGTGCATCAAGGGAAACTGGGCGATGAATTTAAAGTTGGACTTATAAACGGAGAAATGGGTAGCGGCATTATTAGCGCGCTGAGCGACAAAGCAATTATTTTTGATATCACCCTTACACAATTACCACCACAGGCATTACCACTCACACTTATTTTGGCGCTCCCCCGTCCTAAAATGCTACGTCGAATATTTCAAACCATCGCTACACTCGGCGTAAAAGAATTGTATTTAATCAACTCATATAGGGTGGAAAAAAGTTACTGGCAAAGCCCTTTTTTGCAAACGGAAGCTATTAGGCATCAATTAATTTTGGGGTTAGAACAAGGTGGCGACACACTTCTGCCAGAAGTAAATCTCATCAAACGCTTCAAACCTTTTGTAGAAGATGAGTTACCCCAAATCATAAAAGGGACACGCGCACTGGTCGCACACCCTTACACTGCGGAGCCCTGCCCGCGTGCAATAGATTACCCATTAACACTTGCGGTAGGGCCAGAGGGCGGTTTTATCGACTATGAGATTGAACTGCTAAAAGAATGTGGATTTAACGCAGTACATTTAGGCCCGCGCATCATGCGCGTTGAAACAGCTATTCCCTATTTATTAGGTAGGTTGTATTAACGACAGATAAACTCAAGCAGATTGATCCGCTTTTAAGATTGCTTCAAACGCCACGCGCTTTACAGCTTGGCTCGAAAAATAACCTTGATAAAAATGACAACCAAAACTTCTTAAAATCGCTAGCTGTTCTGCATTTTCAACACCTTCAGCCACCAGTTCCATATCCAACAAAAGCCCCATAGTAATGATTGTTTCAACAAGCACTCTATCGTTGCGGTCATCAATAATATCGCGCACAAAGCCCTTATCAATTTTCAGCGTGCTCACAGGCAAGCGCTTTAAGTAACTAATTGATGAATAGCCCGTACCAAAATCATCCAACGAAAAACTGATACCTTCATTGTTTAATTGCGTCATGGTTTCAATCGCATCGTCCACGCGCTGAATTACAATGCCCTCGGTAATTTCCATATCGAGGGAATTTGGCGGTATGGGATAGCGCTGTAAAGCCTGTAATACATCATCAACAAATGCATTGCGCCTAAATTGACGCGGGCTAATATTTACGCTGAGCTTCATGCCTTCAGCCCACAAACCATCATCATGCCATTTCAGTAAAGCCTTACAAGACTCTTCTAGAACCCACTGGCCGACCTCGATAATCATGCCGTAGGTTTCTAGAACAGGGATGAAATCAACGGGCGAAACCATTCCCTTGGTGGGGTGTTGCCAACGCAATAAAGCCTCTGCGCCCACAACGCGCCCAGACAACACATCTATCTTAGGTTGATAAAAAACTTCAAATTGTTTTTCATCGAGCGCCCGGTGCAAATCACCTTCCATCACTAGCTGGCGGCTGACTTTATCGGCCATCTCTTCATTAAAAAACTCAATCGAATCGCGGCCTTTTTCTTTTACTTGATACATTGCCGTATCGGCATAGCGCAATAACTCATGTACCGAGTTATTTTTGTCGGGATAAACCACCACACCCACACTGCAGGTAACACGAAGTTCCATACTGTCGTGAATATAGGGCTGCGAAATGACCGAGCGAATCTTTTCGCTAATTTCGCCTGCGCGCAGAGCGGCCACTTCAATATTCTGATCCAACACTGTCAGCACTACGACAAACTCATCGCCACTTAGGCGCGCCACTAAATCCTCCTCACGCACAGAAGACTGTAAGCGCGACGCCACCACTTCTAACACCTTATCGCCAACGGGGTGACCTAAAGAGTCGTTGATGGTTTTAAATTGATCCAAATCGATAAACAACACAGCACCATAATATCCATGGCGCTCGGCGCGACGCAGTTCGTGCTCTAAACGCTCTACTAACTGCAGGCGATTAGGCAAGCCCGTCAAGGCATCATGGTGCGCCATAAATTCCATTTTAGCCTGAGCATTTTTGCGCTCAGTAATATCGACTGACACAATTAAAGCCACTTTTTCATCATAAAAAGCCAATGGCATTATGTGTGTCTGCAAAAACAATTGTTTACCTGTAGCCGTCACAAAGCGCTCTTCGATAACATCCAGTTCCTCATCGCCGCGAATCACGCGATAATCATTTTGCAGCATGGCGTCTATATCGAACACAGAGTTTTTTAACAGCTGACGCACATGTAAATTGCGCATCTTGTCTGGCGTATAACCTAGGCCATTTGCGAGTGCTTTATTGGCAAACAAGTAATAGCCAGCGATATTGCGCGCACCGATCATGACAGGAAGGTGATCAATAATTTGACGCAAATGCTCTTCGCTTTTACGCAGCGCTAACTCTACCGCACGGCGTTTGGCCAGCGATAACTCCACGACATCAAGCAATTCATTTGAGCCGCTAATAAGTTGCGCCAATTCATCTTTGCGCTGTGGCGGTAAGGCGGTAAGGCGGCTTACACCTGGGTGATCAGGGTTGATCTCACTGATCTCACGCGCAAGACGAACCAAAGGTTTAGTAAGACGAATATAGAACACCACAAATAGCAACAGCACTAAAAACATATTGCGTAAAATACCGGTAATTACCGCCGTTTTTGAACGGTTATAGAAAGGCTCCAACGCCAAGTCCATATCAACCGAAAAGCGAATACTGCCCGCGGTGCCATCGTTATAGCCAGGGAGCAATAAGGCCGTAGTGTATTCACGTATGTTACCGCTAATAGCATCCGTCAGCCAACGCGTACTTAATTCGGGGCGAACACTGCGGTCCTGCGCAAGGATATTGCCAGTGTCATCATAAATAACCACTTCATAAATAAAGCCATAGCGTAATAGCCCCGAGACCACTTCATGGGACAATTCATCATCAAGCGTGGATACGGATCTTATGGCTGGTGGCTTAGCAACTTGAATAACGCGATCTATAAGGGAATCTAATTCTTTTTGTTGGTTGAGAAAATCCAAATACAACTGTACGGAGCTAAGTAAAAAGCTCAGCACGAAGGCCAAAACAATACCAATTTTGGCCAACTGAAATGATATGCCATGAAAAAAAGAGGGAGCCTTATCTCTCATTGAAATCGAGTATCCACATTTTACGTATAGTTATTGTCAAGCCGCGAAGGGGGCAGCGCCCTTAGACACCCTTTAGAGCCAAAGCTAGCCTGAGTATAGATCAATAATGGAATTTACATGTCATTCTATAACTAAATTTACTAACCGCCGCCTCTCACCCACACTTTTTGTATGCTTAATTGCACACTGCTTAATTAAGCCAATACCGCCTGAGCATTCACTGTATTTAAATCGAACGCATCACCTACAGCCCTGTGAGTTAACGCTCCGTTATAGGTATTCAACCCCTGTATAAACAAACGATCAGCTTTTAAAGCCCCTAAGCCGCTATTTGCCAAGCGCAAAATATAACCAATACTCGCATTGGTTAAACCTAAGGTCGCTGTGCGCGCTACAGCGCTGGGGATATTGGTGACGCAATAATGCACCACCCCTTCTTCAATATAAGTAGGGTACCTGTGGGTCGTAGGACGCGAACTCGCAAAACAGCCGCCCTGATCTATAGCCACATCGACTAAAACACTACCACGGCCCATAGCCCGTAGATGCTCCCTATTTAATAAGGTTGGCGCACTAGCGCCGGCATTAAGTACGCTACCAATAATCAAATCGGCACTAACCGCCAAATCATCTAACCGACTTTGATCTGCATACTCACAAACCAAGCGCCCCCGCCAAATATCATCTAGATAGCTCAGACGGGCTAATGACTTATCCAATACTGTCACTTGTGCGCCTAAGCCTACCGCCATAGCCGCTGCTTGGGCGCCCACCACTCCCGCCCCCACAATAAGCACCTGTGCTGGAGCAACTCCCGGTATGCCGCCCCACAATCTACCTTTACCCCCCCGCAGCATTTCTAAATGATGAGCGCCAGCCTGAGTCGCCATCCGCCCAGCAATTTCGGACATAGGCTTTAAGAGTGGCAAGCGCCCCTGCTCATCAATGACTGTTTCATAGGCAATAGCCGTAACGCCCTTGGCTATTAATACGTCAAGCAACGCACGATTAGCCGCAAGGTGCAGATAGGTGAACAATAGATGGCGAGCCTCCAACAAATCATATTCGTCAGGCTGAGGCTCTTTCACCTTCACGATTAGCTCAGCGATTCCGTAAATTTCAGCAAGAGTTACATGCAGTGTTGCACCCGCGGCTTCATAGTCCACATCCTTAAAACCGACTGCAACACCTGCATTACACATAACAAAAACACTATGGCCCGCCCTAACCAGCTCAGCAACTCCACTTGGGGTCATGGAAACTCGAAACTCTTCAGGCTTTATTTCTTTTGGTACGCCAATGCGCATAGCCAGCCCCCTCTTTTTTGTGGCTGTAGATTTGTGCCTACAGAAAAGAAGTATAGCCAGCCAATACTCTATCGGTCTTTTTATAAGTAGAGAAACCAAAGTCCCCTGCTAACTGATTTTAATTGCCAGATTGGCGCAACTTATGCTGGTTATTGTGTATGAAATAATTTTTGACGGACAAGGCTTTATATTTACAGCGAGGAATTGATCCATGGACCTTCACCATCATCAGCTTAGTGAACACATCATAAAACCCATGCTGCAGTTTATGGCGCTTGATGTACCGGGGCTGGCAACCCTACTGTTTGCCACAGCCTTGCAGGGAGCCGGCCTAAGTGAGGCCAACCAGCAGCAATGGGGCAGTAACAATGGATTAGGGCTGTACCGTATAACTGAGTGCAAACACCTAGCACTTTGGGATTCCTATTTGATAAGTGATGCTGAACTCGCATCGCGTGTGCGCGGCCTTGCCAGTCAGCAGGCTTTTTTACGTGCACCACACCAAGAGCTCATTGGGAATTTAAGTTATAGCAGTGCTATGGCCTTAATGGTTTACCGCGCAGCGGGAGCATGCTTAACGTCGCCCGCATTGATTGAGCGACGACCTGAACACTTAGCGCAGCTATGGAGTGCGCATTTCGACAACGGCACAGGTCAAGCAAGAAGCGCGGCAAGTTTCATGGAGAATTGGCAACAATATACGTTTTTGTTAGAGACCCCCTTGGCGGCTTAGACAATCATTGCGCCAAGGTTCAATTTTCTAGCGCGTGATAACGCCCTAATTCACATGTGAATTTTCGATGCCTGGTGGCTCAGCGCACGTTCGCTAGCGAAGATCGAGCACATCAACATACTGCACCGCGTCCAGCGTTGGTGTAACTAATGGCAAGCTGGCGCAGGTATCTGCTTCTGGCTCTTGATCACTCGCTTGTGTTTCAAGATGATTAAAATCAAACAATTTTAAATCCGCTAGCTGGGATGGCTGTACATTGCGGATAGCAGAAAAAATTGTTTCGGTACGCCCAGGATGCTGGCGCTCCCACGCATGCAGCATATCCTTCACCACTTGTCGCTGTAGGTTTTCCTGAGAACCACACAGGTTACACGGGATAATGGGGAAACCTTTTTGTTGCGAATACTCTTCTATATCAGCCTCTGCGCAATAGGCTAAGGGGCGAATCACGATGTTGCGTTTATCGTCAGAGAGCAACTTGGGTGGCATGGCTTTTAGCTTGCCACCATAAAACATATTTAAAAATAGCGTTTCAATAATGTCATCGCGATGATGACCTAAGGCAATTTTAGTTGCGCCTATTTCATCGGCAAAACCATACAGGGTACCGCGACGCAGGCGCGAACAAAGGCCACAGGTCGTTTTCCCTTCGGGTACCAACTCTTTTACGATGCTGTAGGTATCCCGCTCGACAATATGAAAAGGCACGCCCAAGGCATCTAAGTATTGCGGCAATATATGCTCTGGAAAACCCGGCTGCTTTTGATCCATATTCACCGCCACCAACTCGAACTTAATCGGCGCAGTCTTTTGTAGGCCTAACAAAATATCCAGCATGGTGTAAGAATCTTTGCCGCCTGATAGGCACACCATCACCTTATCGCCATCCTCAATCATACTGTAATCGACAATAGCGCTGCCCACTTGCCGCCGCAGACGTTTTTGCAGCTTATTAAATTCCAGGCGATCTTTGCGAACAGGCATTTCTTTCATAGGATTCACAGCACTAAAAATAAGAGAGCCAGTGATCGACTACTTCGGTCACTGAAAAGCGCGCATTGTACGGATTTTGGACGCAAGATGAAATCTATCCCAACGTAAACTTACCTCAGGTTTTATCGGCCATCGGCAAGGCTTTGCCGCTAGCGCGCCAAAATTGTGTGGATTTTCAACATCGGCACCTTGGATTTCTAACCGCAAGACCAAGGGAATCGCCACAGCCCCCTATAATTCTCTGCTACAGAGCTGGCATAGGCTTTGCTCTAATCACTTAAACTCAGTAAAAGCGGCCATCCCGTGCGCTGCAGCCTTAGGGTTAGCGAATAGCTGAGTCTCTCCACTCGAGGAACCTTTATGTCTTTTTTGAAAAAACTATTCAACAAAACCCTGTTTAAAGGTTCCAGTACTGCGACCGAGTCACTTACAACACCATCATTAGTGACTAACTTAGCACTCGCCAGTCAAATCCCTCCTCAGTATTTACCGCTCTGGGAGTTGCAAAACAAACGCCAGCTTTTAGAAGTTAAAATTGGCAAAGCCAATCGCACTTACCAAACCATGATTATTGCCTTAGACATAGAGCGCGGACTGCTGTGGCTTGATGATTTATTTCCCTTGCAGCTGCTGTTAGAGATAGGGGACACTATTACACTGCGCCATCACCGCCACGGTGAGCAGCTTATTATTGAAGCCAATGTCCTTGCACTGGGACGTCAATATGGTGCCAGCGGTTTAGCCATCAGCCTACCGAAGACCACAAGCTATAGCCCGCGCCGAGTGCACCCTTGCTATGCCGTCACCGCGCCCAGCCCGCTTATGGCGAAGATTCGCACGCTCGGTCAAGACCCCTGCTCCGGCACACTGCAAGATATTTCTATTGGCGGTATGCGTTTGCAAGTGCCGGGCAATATGCTCGCCCAACTACGTCACGGCGCACTCATCCCCCTGTGCGAAATCCCCTTAAGCAAAGAGCTGCAATTGCGCTGCCGCGCGCGTATTTGCTCGTTCAAAATCAGCCGCGACCCCTTTCGCAGTACGCATATCAGTTTAGAGTTTATTGATTTAAATGCTGAAAAAAAGCAACAGCTCTCCTATTTTCTACAAGGCTCTCATCAACCGCAGACCACTGCTGAACATGCAGCTTGAGTTCATCACCTCAGCTGTTATCGACATAACCTTGACTGATACAGATTATCGTGTTTTTGGCTCGAGATATCGTAAATCTGTTCTAGGCTTTCAATAGTATTGATAGCCCTTATCTTCGCCTTGAAAACTCAGCAATTATTACGGATATTATTATGCGCAACAACGGTCATGTAACGGGACGTGAAGTTCATTTATCAGCTCATGATGAAATTGTTTCTTCATCTAATTTACGCGGTGATATTGAGTTTTGTAATGACACATTTATACGAATTTCAGGCTTTACTCATGATGAGCTACTGCATCAACCACACAGTATTTTGCGTCACCCACAGATGCCCCCTGCGGCGTTTGAAATGCTTTGGAACGCGCTAAAGGCGGGGCGACCATGGATGGGCATGGTAAAAAACCGCTGTAAAAATGGGGATTATTATTGGGTAAATGCTTATGTCACTCCATTGAGCGAAAAAGGGAAAATTTACGGCTATGAATCAGTTCGCACCAAAGCGAACCCTGACGTTATTGAGCGCGCTGAAGCAGTTTATACCCGCCTTAATACGGGCTTACCCGCATACAGCCAAGCCAAATCAATCTGGAGCCAATGGGGCAATAGCATCATGGCGGGCCTAGCCAGCTGGATTCTCTTAGTGCTCATGCAATTCTTTATTGGCGATGTGAACGATGTGAGTTTACTTGCTATGGGAGCAGTGTCTGCACTCATAACATTTGGCATACGCCAACTTCAGCAAACCCACCTCCAACAAGCACTCACAGAAGCGCGCAAAACCATTCAAGACCCCTTTGCCGCTTATATTTATACTGGTCGTTGTGACAGTACTGGCGAGATCGAATTGGCTCAACTTGCGATTAAAGCGCGCCTGCGTACTGCCTTAGGGCGGTTTGGCGAATCCGCGCGGGAACTACAAAACAAATCAGATACAGTGCATCACCACTCACGCAAAACCTATGAAGGCATGACTGAGCAACAGCGCGAAACGGCGAATGTCGCCAATGCAATGCAACAAATGACTCTAGCAGTGCAGGAAGTCGCTACCGGTGCCACCCAAACCTCTGGTGCCACCAGCCTTGCCTTAGCCGATGTGGAAAAAGGTAATAAAGTTATTCAAGCAGCCCGCAGCGCCATTGATGATCTATCTCACACCGTGAGCAATCTCAGCACCGTCATGGGCAAGCTATCAGAAGACAGCGACAAAATTGCCAGTGTCGTCGATGTGATTCGCAGCATTGCAGAGCAAACAAATTTGCTCGCACTCAATGCCGCGATTGAAGCTGCCCGCGCCGGTGAGCAAGGACGTGGTTTTGCGGTAGTGGCTGATGAAGTGCGCTCACTGGCGCAGCGAACCCAAGAGTCCACACAGCACATTCAAGAGATTATTGGCAACCTCGGTCGAGCGACAGATGATGCCAGCGATAACATGAAAAACTGCCTATCGCTCGTTGAGCGCAGTGTTGATGAAATGGACAATGTAGGCAGCGCACTTGCTGCCATATCCCAATCGGTCGTCACCATCGATCAAATGTCCCATCAGATTGCAACGGCGGCGGAGGAGCAGTCCTCCATGGCACTTGAAATTGAACGCAACACTTCTTCCATTGCACAAATTTCAGATCAAACACAACGAGAAGTCGACATTACCGACAGCCTCAGCCAAGAAATGGCAAACCTTTCTCAGCGCCAATTAGATTTAATAACGCGCTTCAACTAAAGTGAGAGAACAGGAAAACTGCACAAGATTTTTGAGCGTAACTTGGTTAAGCTAGAACCCTTTAAATACGCTCAAATTCATTTACTTCTAAAGGATTTTCGAATTCCTCATGCTCACTAGCTCTCTGCGCGATACTGAACCCGCTGTCACTTCCGACCAACTACTTCAACTTGATCGCAAGCATATTTGGCATCCTTATACTTCTTTTATTAAACCTGGATTTATAGCGCCAGTAAGTCATGCTAATGGCGTGAATCTACACTTAGCCGATGGCACTTCACTTATTGACGGTATGTCATCCTGGTGGTCTACCCTGCATGGCTATAATCATCCGCAGCTCAACAAAGCGGTGACAGATCAGCTGAGTAAAATGGCGCATGTAATGTTTGCTGGATTCACTCATGAGCCCGCCGTAAAACTTGCCGCCAAACTCGCCGAAATTTCACCTGCGGGGTTAAACAAAGTCTTTTTTTCTGACTCTGGATCAGTGGCTGTCGAAGTTGCTTTGAAAATGGCACTGCAATATTGGAACTCTCAAGGCCAAGCGCAGCGCACGACTTTTTTAACGTTTAAGGGCGGTTATCATGGCGACACCTTTGGCGCCATGTCGGTATGCGACCCGCACTCGGGTATGCACCACCTGTTTCATCATACGCTTTCACATCATTTTTTTGCCGAAGCACCACCAGCGGGATTCAACACGCCCTTACAAGATGCGCACATTTCAAAATTCACCCAATTGATTCAGCAACATCGCCAAAAAATTGCGGCCGTGATTATTGAGCCCATTATGCAGGGAGCGGGTGGAATACGTTTTTATCCCCCCGCATTTTTAGCGCGGGTGCGAGCACTTTGCGATGAACACAAAATTTTATTAATTGTGGATGAAATAGCTACAGGCTTTGGTCGCACCGGTAAACTTTTCGCATGCGAACATGCAGGTATTAGCCCCGACATTATGTGCGTTGGCAAAGCACTCAGTGGTGGCTATATCACCCTCGCCGCCACTCTGTGTAATGACAAGGTAAGCAACGGGATTTGCAGCGGTGAAAATGCCGTGCTCATGCACGGTCCCACCTATATGGCGAACCCCCTCGCCTGCGCCGTTGCCAACGCCAGTATTGAACTGTTACTCAGTGAAGACTGGCAGGCAAAAGTAAATGCGATTGCGGAGCAGATGCGGGCAGAACTCGCCCCCTGCGCAGACTTTTCTTACGTTAAAGATGTACGTGTCTTGGGTGCTATTGGTGCAGTGGAATTACACGATGATCTCGACTTAAGCAATTTATCTGAGCGTTTTATGGCGCAAGGTGTGTGGCTGCGCCCCTTTGGAAAGGTTATTTATTTGATGCCTCCCTTTATCATAACCCCCGAGGAACTGAGCAAGCTCACTTCGGCGGTACTTAAGGTAGTCTCCAAGCTCACTAAAAAATAGAGAAAAAATCCCCGCAATGCGGGGATTTTTTCATGCTAACAAAGCCAATCAACTGATTTTTTTAATGCCTACTGCGGCGCGCACCTGCTCCAAGAGTGGCTTACTGTAAGCACGCGCTTTAGCCGCGCCTTCTTGCAAAACCGTCTCAATATGTACTGGGTCTGCCATCAAGGTTTCATAGCGCTCACGTGCAGGGGCTAATTGCCCATTGATTAGCTCAAACAACTGCCGCTTCGCTTCACCCCAGGCAATGCCATCCGCAAACGCTTGGCGCATACCAGCAGTTTGTTCTGGAGTCGCAAAAGCCTGCCAAATCTGAAACACCGCCGAGGTGTCTGGGTCCTTGGGCTCACCGGGTTCCAGTAAGTTAGTTAGAATTTTATTAATCGATTTTTTTAGCTGTTTTTCCGGCAAAAAGAGCGGAATAGTGTTGCCATAACTCTTGCTCATTTTACGGCCATCTAAACCTTGCAAAATAGACGTTTCAGCATCTACCTGCGCCTCTGGCAATACAAAATGCTCACCATAGTGATGATTAAAACGCGCGGCTATGTCACGCGCCATCTCGACATGCTGGATTTGATCCTTACCGACCGGTACTTTTTTGGCATTGAACATGAGTATGTCGGCAGCCATCAAAATTGGGTAAGAATAAAGCCCCATAGTCACACCGAAATCTGCATCTTCACCCGCTTCTTTGTTTGCATCTACCGCAGCCTTGTAGGCATGGGCGCGATTCATCAAGCCCTTAGCGGCCATGCAGGTGAGCATCCAGCACAGTTCAGGAATTTCCGGTACATCAGACTGGCGATAGAAAATAGCATTCTGGGTATCCAGTCCTAAAGCGAGCCATGTAGCCGCTATTTCACGGGTAGACTGATGTACCAACGCGGGATCATGGCATTTAATAAGCGCATGAAAATCCGCTAAAAAATAAAATGACTGCACATCTGCACGCTGACTCGCGGCGATTGCGGGGCGAATAGCACCGACATAGTTACCCAAATGAGGGGTGCCTGTGGTGGTAATTCCGGTTAATACGCGCTCTTGGCTCATGGGAGGGGCTTCTTATTCAAATGAGTTGTACATGGCTTATAAATTTAGGGCGCAATCATACAGGCATGCAGCGCTAATTTGCACAAACCCAAGGGGATAATTCTTCCAATAATAGTTAGGATTTTTGAAAAAAACTCCACGCGCAACTTACGAAGCGACGTAATGTTGATCTGCATTGCTGAGAATATAGGTATCAAAACCTGCCTGAGTGAGCAATTGAACCGCCACATCACAGCGACGCCCCGAATCATCGGTCACTATATAAACACAGCGATCATCTAACTCTTTAAGGCTATTACGTAATTGATTGAGAGGAATATTGCGGCTTTGAGGAATAGAGCTAAAACGTCGCTCTAACGGCAAACGTACATCGAGCAACTGATACATTGGCGCATCTCCTGCTCGCTGTTTCAGCTCTTCGGCAGTAATAAATTTCTGTACAGGTTGCTGTAATAATTCACGAAAATCGTTCTTTAGCAGACACTTCAGTTTTCCGGGTGTCAGCATTTTAACGGTGGCATTGCGTGTGGTATCACCCACAAGTGCCTCTTCGCCAAAATAATCTCCTGGGCGCAAGGCCGCGAGAATTTTTCCGCTGCCATCCATTACCGTTGCGCTGCCCGACTCTAATACATAAAAATACTCACCACGCTCGCCCTGCTTAACAACCACTTCATCTGCTTGTACTTTTTTGGATCTGAAACGAATGAATAATTGACGAATATTGGAAGGGGGTAATTTAACGAACAATGGTGCCTGCAGGAGTGTTGACATCCAATCACTGTCATCATCACTGTCTATTTGGATATCATCTACCGTCTCCTCGCCGCCACTTTCACTCCAAGCCATAACCAGGTCTAAAAAGTCAGAATCCACGGCCAAAAGGGTCACCGCAGATTTTGCTATTGCAGACACCTGCGTCGGCTGGCTCACATTGAGCGGTGAGCGCTGAGACTCACTGGTAGGATCAAGGGTGAGTATTTGAAAAGAAGAATCAATCAAATCTACTGTGCCGCTGACCAGATACAGTTTTTCAGGAAAAGGGCGGCCCCGCTTAAAGATAATCGTGCCTTTCGTAACTTCACGCAGCGTCGCTTTTTCAGCAATCTGGCTTAAATACTCATGGGTGAGCGTATTAAAGGGGGTAAAGGATGCCAATACATCCAGACTAATCGCCATAATTACAACTCCAGCCGAAACCACCTGAAAGCAGGAAATAGATTAAGTTCGACATTTCTATCAATATGAAAACCGGTTCAAATTAGCATTGGATAGTCAATGAAATCAAGAAACCGCAAAAGGCGAGAGTATAAACAGAGGGGGCTTGAAGATGTCGTATAAGTCCCGAGTCTTAGGACTGGTTCACATCCTAAGTGAGAGTGATAGCGCGCTCACTTAGGCTTGTTTAGTATTTACTCAAGTAGTTAGGCTCGCTCTATCAGCGCAACTGGTGCCGTCGGATAACAATAGAACTCACACGCCACTTGGTACAAATACCATGCATCCCGTGCGCCCGCTAATTCACGAATGGAGTGCATACCAAAGGTAGGCACTCCCACATCAATTGTCTTAACACCAACTTCTGACGCTAGCACTGGGCCTATAGTGCTGTCGCAGCCCATATCCGTACGCGCAACAAACGATTGTACTGGCACTTGAGCACGGGCACATAGTAGACGAAAAAACGCACTGCTCTCACTGGTGGTGGCATAACGCTGATTCGCATTTACCTTTATGACGGGACCACGGTTAAGCAGCGGACCATGATTCTCATCATGCTTGTCCATAAAGTTAGGGTGAATGCCGTGAGCGTTGTCGGCTGAAATCATAGCGGAGCGCTCAATTACACGAACTCTCGTGTCCACATCTGGCATCAAACGCTCTAAGAATTGCTGCAGCATCGGCCCCTTGGCACCACAGCAAGA
>Ga0070748_1000846_pt1 | contig 14356 bp, 7 predicted proteins | sample VirMetDEL_Nov_12_FD_77015 | JGI IMG/M metagenome (GOLD analysis project Ga0070748, IMG submission 77015) | Aqueous microbial communities from the Delaware River and Bay under freshwater to marine salinity gradient to study organic matter... | ecosystem: Environmental > Aquatic > Marine > Coastal ...
AAATTTGAAGACACAGCAAAAAGACTTTTTAACCCTCCTATTTCTGTAGTTGTATCCGTACTTAATTTAACTGTAGCAAAATATCCTTTTATCCCACTCATACTAGTTCCTGGGAGTACTTGTCCTGGCTGACCAGCAGGCACTAATGTATTCGTAGTAGAAGTGACAACGCCATTGTTAATTAAATTAGCTACGTATTTATTTTCTTTTCTGTCAAACCCAACTCTATAAGTAACACCTCCATCAACATAAACTCCCTCATCGTAGCTGTATACTAACGCAGAATCATCCTTATAACTATTTACTCCGTAACTTGATTTAGTAGCTCCTGTACTATCCGATAAAAAATGGTTTACTTGCCACCCATTTGTTCCTTCATAGTTTATAGTATTGAAGTTTTTAGAGTTAGACACACTTGGATTGAAAGCAAACTCAACCGAAGTAGGATAATAAGTTCCATAGAAGTACCCTCTATTATTAATTACTGATTCATTGTAATGTTTCCATACATTAATTCCTTCTACTGAATAATACACATTACTTAATGTACCTATAAACGATGGCTTGTAATCCCAGAAGCTAGTCCACCCATTAACTTTCTCTGAAAATGACAATGTATCATATGTTTTTTCAACACTTTTTTGCATTGATAAAACATAGTTATCATAATAATTATCATACCCACCTACTATCTTGTCCTGCAATAAAATATAAAAAACAAATTCATTGCTAAGGGCAGGTAAAAAAATATTATTATAAACTAATGTTCGGTTAAATGTAATCCTACGTGCGGTTGCGTCTGGTATTATGTTATCTGTAGCTATAGAAAACGTGACATCACCAATAGATGGTATTGTTAACACATCTCCCATCGAATATAAATCACCTGGAGTAGCGACAACAATACTAGATACCTCAAAAGCAGGGTTAACAGTCACCGTTACCGTTGCGCTAACCTGAGAAGCTGTTGACCTTGATGAAGTAACTGTATGTGTAGTAGTCCCTATTCCTAGAGTAGTGCTATTGTCCGTTATTGCTAAAGAACCAGTCAATCCTCCCGTAATCTGTTTGTTAACTATATACACACCACTATTACCTTCTATTGTTTTTGTTGACTGAGCCCCAAGCTCCAAGTCGCTAGCTAACCCTGTAGTTGTATCTCTTGCAATAAAAGTGTCCGTAGGAAATACAATCTGATTTGACTTGTTGTAATATTCAAGCAGAACGTTTGTGAGATTACTAAATCTAGGGGTGTTTGATATAGAAGCAAGCTTATCTCTAAAATAATCACGCATTCCATATGTACTTATTTCAGTAAGACCATCTAATGATAACCTCATTACCGCACCTCTATCCTTGTCAGTAAAGTATAGCCTATTACCTTTGAAAGAAAATGATTGTGGATTGACACTTATTCCGTACTCTCCAGCATATTGTTTTATTTGCCCCAGTACTAATGTAGAAGCCGTTAGTGCTGGATTACCATCAGCCGTATATATAGCGTCCTTGTCTACTAAGACGTTGCTTATTTTGTCTGTTTGAAATATTATTAAATTTGTATCTGATGTGTACAATTTTTGTATAGCACCGTATCTAGGATCTACTTGCTTTGTAATAGTTTCAGCAACAGAGAATACATTAGTATCGTTAAAGCCTGTCGTTGAGTTGTAAAGCCCTGAATATATAAGACCATTACCGAGTATCAATTCACTATCTGTGGTTTCCTTTATGTACGCTCTAACTCCGAGCTCTGACTGAACGTTATTAAACCCTCCACGTATTCTATTCTCCTCTACATACCAAGAATAATATCTATAGGCGCTATATACAAGCAAAGGAAACGTAGGGTATCCTACTGGATTCCAAGGCATAGAGGGCCAGGTTGACGCTCCACCTAAAACGGGTGTATAAGGGGGTTCAGAAGGGATTTTATCTTTAACTACTTTCTTAACTACAAATGAATTAAAATACGTTATCTCTCTTATTGTAGCCATATTAATTAGATCTAAGTAGTGTAAATGTAAGTACTATTGGTAAACTTGCTAATGTACCGTTGCCATTACTAGCGTCATTTAATCTCAATGTGATTCTAAATTCAGTGTCGGTACGTTGTGAGAATGAGTATACTGAGGTTAAGTTGAACCCACTAGGATTCACACATTGCAAATACTTATTATATAGAATAGTTGTATTCGATTGTGTATTAACAAAATCTAAGTATTCTGGAACAGTATCATTTTGTCCGTAAAATATATTAAATGCTTCTACGTAAGTTACGTACGGAGCGTATTGACCATTTGTTTTTTTATACTCAACAGACTCAACAGAGGCTGTAATCCCTTGCATTTTTCCAGTAGGAGACGAACTTCCATTTGTAGGAGTAAGGGTGTATAGGTTAGAAAAGCTAGATGATGATGTGGGTATTTCGTAAGGGCTACTCGCTAGTGGTATAGAGAATGGCCCTTGAGACCCTATTAAGCTAGGTAGAGTGTTGTCCAACTCATTACCAAATTCAGCCGCTATATCTCTAATATAAGTTATGTTATTTTTAACTGTAGTAAATCTAAAATTAAAAGTGTAAATGTCTACAGCAGAACTACTGCTATTGTATATAAAGTAATTATTTACATCAAGTTTCACTCTAAATTTATTCAGGTCAGGGCCACTCGTAATCTGCTCTAGTACAAATGCACCTGAACTATTGACATTAGCATTATTTGCGTTTGTCACACTAAGCAGAACCCCTTCTATGGAAGTAACAACGCCAGCAGCCGTAAGGCTTGTACCTTCGTTATTCACAACATCCCAAGGCCCCGTGTTTACGTAATAAGGTGAAACATCGGTAGATGTGTCGCTTTCGGATAACTGCCAAGTCCAGTCTTTTATATTAGCAGGAGCTCCGATGCTCTGGTCTTGACTTATATATGAATTTAACTCAGATATTAACCCGCTAGAACTTGACTCGTAATAAATATCTAGATTAGATTCAAATGGAGCCGTTTCATAAACATTAAGCCTTACCGCATTAAAAGTTACTTTATTTGTAGCCGCAGAGCCTCCTCTAGCACCTATTGTTTTTCTAGTAGAGACCTCACCTATAAATGGGTTAGAACCTTTTTCATCTACTTTTGGAATACTATAAAACGGAGATACAGTATATGTGCCTCCATCCTGAGTAAAATTTAATCCTAAGTCATTTCTAGTACCAATCTTAACAAGCTTATCAGGTATGTCTGACGGGTAGTATTGAGTGCTTGATGCGTTTGTAGAACTATAGAAACTGTTGTTAACTCTACCATACATTTCTACAGAGCTAGTAAATGTAACGTCTCCAGAACTTACTTTTAATAAGTCTCTAGGAGCTTTGTTAACATTATCGCTAAAAAGAGTTATAAAAGCCACCTCATTAGATGTGTTTGTTCCAGTTTGAGGGTAATTATTAAGTATCGTGGGTAGGTAAATATTGTAGTAGTCTTGAGCTGTCTGCTTTACAACTACCTTATAACTATACCACCCAAGTGGATTTGTGTCGCTATACAGCCCAGCATATCCGTTTAACGCTATGGTATCTGGTATTTTACTAAGCCAATTCACCTTCAAAGAGTCCCCCATCCAATACAGCAAGCCATTTGGATTAGTAACAAACGCCTGGTCTTTATACGGATTAAAAGTGCTGGATAGGTTTGATGTAATAACATCAGATTGCCTTCCGAACTTATCAGAAAGGACTATACCTACCTCGTATGATCTGTTTTGTTTTAATGTGTGATTAGGGTATTCTACTTGATTAAATGAGTTTCCAGTACCAGAAGTAAATTTTTCATCAGCAGTAATAGCATAAGAAAGGCTAGTAGGTCTTGTCGTTCTAGCCAGATAATTTCCATACATAACTCTGTTCCCAGCAACTTCTTGTGACTTCGCCCTAATGGGGGCCTTGTCAGATGCTCTAGAGAAGTCTACAGAACGCAATGTTCTTATAGGCATTTGCGAGTCATAAGAATATGTTATCTCGTTTGTTTGAGCCATAGAAACAAGGTCGTCTTTTGTTATGGTATCTATTAGTCTAATGCCTGTATCATTAGAGTCCTTGTATAATATATCTATTTCTGTTACCTTTAGCTCTTCATATAACTTATCTGGACTAGAAACTCCCTCTGGTAATTCTATAGTAACTCCGACAGAGTCTACTTTGTTTTCAAAAAAACCTAAAATACCACTTCTAATTGCCCTGTTCTCATCTGAGTCTGCCGCTTCATCTTCAATGTCAGTGGGTACTGATTGTTCTAAAAAATAACCATCTTGTTTAGGTATAAAAGCTGATTGTGTAAATGGTGCTATTAAGGAGTATTCGTTATCTTCAAATTTAAACCTATAGCTAAATCTTATGAATTTATCATTTAAAAAATCTTTATCTCCAGTAAATTCACTGTTATAATAAGGATTAGCCCCAATTGTAATTATATCGCCAACCACTATATTAGTAGTGCTAGTATGAGTTACAGTGGTTGATGAAATATTAGTTACTTTAATATTATCAGAAACAGTTATTTTTGAATTACCATTAGCGTCTGTTGATGTTAAAATAGCACCAATCCAATTAACGTCAGGACTAGCACTTCCTACAAATGAAGTGTTAGTGATATTGCTGTTTACTGTAGTGAGTTGTGTAATTGCTAAGTTTTCAGAGGTAACGTCTTTCATTGTTGGAACCCTTGCTATATTCTGGCTTCCAATGGTAAGTTCCAGCCCATTAGTACTTGGTGTACTAGTATCAGTAGAAGTTATAGTGTCCCCAATAGAAAAGTCCTTGCTGGTAACAGTAGAATCACTAATTAAAACTTGACTTACCCTATTCTGAACAAAGGTAATTTTTAATTGGCATTGACCATCACCACTTGTCGTCCAGTTAGCAGTAGGGTTAAAGTCAGTATTTACATTTACATAAATAACTGTATTATCAGGTATTGTTGTTGTAGGGCCAGGTTTACTTATTATAAGCTCACTTCTCTGTAGAAGTTCATACTGGTTAGTCTTTCCAGGAGACACTATATTTTTTGATAATCTTGGTGCTTTCCATGGAAAATACTTTAATATAGAAATAGTGTCTTCTGTTGTATAATACGCAGGGTTCTCTAACGCTAGACTAATGTTTATTTTTCTTGGTTGGTTCCTGTTATCTGTAAAAAACAACAGGTCTTCTAGAATATTAATTCCAAGTATTTCATTTGTTTTGCTAAAATTCAAAAAACTTCCACTTACTAGAGTTGTAGACACTTCTGTAGCCGTATCGTACATACATATATAATGGCTAGACTGAGGTGAAGCAAAGTGTTGAGTATTACTTTGAGACGTATCGTTCCAGTTCGTCACAAATAAGAATATTCTATCTAGCTCTCCTTCTAAATGAAATCCTATTATCTCTAAGTTTTCTCCTGTTAGGTTAAGATTAGTAAGTATAGAAGTACCTGTAACATTTTCTAATACCCCAGAATCTCCACCTTCTGAATTTAATACAGCAGCATTTCTAGCATCTATATATTGATTGTTTGGAATTAGCCTCGGGCTAACATCCTTGTTCATTTTAGAACCAGTAAAATTATTTTTAGCCTCAGACATATATTATGATTTTATCCATTTAGATTTACCTCTCATTACCTGTACTATTTCACCAAGCTTTATGTTAGATAATCTTATTTTTGCATTTCTAAGCTTTGCGCTTCGCTCTCGTTTCAATCTGCTAACCACATACTCTGGTTGATTAATTCTACTGGCTATTATCGCATGGCTTATATGGCTGTACATAGCGTCTTCTACCATCTTTGGGACTCTAGTATCCAAATCATAAGCTAAACCGTCAGAAATGTACTCTATGGTTATAAGAACGTCCTTTAAGTTGCTTGAGAACGTGAAGACTCCTCTAACCTCGTCAATTCCGAACCAACCGTTAGTTTGGGTTATTTTTGGGTCTATACCGTAACGCTGGCCATTTACCCCACCCCAGAAGCTATCCCCCCAATAATCTCTGTCAAAATCAAAACCTTCATTTAGCTGAGTGCTATTAGGAGTCCCTGAGATTATACTTGTATCAGCTTTTCTCCACTTCTGAACTGTTTCAGGCGGATCAGATTCTATATTCTCACCAAATGCATCTTGTATTGGAAGACCAGTATTGTCTTGAATTATTGGTTCGGCTGGGTTTATTGTTAGGTTATTATTTGGGTATATTATTCTTTTAATGCCTAAGTTATCTATCCATGACAGTCTAACGTAGTTAACGTAATCTTGAGGTATCACCGCTGTTAAGCTAGGTGACATTGTAAGCTCTTGAGACTTAATACTTTTAAGTGTATCATAGCTAAACTCTTGCATTCCACGTTTAGCATGAAATATAATGTCAGTCCTTTTAACGCTAGGTATAAGCTTGCCAGCACCAACGTATGCAACCATAAAGTTATTGATTATATCATTAAGGCTAGTATACTGATAGCCACCATAGTTAGACCTTAATGCGTTAACACTTAGGGTAACTAATATTATTGAGTTAGCAGGAGGGGCAGGAGAAATCGTTACGGTATTATTTACCATTGAAAAACTATACGTAATGCTATTAATTGTTGCTGGTAATGCAATACCGTTTAAAGTTACCGTATAGTTTGCATTTGAAGCGCCAGCAACAGCATTAGCTAAGTCTGTGTTAAAATTACAGACAAATACCGTCTTGAACGGAGCAATTGCTGTTTGTATAAAACCTTGCTGACCTGAGTAATACTGTGCATTAGTTTCGGTTATTAAACCACCATTTGGATTTGGCATATCTTATTAGCTTTTTGAGTTGTTTTCTTCTTGCTGTATTTGAGAAGCAGCAACTTGAATGATTTGAGGGTCTTTTACTACAACACCGAAGTAGAATAAAGTTTTTAATATAAAACTTGTTTGCTCCGATACGTCTAGTTCTATTTGAGTTGAACCATAAGTACTGTTAGAGTTGAAATTAAAATCTTGTAACGTTATTTCTAAGTTTCCACCTACACCACCGCCAAAACTTGCACCAGAAAAGGTTACTGTATCTGTGCTTGCGTATCCCGTACCAGCAGAAGTAATACTAACATCCGTTACTGTGGCAGCTCCAGCAGCACCAGTAGTTGTTATGCTAACAGTCAAACCTACACCAGAACCAGTTGTACCACTTTGAGTGACTCCAGTGGTAGTCGTTGGGTTTTTATCTGTTGGATTCACACCTGTTATACTACTTGTTAATGTTCCTGACCCAGTGTTTAATAGTAATGGCCCATATACAGTAGGGTCGTAGACATATTGACCTACAAGCCCAATTGAATAACCCCACCTAGGATCTAATGGTTTTCTTAAGAAATCACAGTTAATATTACTAGTAATAGTGTTAGGCTTAACGAATAGCCTTTCATTTTCTAATAGGTAAGTTGGGAATGTTTCTGTTGATTTTGTTAATGGAGATTTTTGAATGTTATAAAAATCCATTCTTTGAAGTCTTTGGAGTTCGACTTCTTCTTTGTAGTTAACAACACCTAGCCTGTAAAGCTCTACCGTATTATTAAAAACGTCAGTAGTTGGTAATGTAAAGTGAGCAGGTGTTGGAGAGGCAGCGGCTACATAAGTAGCAGGGCCTGATGTTTTAAATATAGAAAGGTGTTCATCAATAGCAGCAACTCTATCTGCATAATCTGTATCCGTTTGAGGTACACGCAGTTGCTGATTTAAGTCCTCGCCATACTGTTCAAATATTTCTAATTGAACTTGAGTAGCAATTTTATTAAACTCGTCTGGGGTTACATATCCCCTTTCTTCCTTGTTGAGTATTAACAATACAGTCTTATATACCGTATTTATATTTATTGCCATATTATTTTTTTGTTTTATTTATAAAGGTAGGCCAACATTAAGTCAGCCTACCATCATAAATTATAGTTACATATTAAGAGAATTTTTTCTCTATACTTTTGTATACTAACATTCCTTCGTCAGTTTTAAACCAACTAGCTAATGCTGAGTAAGGGTGTTCATCAAAAGGAACCGTCATTAGCTTCTTGCCGTTAGCAGCCCATTTGAATGTTTTCTGGTCATCAGACAAAGTTATTATGTTTGCTTCCACTGCTCTAATACCAAAACTTCTAAGCTCTACATTTTCATCATGCGCTAGGCTTATAAATAAAGCTGGGTTACTTCTTGCTAAAAGCAGTAAGTCTCTTTTAAGTTCTTTGCTGTTCATTTTAGATACAGCACTACCTAATTCAGTTCTTAATATTGCCTCAGCGTGGTCTACATCGAGAGTATTAGCTAGGTTTAAAGCCTCTATCTCAAGCTGTATGTTATCTAACTCATTCGAAGCTTCTTTAACCTCATCTTGCTCTTTATACGTACCACCTTTCTGTGGATGATATAACGATAATAATTTTTGTAAATTTTGTTTACTCTTAGGTACTAATAGTACTCCGTCTTCAAAAACAATATGTGCAATTGTTACATGCCCTTTTTGCTCATCCACAAATGGAGAGTTTTGATTTGTAGCATATCTTAGTTCTCTTTGAGTTCCAGTCTCTTCATCAAAATACAAAAGAGGGAATCTTGAAGAATGCTTACTGCAAAGGGTAAATGTCAGTGGAGACGTTCCATTTGCTAGATAATATCTTCTATCCTTAATTTCCCATTTAGGAGTTAAATCTTTTTGTTCAACAACAGGAGCTGTAATTACAGTCTCTTCTTGAATAAACTCTTGTGCAGGTGCTACATCTTTTGTAGTAACCTTGCTTCTTGGGGCTTTTGTTGCCATAATATAATATGATATAAAATAAATAATAAAAGTAATAATTACCCCCGCCTAAAAGACGAGGGTAAGAATCACAATAGTTAATACTAAACAGTAGCTGTAAACAATACGAAATTGTTAGCAGCTTGAGTTACTAAACATCTCTCAGATAAGAAGTTTACAGTCATTGCATCTAAATCAGAGGTAGCAGCACCACCAACAGATCCAGTAAGCCAAGACTTCATTCTACGGTCATCAGCTTCAGAAGCTCTGTATCGTACATGTAGAAATGGTCGTCTGATGTTAGTTCCTAGCATTTGATCGTAAACTGTGCTTGTTCCAGCAGGAACCAAAACACCGTCAATATCTTTAACTAATCCTCTAGTTGAAGCATCGTTTAAGTATTTCCAATCAGTCTTATAGAAATCATAAGAACCACGTCTGAAACCATCAAATCCTAAGTTCAATGCCATTTCTTCAGAGTTTTCAAAAACTCCGTAAGAAGTACCACCAGCTCCATAAGAGTTCTGAGCAGCTAACATATCGTCAAAATCCAAAGAAGTAGACCTGTTTAAAAACAGCATGTTTTCTTCAATAGCTCCTTGCTTGTCAAGATTCTGTAGAATAAAATCAAAATCCTGCAAAGCTGTTCTGTTTCCAACACCTGGAGTTACATCACCACTAGCATAATTTTGGTACACATTACCTCTTCCTTTTATAGCAGCAAATAATCCTTCAGTACCAGCAGAAGTAACAGTAGCATTTAAAGCGGCAGGAACAGTAGAACCGTTTCCAGCTAATTCGCCTTCAACAACAGCCATTTCTAGATAATCTTGAAAACGTAGACGAGTCTCGCCTTCTGATTTCAAATACCATAGGTATCCTGATGTTCCGTCTTCAGCAGCAACTTCAACCCAACCAATTTGAGCAGCGTCAGAACCATTTATTTCATAAGTATCCTTAATAATAATTGGCTTGTTACTGAACTGTGTGAAAGAAGCTTCAAGAGAACCAACCATTCCAGTTGTTCCTTTAGCAAATTCAGAACCATAAACGAATAAGTTTACAGCTTCATTACCAAAAGTTACATCACCAGCAGCATTAGAAGTGAAAAGTTCCTGCGTATAAGGAAGTAAAGTAAATGTTTGTGTTCCAGCAACAGCATCAGATACATATGCTTTCAATGTTCTTAAGCCATCAGCACTAGATACAACAACAGTATTTCCAACTCTAACAGAGTTGTTTAATGCACTACCCAATGTAACTACACCTGTAGCGGCAACAATTGATACCGTAGAATTAGCAGTTACAGTGTCGTTCTGATATCCAATATGTAATCTGTTTTGCTCAGACCATACAACTTGGTCAGAAGTCATTGGCATTTCAGCTCCAACCATACGCAAGAATCCAGATAAAGTTCTGTTTCCGTATCGTTCTACTTCAGCTTCATAAATTTCTGGTAAATACTGTTGTGAAAAATCATTACCAGCTCCGCTAGTAAAATCTAAATAATTACCAATTAAGGTTTGTTTTGTAGGTGTCGGTACTAAGCTAAATTTGCCTAGTGGATCACCTGATCCGAATTGTCCCATTTTTTTTGTTTTTTTTTAATTATTAATTGTTAAAACTTCTCTTTTTAATTTTTAATTTAGAAGAATCCACTCCATTTACGGCCTTAACTTTTAAACCATTAATAAAAACATTGCCACTGGCAGTCTCTCTAGGTTTAGTTGAAACGTTCTTAGAACTAGCTACAACTTCCTTGACAGCGTCAGATTTGCCTTGCTCATAAAAATGACTTGCAATCTTGTCCACGTTAGAGGCAGCATACATAGCTTTGTGATAGCCATTATAATCTGATACATCTCCTTTATCGTCTAGAAACTTTCTAACAAAATCGGATATATTAGATTGTTCAGATGCAACTTTAGTAGGATTATTAATGCCATATCTAAATTTCTTTTCTCCGATATTGAAATCAAAACCTTTGAAATCATCGTTTAAGAGATTAAATGTGCCTTTTTTAAACTCATCCCTTTTTTGTTGTAACCTGCTTTCCTCTTTTTTGTGTCGATTGAAAAAGTCAATAGCTCTCTTTTGCTCTTGGGTTACGCCTGGTCTCAACTTGATCTCATCGTAATATTTACCCTTTAAGTCATCTAAAAAGCTATTAGCCCTTGCAACCTCCTCCTTAAACGCAAGTTTTTTCTTGCGAATGTCTCTTTCATCATCGTAGTCTTCGTCAAATTTGAAGTTGTCTTCTATCAGAAAGGATATTTCCTCAGCGTCTAAGTGAGGTTTACTTTTACTATAATACTCTCTTAGTAGAGTATTGCTATCTATATTGCTATAGTCAGCATTCAATCTTACATAATCTTCTATATTACCACCAGTGTCTTTCATAAAAGAGACCAGCTTTTCAATGTTTTCTGGTAATGGATTTCCAGTTTCCTCTGACTCATTAATAGCGTTAACAACTTCTTTGGTCGTTTCACTAACCTCTTCTTCGTCAGTTATTTCTTGTATGGCTGAAAACCCATCATCTTGAATGGAGTCTTCCCTTGGTGATACTTCTGCTTCCACTTCTTGTACAGTTTCGGCCTGTTTATCTGCAACCAAGTTTGTTGTTTCTTGCTCTGTATTGGCATCCTTTTTCTCTTCACTAGAAGGTATTACAACTTTAGTTACCTCTGATTCTTCTGCTTTCTTAGCAGACAAGTCCACCTTAATAACTTCAGGTTGTTTACCTAGTTTTTTCATTGAAGATTTTTTCTTTATCTTAAAGTCACCCTCTTGTTTTACTTCTTTTTCTTCTGACATAATATAATATAATATAAATTAAAAATTAACTTGGGTCAAAATCTCCTAAACCAAACCCTCCACTTAAAACATCATTACCTGTAGATTCAAAGTTTTTAGGTAATAAATTGTTTTTTCTTTGGTCAATCATTTCGGATTGTTGAGTTCCTGTTATCTTAACCCTTTTATCTTTCCTATCTTCTATTTCTTTTTCTTTTAACCCTTCAGCTTTTACCCTAACCTGAGCTAGTTGCATATTGAAGTTAAATTCAGCAGTCATTAACTCTCTTTTTATTTGTGCCTCAGCTCGCATTCTCTGTATCTCAAATTGAGATTTAGCTTGCTCTACACTTACCTTTTCAGCGGTTAACGCTTGCTGTTTCTGCACCTCAGACATTGCTGCTTTTTCAGCTAACTCTGCATTAGCTTGTGCTTGTGCTTGTATGTTAGCCTGTTGTGCTTGTTGTGCGGCAGCTTGTTTTTTCCTTCTCTTGTCCTTCAGCATTTCATTTGCTAATTGAAGGTTTCTTACCTGTCTTATATCTATAGCGTCCTCTAAGTCAATACCTCCTGTTTGCAATGCAACCTGTATATTTTGCTCTAATTGAGACTTCTCTTCATCATCTGGCTCTAACTCCAAGAAGATACCAAAGTCGTGTAAGTTTAATTTACTTATTTCGGCTAAGGTTGCTGCATTAAATTTAGAAATGCTTGATTGAAGTGAATTAGATGTTAATGCAAACTCTAGTGAATCAGCCACCCTTAATGATATGTTTTCACATATTCTAAGTGATATATAACAACTAGCCTGTAGTATGTGTCTTGTTGCTACATTTGATTGATTAGCAGCCATCTTCTGCAATCCTACCAAAGCATCTTTAGCTGGGGCAGAACCGTCTCTAGCCTCGTTAAGTCCAGTAACATCTCTTATCATTTGCAAATAATACTGATAGGTCTGTATTAGAGACTGTATCTTAGCACCTCCGCTTGATGTTTGTAGCTCTTGAATAGGAACCTTTGCTCTATTCATATCGCCATCTTGCGTAAGTGACCTACCTAGAACACTACCAGTCTGGAAGTACATATTAAGTGCCTCGGCTGGATTATAGTTTGTTCCGTTACCTAAATCTACTTCTGCTAATCCATCAACATCTAAGAATACTCCATCAGGAACCATTCTAGACATTACCTGTTGCAGTTTTAAATGTGTAAGCTGAATCATATCAGCAAATCCAGTTATCTTACTTACAATAGACTCTATTCTACCTTGATACATCCTAGGAGCGCACATAACGTAGTTCATTTCTACCTTAGTAGTATCCGAAAATGGCCTAGTCATATTCTCTGACAGCTCCCACTTAAGCATTTGATTATTACCCAATACTTTAGCACCACTGTACAACACCTCTATACTTCTTGACACTTTTTTAAATGTATCGTTTTCAGGAGGATTAAATTCGTCTGTTTTTTGTATTGCTTTTTCTAAACCATTAAGACCTTGCTTAATTTTAAATACTTGATGATTATAAGTCTTATACTCAAAAAATAAAACTTGAACGCTATTTCTATCGTAATCATTCCACCCAGTAACGTATTCCCTGTTACCTGGCATTTTTTCTATCTTCTCTAACTCTTCATTTGATATATTAGGAAATTGCTTTTTTAACTCAGGTATTGTAAGGGACTTAACCTCACCAACATAATACACATCCTCAAAGTTAGGATCATCAGTATAGGAGTAAATCATTCTAGCAGGGTCACAGTATTCGAGAACCACACCCTCTGCTTTATTCCATGTAGTCTTAGCAGCACCAATTCCTAGTACGGCTAAATCATAATTAAATCTTTTCTTTACCTCGTTAAATTTATTTTTATCTAGAACATGATTTATAACCTCCTCCTCAGCCACCTCAATAGACTGCTTGTAGTCTAATTGCATATGCAAGGATAATTCTTCTTGATTTCTAGGAAGATTTTCTGGGTCTGTAGTGTTAAAAGTATTAACCCCAAGTTGTCTGTTTAACTCCTCTATCTCCTCTCGGCCTACCATGTCTTGCATTATAGCCTCAGCGTAGTCTGTTCTTTTCTTTATAGCCGCAGGGTCTTGTGCGTATGCCTTTATTTTAAAATCTTTTTCAGTAATACCGTTGACTACAATATCAACAAACTTAGATATAACAGGAACTGGCTGCCAGTCTAGGTTTAGGTAAGATAAATCACCATTGATTGCTAGTTCATCTTTGTATTTCTGTACTGGCTGCTCCCCTCTTGCGTATAGCCTTAAGTTATGGAAATGGTTATAGTTTTGTGAAAATCTATTTCCCATACCGCCCTGCATAAACCATTCTGATTCTACGGCCCTGCCAACTTGCACACCATACTCAAAACTTGATTTTTCAGCATCACTAACTACTTGGCTAGGAAATACACTATTTGGGTTTGCGCCTACGTTCATTTATTTATTATTTTTGAAAATTCTCCAGTATTATCGTATTTCTTAAATCCTAGATTTATATTTTTTCGTACCACTTTATTTATTGGTGCGTATCTGTTTCTATTGCAAGCCATTATAGCTAGTCCTGAGCTTATAGAGGCATCGTGCTTAGTTCTGTTATTAATATTAAACCTAGCCCAATCCTCTAACGTCCTCTGAAAGTACATGTCTCCCATCTCATCATCACCTAGTATTCCAACTAATTCCTCTATATAAGTTTCAATTGCAGCGGCATGCGCTTGTTTTATATCTTCACTAGAGTTAGGTATTCCTCCAATCTC
>Ga0070748_1000847_pt1 | contig 14347 bp, 11 predicted proteins | sample VirMetDEL_Nov_12_FD_77015 | JGI IMG/M metagenome (GOLD analysis project Ga0070748, IMG submission 77015) | Aqueous microbial communities from the Delaware River and Bay under freshwater to marine salinity gradient to study organic matter... | ecosystem: Environmental > Aquatic > Marine > Coastal...
CATAAACAACGTGAAGCTAAATTCGCCCGCGATAAGGCCAACCAAGCTAACCTGTTGGCACAAGCTAAGGCTACCCGCCAAGCAGAAGAAAATCGCTCGCAAGCTCTTGAGAAAAAATATGCTGATCAACAAGTGTTGGTGGCACAAAAAAGAGCTCAGTTAAATGAACGTCTAGGCTCAATGCGTGAATTGTTTGGGCACTTGACTTCAACTGCTGGTGATTTGCGTGCAACCCTAGAAACCTCTCTGGTTAGTGCTCAATACCCAAGCCGCGGTGACTTCCTTGATGGTTTGATTGAAAAGATGAACGGTAGCACTAAGTTACCTGACATCGAAGAGATTGAGCGCTTGTGGTATGAAGTACAGCGTGAAATGGTTGAAACGGGCCGTGTAGTTAAATTTACTGGTTCTGTTGCTAAAGCAAGTGGTGAATCTAGCGATCAAGAAGTTGTTCGTATTGGTTCATATAACCTTGTCTCAAACGGTAACTACTTGTCGTTCGACGGCAGAAAAATGGAAGAGCTTCCTCGTCAACCAGGGTCTGATTTGCTTGCTGCAGCATCTGCGTTGCAGAGTGCTTCATCTGGCATGGTTGAAGTCGGAGTCGACCCTACTGGCCCACAAGGTGGTCAATTGTTGGGTGCTCTGGTGCAAGAACCAGATATGCTTGAACGTTTGAATCAAGGCGGGAAAGTTGGATATGTAATTGTAGGTGTTGGTGTTTTCGGTATTCTTCTGGGCTTCTGGCGCATATTGGTATTGTTTGCGATGAGCGGCAAAGTAAGTGCACAGCTTAAGTCAGAAAAAGCGAATACAAACAACCCACTAGGCCGTGTATTGAAAGTTGCTGAAGAAAACTCTGCAGTTGACACTGAGACCTTAGAGCTGAAGTTGGAAGAGGCTGTATTGAAAGAGCGTCCTTCAATTGAAAGTGGTCTATCCATTCTGAAAATTATCGCTGCAGTAGCTCCTCTATTGGGTTTGCTAGGTACCGTTACCGGTATGATTGCAACCTTCCAAGCGATTACTATTTTCGGTGCTGGCGACCCTAAAAATATGGCTGGTGGTATTTCTTCAGCTTTGGTGACTACAGTGCAAGGGCTCTTGGTGGCAATTCCTGTTGTGTTAATGCACACCTTGGTAAATGGTCGCGCAAAAGCGGTAACTCACGTTCTTGAAGAGCAAAGCACCGGTATCATCGCTGCAAATGCTGAGCGCAATTCGCGCAAGTAGGAGATAAGACATGGCTTTAACGGACGCTTTTGCTGCCCTTGGAGCCTTTATGGACCAAGGTGGCTTCCTAATGTACGGAATAGCCGCTATTACCCTGTGTATGTGGGTGCTTATATTTGAGCGCATCATGTATTTTAAGGGTGGTCTTAGAGGCGATGTGCAGCTATCACTCTCAGAGTGGGAATCGCGCAAAGAGCGTAAGTCTTGGAATGCTCACCAAATTCGTTCGGGAATGGTTTCCCGTATGAACGAGAAAATTAACGCCAATATGGACATGATCACTACATTGGTCGCTATATGTCCATTAATGGGTTTGCTAGGTACTGTTACTGGGATGATCGAGGTGTTCCAAGTTCTCGCAACATCTGGTGGTGGTGATGCAAAATCTATGGCGGGTGGCGTATCTAAGGCTACGATTCCTACTATGGCGGGTATGGTTGCGGCTATTTCTGGTGTTTTTGCGAATACCTATCTCTCAAGAATAGCAGAAGACGAAAAATCTTTGTTTGCAGACCATTTAACAATGGATCACTAAGTGATCCATTGTTAGTCGCCATAAATTTAACCTGTACAGAAGAGATGTCTCATGAGCAGGAAAAATGTTAAACCCCAGGAAGAGGCTCAAGCAATCGACTTAACGCCCATGTTGGACGTTGTGTTTATTATGTTGATCTTCTTCATTGTTACTGCGACTTTCATCAAAGAGACCGGTAAAGAAGTTGTTAGGCCAGATGCCACTACAGGTGATCCTAAGCCCAATGCGAGCATTTTGATTGCAGTTGGTGCCGACAATGAAATCTGGATCGACAAGAAAAGAATTGATCCGCGCGCTATCCGTCCTGCGATTGAGCGTATGCGTTTGGATAACCCCAAAGGTGATGTTTCAATTCAAGCCGATACAGAGTCAGATATTAAGTTTGTAGTGGATGTTGCTAATGCTGCACGCGAAGCTGGCATTACCGATGTTACCGTATCTACCTCAAAGAAATAGGCAGCTATGAACCCTATAAAAGTAATACTAGCGGGTGTCTTGGGGGTCATTACGACTCTCGGGCTCCTGTTTCTAATGAACAGTTTGGTTAACAACGATCTGGGTGAGGCCGACCAAAAAGATTCGGTTAAAATCCCCGATATACGTATGCCGAATACGAAAATTGAAACCCGGTATGAAGAAGCTAAGCCGGATAAACCGGAAGAGCCTGAAACGCCTCCACCAGATTTGCCAGAGCCTGACTTTGAGGCTCCTGAAATTGCTAATGATGGCCTAAATATGAAGGCTCCTTTAGCAAAGGCTGATCTGAATATGAATGGTGGATCTTTGGCATTTAGTGAAGGTGAGTATCTTCCTATTGTAAAGGTTCCTCCAGAGTATCCAAGCAGTGCTTTGTCGCGTGGAATCGAAGGTTTTTGTACTGTTGAATATACAGTGACTGAAACAGGTACTACACGAGATCCGGTGCCCATTGAAAGTGAATGTACAACGAAAGAAGGTAAGACAACATCGGTGTTCAATCGTGCTTCTGTTAAGGCTGCTTTAAAGTTTAAATACAAGCCTAAAGTCGTCGATGGTAAGCCAGTTGAAGTCTCTGGCGTTAAAAATAAGTTTACCTACGTAATGCAAAAGTAAGGAGTAATGAAATGAGACAAGTATTTCCTGCCGTTTCAGTTGCTCTTAATAAGACATTAGTGGCTGCTGTTCTTGCTGTTTCTCCGATATTAATTGGGCAGGCAGTTGTGAGTATCGCGCCTGAGCAGAGTTTTTTTAGTGTTGGTTTGGCGCAGGCTCAGGTCAAGGCGAATAACAAGCACAAAGATGAACAGCGAAAGTTTCCTAATGTAACTGAATCATTTGGTAAGAAAATTCAGGAAGCTGCTGCTTTTTTACAGCCGCCAGAAGAAAGCAAGCAAAAGCCAGACCCCAGAAAAGCAATGGAGGTTTTGGCAGCGCTGGAGCTGAATAAAGCTAAATATAACGCCTATGAAATGGTGCTGTTGTATCAATACTATGGTTATTCTTATTTAGCTCAGGAAAACTACAAGAAGGCGATTGAGTATTTCAACCGCGTATTGGGGCAAACACCTAACCTTCCCGTAGCTACCGAAGCGCAAACACTTTACACCATGGGTCAGCTCTATTCGGCAGAAGATAATCCCAAGAAGGCGTTGGAGACGCTATTGCGTTGGACTCAATATGTTGATGAACTAAAACCTGATCAGTCTTATTTATTCGCATCACTTTATTATCAGCTCGAAGATAATAGAAATGCTTTGGCGAATATAAATGAAGCAATCAAGAACCAGGAGTCAGACGGTAAAATTCCGAGTGAGTCTTGGTACATCCTACAGCGTGGACTTTATTTCGATAAAGAAGACTATAAGAATGGTCTTATCCCACTTGAAAAACTCATGAAGTATTATCCTAAAACAGTTTATTGGAAAAATGCCTCTCAAGTTTATCGTGTGATGAATCGTGATAAGGATTCTTTGTACGCGTTGGAAACTTGTTATCTTCAAGGTGGATTGACTACCGAGAAAGATCTGCTCACTTTATCGTACTTCTACTTGGACGCTGAAACGCCATTTAAGGCTACTAAGGTTCTTAAACAGGGTATTTATAAAGATAAGATTATCGAGCCTACTGCAAAAAATCTTAAGCTTTTAGCTGATGCATTGCGTTTATCGCAAGATGCTAAAGAATCTTTGGTTGAGTATGAGAAAGCTGCAGAGAAATCCCAAGATGGTGAGCTGATTATTGGCTTGGCGGGTGCCTATTTGGCAAACGATAAGTTTAAAGAGGCTAGCAAGTGGGGTCGAGTTGCTTTAAATAAAGGTAAGGTTAAGCGCGAAGATCAAGCTAATTTTATTATTGCTCAGTCTGAATTCGAACTTAAAAACTTTGATGAAGCCATTAAATTCTTCAGGGCTGCGGGTAAAGATAAGCGAAGCACCAAAACTGCTGGTCAGTGGGTGGCTTTTGCTGAGCGCGAAAAAGCTAAGTACGCATTAGCTAAAACAGATGAGTAAGATTATTCTTTGCCTTGTGGTTTAAGGTTTAATAATAATGATAATGCCAGTCAATTAATATTGACTGGCATTTTTTTATCAATTGCTTGGTAGGGAAGGGAGCGGGAATTGGTTTGGGTTATGTATTTATGGGAAAGGGGTGTGGGCGCCACATAGCTTTTTAATGGGTTTAATGGACGCCAAACAACTATTTTGGTAGAACGAAGACGGGGGATGGAGGATTGCGGTTTAAACGTTTTTAATTTCTTTAGTGGCCTATATGCCGAGCAATAATTGAGTACAAATAAAAAAAGGAGCGTCGCATCCTGCTAGCCCCTAGCGTCCCACATGGGTAAGCGATCATCCTAACCGCATTGGCTTCCTGCCCAATCCCTACTTGCTTCCGTTTTACCAACTCATCCTGAGTATTTCTCCCTTCAGCCTAAATTTCCTATAACGGCTGACGTCCTTGTGTTTGTTATTCTACCAGCGTCTACTTTAAGTTGAAGACGTCAAACTCTGAATGTGGTGTAGGAAATTGACTATAGCAAGGCGCTAAAAAACGGAAAGATGTGAGCGAGGAACGCTAAACCTAGAATTCTTAGATTGATTCTAGGTTTAGCGTTATGGTTTTAATCCAGTTTGGATAAGTCTCTGACAGCACCTTTATCGGCACTGGTTGCAAGCATTGCGTAGGCTTTTAGAGATGCAGAAATCTTGCGTGGACGCACTTCGGTGGGTTTCCAGGCAAGCGCACCCTTGGCATTTTCTGCGGCGCGACGAGTGTCTAATTCCTCATCACTTAACAGGACATTAATGCTGCGTTGGGGGATATCAATGTGAATAATATCGCCTGTTCGTACAAGGCCTATCGCGCCGCCAGCAGCGGCCTCAGGTGATACGTGGCCAATGGATAAGCCAGAGGTGCCGCCGGAGAAGCGCCCATCAGTTAGCAGCGCGCAGGCTTTGCCTAAGCCCTTGGATTTTAAATAGCTTGTAGGGTAGAGCATTTCCTGCATGCCGGGGCCGCCTTTGGGGCCTTCGTAGCGAATTACGACCACATCGCCCTCTTTTACTTTGCCATCAAGAATATCGGCAACGGCTCTGTCTTGGCTTTCTACCACATAGGCCTTGCCCTCAAATACCCAGCAGCTTTCGTCTACACCTGAGGTTTTTACCACGCAGCCATCGATAGCGATATTGCCTTTGAGAACGGCCAACCCGCCTTCTTTGCTGTAAGCGTGCTTAACTGAGCGAATACAGCCGTCAGTGCGATCGCCATCCAATGTTGGCCAGCGGGTAGATTGACTAAAGGCTACTTGGGTGGGGATACCAGCGGGGCCAGCTTTGTAGAAGGTCGCTACTGCCTCAGAGCCGGTACTGATAATGTCCCACTTATCCAGAGCTTCCTGGAAGGTTTTACTGTGCACTGTAGGCAGCTTGTTATGGAACAAACCGCCGCGATTCAGCTCTGCCAAAATACTCATAACGCCACCAGCGCGATGCACATCTTCCATATGGTACTTGGGCGTATTGGGCGCTACTTTACAAAGTTGTGGGATTTTACGGCTCATGCGATCAACGTCAAACATGGTGAAGGGGACATCGCCCTCCTGCGCGGCAGCGAGTAAATGCAAAATGGTATTGGTCGAGCCGCCCATGGCGATGTCTAGTGCCATAGCATTTTCGAAGGCGTCAAAGCAGGCGATGGAGCGCGGTAAAACACTGTAGTCATCCTGCTCGTAGTGGCGCTTGGTGATTTCAACGATGCGACGGCCAGCTTCAAGAAAGAGTTGTTCGCGGTCGGAGTGAGTCGCCAAGAGTGAGCCGTTGCCCGGCAGCGACAAGCCCAGTGCTTCGGTCAAGCAGTTCATGGAGTTAGCGGTGAACATGCCTGAGCAAGAGCCGCAAGTTGGGCATGCTGAGCGCTCGTATTCAGCGACTGTTTCATCGCTGGCGTTATCGTCGACAGCAATTACCATGGCGTCTACTAGGTCGAGCTTGTGTTCAGATAGCTTGGTTTTGCCAGCCTCCATGGGCCCGCCAGAAACGAAAATCACGGGGACGTTAAGGCGCATAGCCGCCATCAGCATTCCGGGGGTGATTTTGTCGCAGTTGGATATACACACAATCGCATCGGCGCAGTGAGCGTTCACCATATACTCGACCGAGTCGGCGATGATGTCGCGAGAAGGCAAGCTGTAGAGCATGCCGTCGTGACCCATGGCGATACCGTCATCTACCGCGATGGTGTTGAATTCTTTGGCTACACCGCCGACCCTTTCAATTTCGCGCGCGACCAGTTGGCCCAGATCTTTGAGGTGGACATGGCCGGGCACGAATTGGGTGAAGGAGTTGGCAATCGCGATGATGGGCTTATCGAAGTCACCATCTTTCATGCCAGTGGCGCGCCAAAGTGCGCGGGCGCCCGCCATATTGCGGCCGGCGGTGGTGGTTTTAGAGCGATAAACAGGCATAGGTCAGACCTCTTGACGCCACTGGGCTGGGCCCAGAGGCATGGAATCAATGAAATTTTAAGGGGATTAGAATAACAGAAAAGCGCCTATTACGGCGATGAACACGCAGTGGTGTTTGAGGATATTCGGGCAGTTCGACAATTTTGGACTGGCTCGCCGCCCTCAATGTGTAGACGTTTTATTGAAGAGAGTGCAGGCCTATCATATTGCCTTCGGTGTCGTAACCGAGGGCGATAAAGCCGTATTCGCCGATGGAAAATTTATTTTTTTCAATGCGCCCGCCGAACTGGGCGATGCGCGCTGCTTCGACTGCGCAATCGGCGCAGCTGAAATAAATAATCACGCTATTGCGACCAGGAGAAAAGCCGGGCATACATACCAGTGCGCCAGAAGCCCCCGATTTAGCCATGTCCATAGGAAAGGCCTGCATATCAATGTCGAGGGAGTTGAGTTTTTCTAGTTTGCAGGAAAATACGCCTTCATAAAAAGCTTTGGCACGATTCATATCATCGACATAAATTTCAAACCAGCCTACAGGATTGTGGCCCATGCTCGCGGTGCTTTCGCTTGTGGTTGTCACTTGCTCACTCATGCCAGCTCCTTCATAAATATTTTTGAATTGCGTTGAAAATTATAAAGCTCTTGTCTGGCGATGGGCAGGTCTTCTATTTTTCCTTGCACAAAACCTTGCTCCACAAACCAATGCGCGGTTTGCGTTGTGAGTAAAAAAAGCTGGCGAATTTTGCGTTTGCGCGCTTGAGCTTCCATCTGTTGCAGGAGCACGGCAGCGCGACCGCCTTTGCGATAATCGGGGTGAGTGGCAACGCAGGAAAGCTCTGCCATATCACCGTAGGGGTAGAGTGCCGCACAGGCGATGATGGTGCCTTCTTTTTCCATCACATGAAACTTAGTAATTTCAGTTTCTAATACTTCCCGTGAGCGGCGCACTAAAATTCCCTGTTGTTCGAGCGGTTCAATCAACTCAATTATTCCGCCGACATCTTCGATGCTGGCAACACGGAGCTGTTCATATTGCCCCGAGTAAATCATGGTGCCGAGCCCATCGCGAGTGAATAGCTCGGTTAGCAGGGCGCCATCGGTGCTATAGCTGACCAGCTGCGCGCGCGGTACACCTTGCAGGCAGGTGAGGTAGCAGGCGTTGACGACTTGCTGCAGTTCTTGCGTTAAATCTTCGCCGCGATGGCTGAGTAAATCCTTACATTCCTGCAGGGATAACTGACGAATTAATTGGCCTTCTGTGTCCGTAATACCCGCGCCTTCCACAAAGGCGATGAGCTTGTCTGCTTTGAGCGCGCTGGCCGCGTGGGTGGCTACATCGCTAAATGACAAATTAAATACTTCGCCAGTGGGGGAGTAGCCCATGGATGAGAGCAGAACTATGGCACCTGAATCCAGCGCAGTTTGGAGTGCGCGGGTATTAATTCTACGCACCTTACCGGTATGTTGAAGATCAACGCCGTCGAGTACGCCGTGGGGCATGGCGACAGTGAAGTTGCCGCTAATGACCTGCATGTCTGCACCGTGCATGGGGGAATTGGGTAGTCCCGTTGAGAGTGCGGCTTCCACTGCAGTACGTGCTTCTCCAATGGCTTGAATTACGAGGCTTAGGCTTTCTTCATCGGTGATGCGCAAATTGTTATGGAAGCGGCTGAAGGTGTCGGCGAGTTCGAGCCGCGCATCGATTTGCGAGCGCGCGCCGTGAACCAACACTAAACGTACCCCGAGGCTAGAAAGCAACGCTATATCGTGAATGATGTTGTAAAAGTTCGCGTGGCTAATCGCTTCGCCCGGCAGCATCATCACAAAGGTTTTACCTCTGTGTTTGTTGATGTAGGGTGACGAGTGGCGAAACCACTTTACATACTCAGGTGTGTCTTGGTTGGAGGTCATAGTGAATCTCGCTAATATTTTTTATTCAGGCGCGCGTTCTGTTTTTGTACGGATTGCTTTTAGTGTTAAACAAACAGTTACTGGCGCTGGCCTAGTATCCAAAACAGGTGTTGTACATGTTTATCAATAGCGAACATGGCCCTGTTAAAAATTTGTGACTTTAGGTTAAGCAATAACGCTCTATCAGGCCGCGTAAAATTTTAACGGCCGGTTCAATTTGGTCGAGGGGAATAAATTCATCGGGCTGATGGGCCTGATTAATAGAGCCTGGGCCGAGCACGAGGGTTTGCATGCCCAATTGTTGCATAAAGGGCGCCTCAGTGGCGAAGGCGACGCTCTCGGCGCGCTGGCCAGTCAGTTGTTCGCAGGCTTTCACTAACTCACTATTTTCATCTTCACCAAATGGCGCTACGCCTTCAAATAGTGAGGAGAATACTATATCGGTACCGCTAGTTTCGGCGATAGGGGTTAGCCGCTGTTGAATGGCTGCGCGCACCGCGTCGTTATCCATGCCGGGCAATAGGCGTAAGTCAAAATGTAATTCGCACTCGGCACAAATGCGATTGGCACCATCGCCACCGTGAATGCAGCCGAGGTTGAGGGTAGGCGATTGCACCGCAAAACCGGGGTTGCGATAGTTCAGTTGCAATTCCCCGCGCAGCTTGATGAGCTCGCTCATCACTTGGTTCATTGCTTCGAGTGCGTTGTTGCCGAGAGAGGGGTCGGATGAGTGGCCGCTTTTGCCGCGCACGCGAATTGCTTCCATCATAATGCCCTTGTGCATGTGAATCGGCACCAATTCGGTAGGTTCACCGATCACGGCATAGCGGGGGCTGGCACCGCCTAAGCCATTTTTTGCCAATGCACGCGCGCCATTCATACTGCTCTCTTCATCGGCGGTGGCGAGTACGATTAAAGGATGCTTAAACTCTGCGTGAAGGTAGGGTTGCACTGCCGCCAATATAACGGGGAAAAATCCTTTCATATCAGTGGCGCCCAAGCCGAACAACTTGCCGTCTTTTTCTGTGAGCGTAAAGGGATCGCTGCTCCAGCTGTCGGCATCATAGGGCACTGTATCACTGTGACCTGCGAGCACTAAACCACCGTCGCCGCTGCCAAGGGTGGCGATAAGGTTGGCTTTGCCCTCCTGTTCTAGGTGCAGGATTTGGGTTTTAAATCCCGACTCGCCAAACCAATTGGCCAGCAGCTCTATGACGTTAATGTTCGACATGTCCCAGTCTGCTACAGCACAACTCACCGACGGCGAGGCCACCAATTGTGCGAGTTGGTCGCGATAGAGTTTGGGTTGATAGGCCATAGGAGTTCCTTTTTGCATAAAGCTAATGAGGGTCGCGCCAAATGCAGCGCGGCCCGCTGTTTTTGAAGGGGCTGAATCTCAGAGTGTAATAAATTTTGGCGCTGCCATTGCCGCCAGTGATGCGGCGCTCAACCCTAAGTTGGATTCGATAAAAAAGGGAAGTATGCAAAGCGCAATGCCCGCCCAAAATACGACTTTGTGCTTTTGTTTGCGACCATAAATCATATAGCCGACCCCAATAGAGCTAAAGACGAGGCCGATTAACAGTGAGTTGGCGTCCATTTTCTGTCTGTGTGCACCTTGGTTAGATGTAGTGTGATACATCATAGCGCGCTTCGGCGAAGAGCACGACCTTGGTGCTTTAATCTGTATCTTGCTCACTATGTGCAGCGCAAAAAAAAGCCCAGATCATCGTGATGATCTGGGCTTTTTTGAGAAGAGTCACTTAGCCGAACACGCCCTTAAAGAAAAAGAAGAACAGAATCGATAAGCCAGCACCGGCAGGGAGAGTGATAATCCAAGAGGCGAAGATACTGCCGATTACGCTCAAATTCAGGGCGCCAATACCACGCGCTAAGCCTACCCCTAATACTGCACCCACTAAGGTGTGCGTAGTAGAAACAGGCAAGCCAATGCCTGAGGCAATAACTACGGTAGCCGCCGCCGCCATTTCTGCCGCAAAGCCACGGCTAGGTGTCAGTTCGGTAATCTTTTTACCAATAGTTACCATTACTTTGTAGCCGTAGGTGGCAAGGCCAACCACTATACCGGCGCCGCCGAGTAACAAAATCCAGGGTTCTACTGCTGATTGTGCCGTAACCGCGCCGGACTTGATCACGCCAATAACCGCCGCCATTGGTCCCACCGCGTTGGCAACGTCATTCGAGCCGTGGGCGAAGGCCATGGCACAGGCGGTAAACACCATTAATACTGCAAAGACGCGCTCCACAGAGGAGAAACGATTGCCTTTATCGGCGACCTTGTCTTGGCTGATGCGGCTGAGTAAATACATGCCTACGCCCGCCACTACCACACCTACAGCAGTCGCAATTATCATGGCTTCCCCAAAGTTGAAGCTGATACCGTGTTCCTTAAGGACGAATTTTAAGCCTTTGAGGATGGTTACCATGGCGAGGAAAAAGCCCACCGCAAACATATAAAAGGGGATGTAGCGCTTGGCGTTGCTGAAGGGGTCTTCGGTATTCAGGATTAGGTGTTGGACTGAGCGGAAGATCCAAAAGGAGATGAAACCTGCGATGAGCGGTGAGGTAACCCAGCTAGCAACTATGGTCCAAACCATGCTCCAGTGTACCGCATCAGCGGAAATACCCACTGCCGCGAAGCCGATAATGGCACCGACGATGGAATGGGTGGTTGATACGGGCCAGCCGAGTATGCTGGCGATGAGTAGCCAAGTGCCTGCCGCTAGGAGAGAGGCGAGCATACCGTAGACAAATAAATCGGGCCGGTCGGCCATTACCGCTGGGTCTACTATGCCGCTGCGAATGGTTTCTGTGACCTGGCCGCCAGCAAGGTAGGCGCCTAAAAATTCGAACACCATAGCGACTATAATCGCCTGTTTCATGGTCAGTGCGCGTGAGCCCACTGAGGTGCCCATGGCGTTGGCCACATCATTGGCACCAATACCCCAAGCCATAAATAGGCCAAAAACACAGGCCATAATAAACAGCACGTGGCCGTATTCAGCAAATAAAGTCATTTTCTATACCCCAGATTTTCAGTAATTATTGTGCGAGCAAGAGTTGCAAGCGGCCACCGACGTCGTGGGCGCGGTTCGCCAAATCACCAATCCAGTCAATAATGTTGTAAAGAAACATCACGTCTACGGGGGGCAATTGTGCCTCCAACGCAAACAGTGAGGTGCGTACGCCAATTTCCAGTTGGTCAGCTTTCTCTTCTAGCTCATCCAGTTCTTGAATCATGTTCTCCACCACGGTCAACTCGCGTCCGCTAAAGCCAGTTTCCAATAGCTCGTCGAGTTCGTTAATGGCGGTGAGAGCCTGCTCTGCGGCGGCAACACTGGCGCGCACAAAGCCGAGCATCTGCTCTTTCATACTCGCGGGGATGGTCATTTTGCGACCCATCATGATGCCCGCAATATCTTTAGCGCGATTGGGAATGCGGTCCTGCATGGTGAGCAGTTCGAGCAAGTCGGTGCGCGGTACCGGTAGGAATAAGCTTTTGGGCAAGTGCAGGCGCAGTTGCTTTTTAATCTCATCGGCTTCGTGCTCATACTGCACAACTTGTTTATGGATCAGGTGTGCTTTCTCCCAGTCGTTGTCTGTGACTGCATCAAAAAAGCTGACCAGTTCGGTGGCGGCTTTTACTGCCGCAGCCATATGTTCTTGCATGGGCTTTATGGGTGAACGGCCGAACAGATTGGATAGGTTTGCAAAAGGCATAGGAGCCCCTCCGATTAAAAGTGTGCGCAGTATAAAAACTAATGTCGCTCAGGTCACGCAGCTTTATTACATTTTTATGACGGTTTTATAGTGCAATTTAGGTGTCTTTTTGTTAGGAATAAGCACCGAAAAAGCAGAAGCTAGAGCTTAAGTTGCTGAAATTAAACGTTTTAAGCTTAGCAGTTGTCCCTTGTTCTTGTCTGAATTAAGGGAATCCTCGGACAATAGGCAGATTCTTTAGCAGAGAGCCGCTACAATTCTGCGACGAGATTGCTGAGCGAGTCATTCTGTTTGCCGCCGTAAGGCATGTTTAGCCGCACTGAATCAATACAAGATCAACACCTAACTACATAATAGGAATTAAAGAATGGCGCAGATTTTGGACCGAGTATTGGATTTACGCGGCTTAATCAGCGATTTGGTCGCCGATGGCCGCTTAACCCAGGGCGACGCCAATGTCATGCTCGGTGCTTCGCGCAGCCGCGAGCAAGCCATCATGCACCCGCTTAGTTACATTGCCACGCAAAGCCTCGACGACATCAAGCGCCCCGGTAAAACGCTGGACGCCGATGTGCTCACCGAGTGGCTGGCAAACAAAGCGCGCCTGCCGCTGTTTCACATAGACCCCATGAAAATTGATGTTGCCAAAGCCACAGAGGTGATGAGTTACGCCTTCGCCAAGCGCCACGGCATACTCTGTGTGCAAGTTAATGCCGACTACGTGGTCATCGCCTGCACCCAGCCGTTTATGGAAGGCTGGGAGCCACAAGTAGAGCAGGTAGCGCGGCGCAAAGTGAAGCGTGTTATCGCCAACCCCGCCGATATCGAACGGTTTATGGTGGAGTTTTACACCTTGGCGCGCTCAGTGTCCGGCGCTAGCGGTGCTTCTGCAGCTTCGGCAGTGACTAACTTTGAACAGCTGGTAGAGCTAGGTAAGTCCACCGACCCGGATGCTAACGATCAACATATCGTCAAAATTGTCGACTGGCTCTTGCAGTACGCCTATGACCAGCGCGCCAGCGATATTCACATAGAGCCGCGCCGAGAAGTGGGGCGCATTCGCTTCCGCATCGACGGCGTGCTGCATTATGTGTATGAGTTACCCGCCAATGTTTCCACGGCTGTTACCAGTCGTTTTAAAGTCTTGGCGCGCATGGATATAGCCGAAAAGCGCAAGCCGCAAGATGGCCGTATAAAAACTCGTCGCAGCGATGGCAGCGAAGTTGAGTTGCGGATGTCGACCCTACCCACCGCCTTTGGCGAAAAATTGGTAATGCGGATATTCGACCCCGAAGTGCTGCTGCGTAGTTTCACCGACTTGGGCTTGGTGGGCGACGACTTCACTCGCTGGCGCGCCATGCTTGACCGCCCCAATGGCATTGTTTTAGTTACGGGCCCGACTGGCTCGGGTAAAACCACCACGCTTTATTCTTCACTGCGCCAAATCGCCACCTCTGAAGTGAATGTCAGCACCATCGAAGATCCCATCGAAATGGTGGAAGAGGCTTTTAACCAAACCCAAGTGCATCACAAAATTGGGCTCGATTTTGCGGCGGGTATTCGCAGCCTTATGCGGCAAGATCCTGATGTCATCATGGTGGGCGAGATCCGCGATTTGGAAACCGCACAAATGGCGGTGCAGGCGGCGCTCACCGGTCACTTGGTGTTATCCACCGTGCACACCAATGACGCACCCTCCACCGTTGCGCGTTTGCTCGACTTGGGTATTCCCTCTTACCTAATTAACGCCACGCTACTCGGCGTTATGGCGCAGCGTTTGGTGCGTACCCTCTGCCCGCACTGTAAAGAAGAAGGGCAGATCAGCGCTGATGACTGGCAGCAATTGGTCGCGCCGTGGAAAGTCACAGTGCCCGCCAAGGTTTATCGCCCCGTTGGTTGCCTTGAGTGCCGCAACACCGGTTACCTTGGGCGCCAGGGTTTGTACGAGATTCTGATGGTCTCTGAAACCCTAAAAGAGAAGG
>Ga0070748_1000849_pt1 | contig 14345 bp, 10 predicted proteins | sample VirMetDEL_Nov_12_FD_77015 | JGI IMG/M metagenome (GOLD analysis project Ga0070748, IMG submission 77015) | Aqueous microbial communities from the Delaware River and Bay under freshwater to marine salinity gradient to study organic matter... | ecosystem: Environmental > Aquatic > Marine > Coastal...
AGTCCCTCGGGCGTCGCGGCGAGCTTGCTGTTCTTAATCAAGGACGCGTTGAGGGCTAGTCCCTTCGCAAACATATCAATCTTCTGAAACCCAGAATACTTCAACACGTTGTGAACCAGGCGGCCCGTACCGCCCATATCTGCCAGCTCCTCCGCGATGTGGTTGACCAGGCCGAAGTCCTTAGGGGTGAGACGCTCCTTGCCAGCGACCTTCTCCACGACTGCCTGAAGGGTCGGCACCAGCCCCTGGTGGTAAACCGTCATCACGGAGTCTCCGATCTGGGTTGCCGCCGAAGCGAAGTTCCCTAGCAACGCAGCATTCGTCACGTTCTTCGCAGCCGCGATGATCGGATTCGCTCCCTTGTTCCCCTGCTCAAACCGAGCTTTGAGAATGTCCCGCACCTCCATAGCCTGGCGGCCGTTGATCTTCCCTTCTCGGATCAGTCGCGCAGTCAAGTTCCCAATCGAGCTGTCCAGGTCGGTGAACTGCTTCCCGCCCTTGCTCTTGCTGGTGAGGTCGCGCCCAAAGAACCTCGCTGTCTCAATATCATTCGCAGCTGCGGACATATACCGTAGCAGCGACTGGGTAGGTTCCTCGTAAAAGGGTGCAAGATGCTCAGGCACCTCCTGAATCTTCCGCCCCTTCGCGTACCCCGGCAGGAAGCTCGATTGATCCGGCCCGAAGATATAGCGGTTGACAATCAGACTCTGCTCCAACTCCGTCAACCCCCGACCTTCCTTCCGGATCATCTTGGCTTCCGCTTCCACCAGAACCTTGTCGAGACCGAGCGCAGCTTCCTGGCCCATCGCGGCTTTCAGCCCCTCGAAGTCCTTGACCAGCCGTGGGAAGTAATTCGTCACGCCCTCACTGAACCGGCCAAGGCCTTGCAGCTGGGTCTCCAAGCCGCCGAGGACTTTCTGGACTGCGGAGAAGGTCGCGGCCACTCCAGGCACCTGCTGCAACGCTGCCATGTCTCCGTTCAGCAATGCCCGCGATACCAGTGCGGATTGCTCTGGCGTCAGCTTCTTCATTGCTTGGAGAAACGGCAGCGTCTTATCATTCATCGCGTCCAGCGCCTTGAGCACACTCACTTCATGGTTACGCAAAGCGAGCTTCAACTCCGGTGCAATGTTGCCGAGGCGAGTCGAGATAAGACCCAGCGCTGCATCGGGGGACTTGATCGCCGCCTTAAGCGCACCGCGCCCGGCGCCTGTGGCTAGGACTCCCCCGGCCAGTGCTCCGTAGAGGGAATCGCGAAGCTTGTGCTCTGGGTCCAGGACGTTGCCGATTAACGCTCCGGCGGCCACGCCACCACCAGCCCCGATGAGCAAATCGTTGTCCATTTTCCCAGCCTGGAGATCCTTGTAGCTACGCAGCGATCCCTGGAGATCTTCTTTCGCGCGAAACACTCGGCTACGGACTGTGTTCTCTGGAATCCCCAGAGCTTCCGCGGCCTCGGCATAACTCATCCCATCCAGCTCAATCGCACTAAAGGCCGCCTTGCGTTCTTCGGACAACTTGTTCAACGCCCCCTGCATCGCCTGGCCCATCTGGTTCGTTGTCGCTTCATCGTAGGCGGAACGATACTTCTCCGGCGAGGTCGCCATCATGTGACCTTCGGGGGCAGCGGACGCTCCGGTCTCAGGATCCACCTCGAGTGAGCTGGTCTGTGGCCGGGACTTCTCCGCCCTCCAAGCAGTCAGCACTTCATTCTTCGCAATGGCGTGGAGGAAGGTGGAGACCTTCGCCTCCCCGGTGAATGCGCGGGGGTCACCTTCAGGGAGCTTGAGCGTACGGAAAGCTTTCTCATACACTCGCTGGGCAATGTCCTCTGCGGGCAGGTCCTTTCCCATATGGGAGATCGACCGCTCGAGTTGCTTGTGGGTGGTTTCGTAGATATGGGCGGCGGCCCGCTCCCCTTCCCGGCCACCTTGCCGCAGTGTCTCGAGAATCTTCGGCTCCGGCACTCCCTCAAACCGGCCCTTCATCCCCAGCGGCCCGGCCATCCCCATCGCAGCTAGCGTAAACTTATCATCCTTTGGCGCGTCAGACATGAGGTAAGCAGCTGCGGCGGCCCCTCCGGCGACTTTGATCAAGAGCTTATCGTCGATCTTGCCAGCTTGCCGTGTAAGCTGATCCATCAAATTACCATAGGCCGGCGCTCGTTGCACCATGTACTTAGCATCTTCGGTGGAAAGCTCATGCCCAGTTCGAGCTAGCTCGTGTTCTTTCGCGCGCTTGATCAACTCTGCTTGATCATAGAATTGTCCCTTGTGTTCGACAAGTCCCGTATGCTCCAGATCCTCCACTTTCCCCCACTTGCCTGACTTCACAAAGTCCTGAACATACGGTTGAACGTAGTCAGCTGGAGCGCCATTGCCGGGGCCTTTGATCTGGGCGATGTTTTCGGTCTTAGAATAAGGATTCCAGCCGGGCCCCTTTTCCATTACAGCAGGGGTTGACTGCAACTCCACCGTCGCGTAGCTCCGTCCGTGCTGGTCCCTCAGCGAGACAATCCGGGAGTCTCCACTCAGCACGTTCTCTACATAGCCGCCGACACAGTGACCAAGGGAGTTCCCTTCCTGGGCGAGCTGCCCCGCGAGGTGGGCTTGTTCCAGCGTCTCCCCACTCGCAACCCGCTTGCTGAAGTTGTCGATGATCGGTTTACCCTTAGCGTCCAGCGCAATATAATGCCTGGGCACGTGCTCGTCCCCGCGCAGCGTTTGCTTGTCGCGCAGGTCCCACTCTTCAATGGTCTCGGGGCGAATTCGCTTCGCCTGGTCAGGGGTCAGTGAATCCTGTAGCTTGATCTCCCGCCAGCTGTACTGCACCTCCCCAGCGGGCAGTTCCACACTAGCCAGCTGCTGCAACGAACCGTCTTTGTTGAACGAGAACTTCCTCGGTCCACTCGACTCCGCCGGGTACTCCTTCCACAACGGGAGTGCCTGAGTATCCGCGATCTTAGTCGGATTGGGCTGAGTCACATCCCGCAGCGCCATCTCCGCAATCCGCTTGTCGTTGGCGACAGTTTCGCGTATGGCGCGGGGAAGGTCCATTTGCTGGAGCTTCTCAGGGGTGAGGTTGAGGGAGTCGATGTAGTCCCCCACGTGTTCCAGGTACCCACGCATAGCTGTCTTAGCCGCCGTGGGGTGCATTGGCAGCTTTGTGCCTTCGCCAAAAGTCAAAGCATTCCTATACTGCCAAATGTTCTCAGCATCCGGAACATTCTCAAGTGTGGCAAGATCTTGGATCGAATCCTCCGCAGCTACGCGAGAAGCGCGATCTTCCAGCAATTCTTTGGTTCTTTTCGCACTCACCGGGCGTAACATGGAATCAGTGATGTCCTCCCACTTCGTCCCATCAGGCAAGCGCAGGTCCTTGATAGGATCAGTCGCGGTTCCTGCGTGGCGGTTCAGGTAGTTCGTAACTGCCTTCTCCGCCCAGCCTTGCTTCATTTCCAACTTGACGTACGCTGCGTGCTCGCCGGGTTCTAGGAGATCCGGAGATATGCTACGATAAAAGGGTCTGGCCGTTTCGAGAATGCTTGCGTTGTAAGGAAAGATATCTCTGGCCATTCTCCGCACAGTCTCCGGATGCCACATCCCTCCCTTCCCCTTGATCACCCCGGCAGCGCCCGCCCCCACGACAGCTGCCGTTGCACGCAGATCACTGAAAGGGTCTGGCGCAGGTATTGATAATCCGCCCGAATTATCGCCCGATAATCCCCCCGAATTATTCCACCAGTCAACCAGGTGTGGTGCCGCCAGAGCACTGATGCCAAGGGCGCCCAGGACTCCGAGCAGGGCCGGATCAGCCTTGCCACGCTGGAACCAGGTCTTCCCGTCGAAGCCCTTGATCTCTCCACGAGTCACGTCGACGCCGAGGGTGCGGACGGCCTTGGCTTGCTCCGCCGTGATCAGCTTTCCTTCGCGGAGATTAGTCAGGGCTTCATTAACCAGCGGAGTGATCTGGCTCGGTTCTACTCCCGCTTCCCGCACGGCCTTCGCTTCTGTCGAGTCGAGAAGCAACCCATTCGCTTTCTTCTCCATAGCGGAAGCTAGGGGATTCACACGAGGCGGCTCCACAGCCGCCGACACGGGCACCTCGCCGGAGTCCAACGCCAGCTTCGCGCTTGGTTCCACAGTCACTACCGACTTGGGTTTCAGTGCCCGGTCGAAGATGTTCTGGACTAGAGCCGCTTCCGCTTCCGGGCCGGCTTTCTTAGCCAGGCCGAAGATCTGTTTCAGCTTCGTAGCATCCACTACTAGAGAATCAACGGCCGCCCTCTGAGCTTTTAACTCCGCCTTTGTGGGGGGAGCCCCTTCTACCTCAACCTTTGGCGGTTCCAGCAACGTCGCGTGGACTGGCGTTAGGGCAGGAGCAGTCTTCATAAGTTCAGCCACGGTGGGGCCAAAGCCGCCCATTCCTTTAGCTTCCCCCACGCCAGAAAATTGAGTCAGCCGCGTGTTGATTGTCTTGACTAACTGAGGCTTGAATCCAATAGCTCCAGCTAGCCCCATGAATTCATCTGTCAACGCAGCGAAGTGTTCCGCAGGAATCCCAGTTTTTGCAGCAGCGCCTTCAACTCCAGAGTTTACAGTCTCTGCAACTGCCCCCATTACCCAAGCGACCGGATTCTCTTTATACGCCTGCTCTGCTTCCCCTCCTAGCTTTGCCGCGATGGTTCCCCAGGGCGCAAACACAGACGCCGGCAGTACATCTTCTTTAAATGCAGCAGCCTCCTTCGCCGCTTGCTGGGGCTGGACTCCCTGCGAACGCTTATACGCGTAAGCTCCGGTGTAAGGAATAATTCCAACCAGACTTTTCCCTGTGCTAGTCAACATGTCGGATAACTGCGGCAGCGTTCCTGCTACTGCGTTGGTAACGCTCTCCAGCGGGGAAGGCCGAGGCGTGGGAGTTTGCTCAGGAATCTTGTCCAACCCGGCTTTACGCGCACGGGCTTCGACCCCATATACTTCGTCGAAGGTCGGCGGCTTCATCTTATGGCCGCGCTCGTAGATAGAGCTGTTGCTTTCAGTCAACCTCGGAGAGGTGAAGTCTGTGTACAGGCCCTTTACCCTCTCCAGAAAAGTCGGGGGAGGCTTAAACCCAGTCGCTTCTTCTTCGGTGATAAAGTTTCCCTTAAACACTCCCGGCTTAGTCTCCGCCGAGCCTGTGTTAATGCCAAGAGCTTCTTCTTCCGTGATGAATCCCATATCAATCCTCCAGATCGTCAGCCGTGACTTCGTCCGCGTCAGCGGGATCGTTGCCAGTGATTAAGGAACGGGTAAGGGCGCTCGGCCCCTTGGCGGTGTCGAGAACATTCAGCCCCATCTTGCCCGTGGCGGGATTCATCTCCCAACGAGCTACGCGGCCATCCGTAAGCATATACATCTTGTTGACTTCCCGGGCATTCGGATCAAGGATCAGTGGAGGGAATTCTTTCCGCAAGGCCGCCTGGGTTGCTTGGCGCTTGGCGTCTGCCGCAGCAGTCTTAACGTCCTTGGCTTCCGGAGACTTCTCTCCGCCATTCTTGATAACGTCGGCTTTGACTTGGTTGGTCAGTTCCATCCGGGCTTTCGAAGCACCGGCGGAGGCGCTACTGGCAGCAGCCGCAGCCTTGGCCCTCAACCGAGTCTGCACGCTATCCGCTTGCTTCCGGGCCAGATCAGCCGCCTTGATCGAGTCCTGCCCCGCACTAGTTATCATGTCCAGGACAGGTTTATCCGTAGCATAGTTCCCGGACAATCCTGGCGGGAGCAACTTCCGCGTCTCCGGGTTCAGCATGGCGTAGGCATAATTCTGGGGGCTTTGCGCGGCGGCTGCAGAGACATTCGACACTCGTTGCAGATGTTCAAGCTGGCGCTTTTCCTCGATCTGCCGAGCTTGCTGACTCCGATAATCCGTTATCGCTTCGTGTTCGTAGATCATGGCAATCTCTTCCCGGACCTTGGCCAGGGCGAGGGGAGGCAACCCCTTCTTATCCGCGAAGTTAGCAAAGGCTTCAAGTTGACTGGCCTGACTCTTCGGTTTGCCGGTGCCTGGTTCCAGGTCCTCGACCGTCGCTTCCTTCCCGTTGGCCCTAGCCCCCTCGATAAACTCCTTCTGCAGCTTCAACATCTCCTGGTTCGCTGCCGCAGCTGCTTCCTTATCCGAAGCCTCCGCACCGTACAGCCTAGCTTGTGCTTGCTTGAGTTCCAGCTCCGCTGGTTGCTGGGCAATATCCCCCATTGTCTTGATATTCGCAAGACCCGACGTGATAGCTTGACGGTTATTCTCCTGGGACGCTATGATCCCAACGGGAGCGCCGAATAGATCAGCCACCTTTAGGTCCTCCCATGCCGTTCTGGATCAGCCAGGTTTGCAGCCAAGGCGGCATTCCAGTGTTTCCTCCGTTGACGCCGAAGCCGATGGAGCCAAGGGACTTGGACGCAAGATCGTTGGCCGAAGCAACTCCCTGCACAGCAGTTTGGTATCCCGCCGCCGGACTAAACCCTACGCCAGCGGGAGCTCCCAGGACCTGTATCCGGTCATTTTGATACTTCAATGCCGCTTGCGCTGCCGCTGTAGCTGCCATACCGCCAGGTTGCTGGCTCGAAGCCCTGGCTGCAGAACGCTGCGCCGCCTTAAACCCGGCATCGTTGGTGAAGTCACCCGCGAGGATAGCCTTGAGTTGTTCCCCCGCAACTGCATTGCCGCCACTGGAAGTCCAAGGAGCCGAACCTCCGATTGCTTGCTGGGACAGTTGCCGCTGCGCGTCTGCTTGGCGCATACCGTAGATCCCCGAGCCGATGCTCATGAGAGTATCCGTCCAGTTTCGCTCCGTCCCGCCCGGCGCACGTCCGGCAGAAGCCGACGGACCTGGACCATTTGCCAGCCCTGCCGCCCCGCTAGCAAACCCGGCCTCAGCTGGAGACCCGCTGCCGAAGGGACCGTAACCTGCCGCGCTAGCATTCGCCCGCCCGACTTCCCCGCCGACCACTCCACCCAGGGCCTCGCTGCCAAGCTGCGCTCCGGCTTGGCCAGCAACAGCGCCCCCGAGCATCCCGCCGAGGTATCCCGCGCCTTGTGTCGCAGCGTAGCCAGCCGGGCTAGGACTCGTCGCGGCGTTGTAGCCCATGTTGGCTGCCCAGCCGCCAGGGGCCATGCCGATCAATCCCTGCGCTAAGGCCTTCGCGGGGTCAGGAGAATTAAACGCTCCGTAGATTCCATTAGCAATGCTCGTCACCGGGTTGAACTTCGACAGGAAGCTCATCACCTTCTGCGCCTTGCTGCCGAAGAACCCCGGTTCCTGCTGGTAGCCGAAACCGTTGCTAGGCTGAGCCGCCGACAAGCCATACCCCGCCGCAGCGTTGGAAGGCGACACTTGCATCCCCTCCGAGTATCCCGTGGGCTGCAAGCCATAGTTCGATTGCCCCAGCTGGCTCATATCGAAGAGGGAGTTAAAGCTGTAATCCGCCGGACTGTTCACACTGGTGAAGCCGCCGAGGGAAGTCCCCAGGCCTCCACCAATATCATAGCCGTCAGGACCTACAGTAAACCCCTGATCCGTACCGCTGCCGAAGGTGTAACCGGGGCTTGTATCCCATCCAGCAGTCAACCCAGGCGTAGTTCCCATTCCGTCAAAGCCGTAGTTAAACCCACCACCTGAACCAGTACTTTCACCAAAGCTCGATCCTCCAACACCTTCGCTAGCGCCCCCAAAACTATCTGATCCAAAGCTCATGTCATACTCCTTAAGCTATATCCGTAATAATCCCATCCTTAATCGTTACGGTTTTACCCACTAACGACGCAGTTGTGATGGTGCCTGTGTAACCTGTACTCCCATCGCTGGAGATAAATCCAGCCGCCGTGGTAGCTTTAACAGTCGTACCTGCGATGGTATTCGGCGTGACGCTTCCGATAGTTCCCGGCGCCGTCCAGGGAATCGTGGATAACTTGCCATCGAAAGTAGTCCAGTCAGCGGCGGATAAGTACCCGGCCTGAGTTCCATTAGCCACCCGGGTTGCAATCACTGCCTGGCTAGACGTAAGATGGTAATGATTGTTCGCTCCGCCGCCGAGGAGTCCTGACAAACTCTCATGATTCCCTGTAGCGGTGGCAGTGAAATTCTTACTCAAATCAATAAACCAGCGAAGCCAGATCGGGTTAAAGATAGACCTGCCCGTGATCTCATCTACGACCACGGGAAGGGCGTATGTTGGCGGCGGCTGGAAGGTAGATGCCATCAGAGCGTTCCGAGGTCGAGCTGAAGTTCCACGCCCTGGAGGCGCATTCGGGTGTCGGACTGGTGACGGATGTGGGTAGTACGCTTGACGAAGGTGCCGCAGTTAGGCAGTACGGGCTTACGGACGCTCATATCGACCTGGCGGTAGTTGCTCCACTTACCGGGCTGGAAGTCGTAGTCGTTCGTACGGACCTGGAGGATTGATCCATCAGTCTGATCCCCGACGAACTCCATCATAGTCATCTGCTTCCGGCGGCGGGTTCCTCCGTCGAAGTTGGGAGTGTACAGGTCCACCGTGATGGTTTCTCCGTCATCACTCTTATACTCCGAGTCCATCAGGTACAGCTTCCCATTCGTCTCGTGCTGGAGGATACGACCAGTATTCGGCAGGAACGTGCTGGCGACGATCTTGAAGTAATTACCGGCCGGGTCGGTCCATTGGCTCCACATCTTATCCGTCATATCATAGACAAGGGTGAGATTGTTGACTGGAAGGGTAAGGACGTAGAAACGATGCCCCTCGTACTTGATGCCGAAGGAAATAACACTGGTAAAGTCGGCCTCACCCAGCAACCGTTCGATGGGCTTAGTAGAGACAACGCTTGCCTTGAGATTGTCCAGCGCAATTATCTGGCTGGTCGAGGACCTATTAGTCGCGAGCCACAGGATCGTGCCATCAATCTCCTGCACCGAGTCCCCGTTCACACAGCCGTAGTTTACCTTTGCCCCCTGCACCGGCCCGAGCGGAGACGCCCCGACGGGGTTCTGCGCGTCGTAGAAGATCTCCGTTGACCACTCCTTCAGGGCCAGCACGTACACGAGCTGCTTCGCCAAGAACACTCCGCGGTCGGGTTCAATCTGTGCACCGATGTTGTTGGTTAGATCAGTCCACAGGTCCGGGCGGTTCATGCCGGGGACTGTGTCGCTGCCGTAGATGTACGCCTTCTGGTCCATCACGTAGGTCGTACCGTCGAGATACGCCCAACCTTTGACGCAGGGGATGGGGAAGCTGCTTGTCGTAGTGGCTGTGCCGTCGCCGGCGCCTACGCCTGTAGCTGTAAACACGATGCCGATAGTGTTAGCACTTGCTCCGATAAGCGTGAAGTCCGTAGTGCCAACTGTCAAAATCGTGTACTCGATAGCGACTACAAAATCCCCGGCGGTGATGACCGCGGTTGCTTCAATAGGAGTAAGGGTGGTCCCATCCCAGTTATAGGAAGTAACACCGTTCCCGAGCTGTAACCGGGGCGTGTCGCCGAGGGAGGATGCGAAGCGATAAACCCCTCCGGCGGCCCCCACCGTTCCGATGCTGACGCCGTTCTTATAAAGCGTCGTTCCAAAGATTGCATAGATGTCTCCGAGCCAGTTGTATACACCAAGGCCAGCTCCGGTGAAGGTACTGCCGTACTGAAGCAACCCCGGGCGCTTGAACACCCAGTACTCGCCTTCCTGCTTCCCCTTCTCCACGTAGGCATTGACGAGCTTAGCGTCCTTGTCAGTACTCTCATCCCGGTTCTCGGGTTGAGGGACCAGCGGCAACCGCTTGGGCAGGGCGACCGTCTCAGCCTGGCTCATCTAAAACTCCCCTGGGCGAAACCGCCACGAGAATCTGGAGTAAACCGAGTTGGCGTGTCTTCCACGTCCCAGTCTTCCAGCATGGTACGGTAGGCCTGAGCGCGAGACTGGCAACGATCCATAATGGCCTGGGGCTGGCCAGTGGAGATTTCGTCCGCAAGTCCCCAACGCAGAGCAATCCGCCACTCCGGCGGGAAGTTCATCGTGTCTGTAAGGTTGATGAGGTTGGAGACTTGGCGCTGGAGGACCAAGTGCGCTGTGCCGGTGGCGGCCACGGCGTCCGGGATCAGCCAGAAGAAGACGCTGAGCGCCAGCTGCTGCTTGTCGACGAAGTAGGAGTTTAGCTGACCCACCTGGGTGATCTGGCTCAAGCGCGTGTAGTCGTTCCAGGACAGGGGGATCAGTGGCCGCCGAATCGCGTTAGCATCCCTGTAGTACGCTTCAATGACCCTCAAGGGCTTATCCATCGCCACCGTCCCGGCAGGGCCAAAGGTGTAAGTCCCTTGCCCCGCCACAAGCGTAACGGCCAGGTCCTCCATCAACCAAAGCTTCAACCCCTGCGTCTGCCAGAGGTTGATGATATCTCCCAACTTCCGCATCCCCGTAACAACTTGCTCCGCGGAAGGCGACTGCCCTTCCTGCAGCAACCCCGCGTCAAAGTACGCGTCGGAGATTATTGCGATGGGAGTATTGTTGTTAGGGGTTGTCATGCCAGGACCTATTTGGTATAAAGTTTAATCATCTTGATGGTCAGCGTGAAGGACTGAATCGTCGCCACCCAGTTGTGAGTGTTGATATTCAGCGATCCGTCGAAACCGGCTGCGGTTGTGTCCGGGATCAACCCGCCTTCTTCCTCCCAGCACTGCTCGTTGGAGCTGGAGAATACTCCGACCAACTGCGGCGTGGTGGCGTTCCACCAGACGGACGCCGAGCCATCGCCGGAAACCGAGAACTCAATCTCGTCAATACGAAAGCCGTCGAAGGACTTGTACAGAGGATCATTCTGAGTAAACAGGGCCTTGGTTACCAGGGAAGTCCCGGTCAAGTTGCCTGTGTCCAAGATCCCAGATACTCGTACCACGGCGTTTCGGTAGCCGTCAGCGACTACCTTTACATCTGTGATGTTAGCCATGATTAGTCCTTAGGTTAATAAACGCGAGACTGAGAAGCTAGCAGGAAGTCCACAATCATGTCCGCTGTGGTAGGGGCAGTGGCGGCAGCCTTGCAACCGAAACCAGCTCCGAGAGCGGTAGCTTGAGGGAATGTCGCGGCGACGAGGCCGGTGGAAGCACCTACGTCAACAGTACACACGCAAGCTTCGTTGACGTACACATACACTGTGCCTTTGCCGTCGTAATAGAAACCTAGCTCAAGCGTGGTTGCGTTAGCCAGGGTGGCTACGGTGGTGGAACCGGTGGAGTAAGCGGATGCGGCCAGGGACGCGCTGCCCTTGCGGACAACGAAAGTGACGGAAGTGGAACCAGCGGCCTTGTTAAAGTACAAACCATCCGTCGGAGTCAGCGCAGCGTTGGCTGCGGTGAGACCAGTCTGCAACTGGTCATTGATCGCCGTGGTGGCTTTGAAAGCGCTGTAAAACCACAGCTGGCCGGTTGGGGGGTAGGTGCTGGAGACTGCGTTGACCGGAAGGTTGAAGTCCAGCGGATTCGCAATAATCGCTCCGATATCATTAGTGACGGAAGATGCTCCGCCGACCGTGGAGATCAAACCGCCGGCCCCTGCAACCAGCCCAATTGTCTGGTGGCTGGTGGTATTAGTAACCGTCCAGTCAGCTGCGGCGTAGTGACCGAAATCTACGAAGTCAGTGTAAACCGCCGTAGGGTCGGGATAGGGATACATCCCCAGATTGCTGCCAACGACAGCGGTGGAAAGGCCATTTGGAAACCGAGTTGGTGCGCCCATGAAAAACTCCTAGTTACGTTCTTGCGAACGGTATTGCTACCGTAACTGGCGGGATGCGCCGCCACGCTCAGGGTAAGGCCCTAACCAATAACCCCTCGAACTATGCGAACATAATCCAAGGGTGTTATCAATTAAGGTCCGTTGGAACCGAAGATCCCGCGTGGGTCAGTACAGCCCACACTGAGGCGCATGTACGAAGCTGCTTTCGCATTTTTCGTGTCAAAGTCGTTGTCCTGGTCGAACATCGGCTCATCGCGCCAGAAGAACGTCATACCGTTCGGAGCGTTGGTGCGGACGAACCAAGCGTGCGGGGAGGTGAAATAATGATTCATCTTGATGCCTTTGGGGAAGGCGTTGGTAGCCTTCAGCACGTTGATGTCATTATTCGCTCCGCCGGGCTGGAGGACCGACTGCAGAATCCGGTTGGCGTTGTACCACTCTTGACGAGAGATATGCAGCGATTCCGGCATGATGTTGATCAGCAAGCCGGTGTCATTCTGCGCGCCCATGATCTGGATGGTCAGGTCCTCAAGGGACGCTTCGGACAGATCCGCCGCCGGGCTCAGCGCGTTGCTGAATGTACCGCCAGTCGCATTCAAGTGACTGGTAGACACCAAGCTCGCACCGTCGCCGGTGGTGAAGTAAGTCGTTGCAAACGCGTTGTTGTACGGGAATGCTGCGATATTTTCCACCGTCTGCTGCATGGAGAAAGCGTTCGCTTCGGCGCGCCGAGTAGCCACTTCCTTGTACAGATTATCCCGCATTTCCTCGTAGGTCACAATGAACCCCAGGGCATACGCGATGTGAGTGTAGGTGTTTACCACACCTTGCAATTCACCTTCGTACGTAACTGGAGCACCTTGACCCTTGACGGGTGCGAGGCCGAAGGGAGTGACTTGCACTGCCTGTTCGTACGCTTTGTCTGACGATTTGATGTCGTACAGATCCGTGTACTCTTTTGCGTGCTGGTCGTAGACCTGGCCCCATGTTGCAAAAATCCCAGGCCAGAGTAGCTTGGGATGGGAGCCTGTGCTGATTACACCGCCTGCCATGATAGTTCTCCTTTAGACGCCAGCAGCGCCGGTACCAGTACCGAGCTCATGGACATTGATTTTGACGAGGTGCTTGGCGTAGGCGCCAAACGCGTTTTGCTGGCGACGGACCAGACCCATCAGCTTGAGCTGGAGGGTAGCAGTAGTGGCTGGGGTAGCGTCAGTGGCGGAAGCAACTTCCCAGCCAGACACGAAACCACTACCAGTGCCGATGACCGAGATCGTGTTGAGACCGATTTCAGTGGCGGCTAGGGCAGTGCCGTTAGCGTGCTCCTGGACCTCGAACAACACATCTGGATCATCCACGACCATTGCGTACCAGTCGGTAGACTGAGCCGCTGCAGGACGGTAAGTGATGTCGAGGTTCTTCGGGTTGGCGATCAAGCCTTCCGCTGAACCCAGGCCCACGATCACGCCGCGAAGAGCGCCAGTGGCGGCCCCGAGGATAATCCCAGGGACACCATTGGCGTCAGAAGTCCCGCTGGACTTGACAGGATCGCCAATGTAAAGTGCGGTAGCGTAAGCCGCCGCGATAGAGTAGATCCGAGCTTGGCCGTTCCAGGGAGAACCGTTGAGGTACTGTACTGGACTGAAACCACTCGGACGATTTGCGTTCGCCATGATAAAAGTCTCCGTTGATTAAGCGATTGCTCGCTTGGGTTTAAAGAAATCTGGAATGGCCGTCCGAGCATTGTCAACATACCGGTGCTGGGTATCACCAGGGCGGTCATTTTCCGCTCCGATCATTCCTCCTAGCAGTGACCGACGAACCTTGTCATTCCTAGCCTCGACCTGCTTCTGGTCCTCTTCCCACCATTCTTGCTTGATCTTCATGAGAATCAACCTAGTTGGCTGGCCGTCTTTACCTACCTCTTGTCCGGAGACAACACTTACTCGGGAGCCCAGATCAGTGTTCCCGCTGATGGCCGAATCGCCACCAAGGGAAACATTATTGATCTTGATCTCACGTTCATCTACAAATTCGTACCCACCATCCAGAGCGCGCTGGAGACGCTCACCCGTGCTGAGGAACCAGTGGAGGTGATAGCCGGGGATCTCAGCGGTTTCAAGCCGCTGGACCGGCACGCTCATTGGAATCCGCTTGCGCTCCCGCGAGGCCGTCGAAGGGGATGCTGGGTTCAGTTTCTCAATCGCCATGATTATGCTCCGAAGTAGATCTCGGCGTAACGATTACGCCAGTCGTTGATTGTTTTGTATTTCTTGTCCGCTCCGACGAAACGCTTGGCATCTGCGTCGCAGGCGGCACGGGCGTCAGAGGGCAAGGCGGCGTAGCTCTTACCGCGTCCGCCGGAGGCGTTTCCGCCGTCGCTGCCCCGAGCTCCCTCAACCTTGTCGCCGCGGGGTTGCTGGACTCCAAGCTCCTTGTCCACCTCGGCAAGGACTTTGTCGTAGAAGGTGCGTCCACTGGAAGTTTCTCCTTGTTCACGCAGTTCCTGGGCGACGGCGAGGGCCAGAGCGGTTTTCCGCTTGTTAGTTCCGAACCAAGGATTCTCCGCGTTCCACTCGACCAAGTCGGCGGGAGGAGTGAACTGAGGTTCCGGGGCGGG
>Ga0070748_1000851_pt1 | contig 14337 bp, 11 predicted proteins | sample VirMetDEL_Nov_12_FD_77015 | JGI IMG/M metagenome (GOLD analysis project Ga0070748, IMG submission 77015) | Aqueous microbial communities from the Delaware River and Bay under freshwater to marine salinity gradient to study organic matter... | ecosystem: Environmental > Aquatic > Marine > Coastal...
GATATTGCCGCCTTGCAGTCCTTGGCGCAAAAAGAAGATTTAAAGATTGAAGTGGCGTCACTCCCCGGTAAATTTGCAACACCGGATATGCCCTTGGCATATCTTCGTGCTGCTGCAGATTCAGAAAATACGTTGGTAGATCAAGAGAAAATAAATTGTGAAAAATTCGCTAACGCTTTTGTTATAGGGAAGAGCAGAACCTTTGATGACGATCCTCGCTTTGGCCTTATAGTATTATCTGAAATAGCAAGTAGAGCGCTATCGCCTGCTGTAAATGACCCAGGTACCGCCATAGGCATTATTGGGTCGTTAGTGCGCTTGCTCGCACCCTGCGCGCAAGCGGGGCGTGATACTAGTGAAGAACCGGAAGTTAGTTTTGATCGTGTAGCTGTTCCTGAGGTGTATTTGGGGGATATGTTTGATGATGCCTTTAACCCCATAGCACGGGATGGTGCAGCAGTAATCGAAGTTATTATTCGCCTGCAAAAAGCCTTGAGCACATTGGCATCGCTCGGTAATGAGCAGATAAAGCTGGCTGCTATCGAGCAGGCGCAATTGGTTTTTGCGCATGCAGAAAAATCATTGCGGGTGGCCGAGGACTTAAATAAGTTGCACAGCGTCTCGGGCTTTATTAAGGATTTTAAGGCGCATCATTTAGCGCATCAGGTTTAAAAAATGTGAGTAGTGAGCAGCGCATGCGTACATTTTTTTGTTAGCGTTTCGTCGCAGGTTAAGGTCGCGACTTAAGGTTTTCGATGTAGTGAATCCCTAATAATTTGAGCAGTAATGTGCGAAACGCTTTACCAATAGGGTAAACAATGGCTGCCCCAATATGGGTGCTAAACAGGTAATAATTAATACGATTAAAAATACCTGATGGCGTGCTGAGTAAGGTCAGCAAGTGTATGGCGTCAGGTCCATAGTAGATGGCGTTTTTAAATTTGAGCACCATGCCTTGATCTATATCGAGCCCTAATTGTGTTATTTCATCCATCAAGGGACCGGGTAAGCGAGCATCCACTAAGTGGAGTTGGCCAACGGCAGCGCGAATGCGTATATATTTGCAATAAGTGGTGCATACAGGGCATTCGCCATCGTACACCAACCATACATCATGATTTCCTTTCTCGTTCTTTGCATTAGCGATTGCTTTGCTGTTCATGTTTCTATTTATGTTGCTATTCATGTTATTGCTCCTGATTTTCTACGGTAGCTATTGCATGTATTTGGTGTATGAGGCTAGGAATGTGCGCCGGCTCATGTTAGCTTATACATTATTTAACTAAATAGCTAAATATATAACTATGAATATAGATCGTGTATTTGAGGCTCTGGCATCGACGCCGCGACGGAGAATTCTGGCTTATTTGTCGGAAGCCTCTATGACGGCGGGAGAAATCGCTGAGCGCTTTGAAATGAGCAAGCCTTCATTATCGAAGCATTTAAAAGTGCTAGAGCATGCAGGCCTCGTCACCTATGAAAAAAAAGGTCAATTTGTTCACTACCGCCTTGCGGATGACAACATGGTAGCCAAGCTCCACAATATGATCGCCACTTTTTGCCCCGAGGGTAGTCAGTTGAAAAAAGAGAGTAAGGCGAAAACGAAGAAATAATCTAAGGCGATTTTTAATAGTCAGTGCAGAGCAATAAATTTTATGCGGAAATTATTAATTTCATGGCTGTATTTTCTAGGCGTCGCCCACTTTTTGTGTGGTGTGGGTATGACCTGGTTTAGTGAGTATCCTTGGTTAGCTGATTATCACGCGACAGTGTTAAGGCTGTTCTATCTCGATGCGGCGGTGTGGGAGGTGAAGGCATTGCAAGTCTGGTGGGTGTCATTGTTTGGTGCAACGCTACAGGCATTTTCACTTTTTATGTTGCTGCTTATTTATTTGGGCGATCGTTTTCACCTGCAAGCTGTGTGGTTGGGGTTGGCTGTTGTTATCTTAGTTTGGGCGCCGCAGGATATTTTTATTTCTGTACAAAAGTATGCATGGTTGCATTTATGGGTTGATCTTGCCGCTGTTTGCGCCATAGTGCCGCCATCGATTTATTTGTGGTGGCTGGATCGTACTAGGCAGCATAAGGAGTCATTCAATGGAGAATAAGCTCCCGCCTAACGTAAGTGATGGCGATCAAATCATACTCTTTGATGCGGTATGCAAACTATGTAATGGCTGGAGCCGTTTTATTATTCGTTTTGATAAAGAGCATCGGTTTAAACTTTGCTCTGTGCAATCCGAGCAAGGTCGGGCAATTTTGCAGTGGTTTGATTATTCGCTTGATCAGTTTGAGACTATGTTACTTGTGCAAGATGGGCGGGCTATAGCAAAAAGCAACGCGTTTTTAGAAGTAGTTAGGCAGCTGCCACTTCCCTGGTCCTTGATAAGTGTGCTGAAGGTGTTTCCACAGGTGATACGTGATTGGTGCTATGACCGCATCGCATTAAATCGTTATGTATTATTTGGAAAGTATAATTATTGTATCTTGGCACCTGCAGACCATAAACAGCGATTTCTCTGAACGGTAGATAGTTCGGTTAAGGATGTAACGCTATAAGTTAAAAAGAAGACAGTCTAAAGATCGTCATTTTGAATGGTCTTATTCGAAGCAAGAAGTATCACAAAAAATATGTTTAATTAAGCCCTAGCTATGTTCCCACTGCGAGTGGTTGAGCGGATTAAAGAGATAGACATGACGATTGATAGCTCCATTACTGATGTAAATAAATTTCTTGCTGACTGCCAGTCGGCATTTGCTGCCGATACCTTACAGCGTTTAGTTTTATCTAAATACAAAGGTGTGGATGTCGATCTAACGCGCATAACTATTCGGCCCGTGCAAATTAAAGAGCAAAAGCTGCTGTCATTTGTGTACGAATACCGGACGAATCATGTCACAAAAAATCTGGCATTGAATGAGGCTGTCGTGCAATTACAGGAGTGGCTGGGGCGCGATTTCCACAATGCCCATATGATTACTCAAGGCTGGGAAACTCAGCTGAGTTTTAGTAAGAAGGGAAAAGTGCTCATTAACAGAAATCGCAATAAAAGTGCAGCGGCAACGATTGAGGAAGATGCTGAGCCTAGGGATCTTGCGCACAATCGTGCTAAGTTTCGCTATGTGGATCAGGCTCGTCCTTATTTGCGCGAGCTAGGAATTACTGATAGCAATGGACAAATTATTCCGGCTATGTCGCGCAAGTGGAAGCAGATTAACAAGTTTATCGAGGTGCTATCCAAGGCTATAGATCAAACTGGTTTGGCGGAGCGCGGTGAAATCCATATTGCCGATTTTGGCTCTGGCAAGGCTTATTTAACTTTTGCGGTGCAGGATTATTTGAGTGCTAACTTAGGTACAAAGGCGCAGGTTACTGGTGTAGAGCTGCGTCAGAACTTGGTTGATCTGTGCAATCAAACGGTGCAAAAATTATCATTGCAAGGGATTAAATTTGAACAGGGCGATGTGCAGCATTTTAAGGCTCAGGCGATTAATATCATGATTGCGCTGCACGCCTGCGATGTGGCGACAGACTATGCGCTGCACATGGGGATTCGCACCGGGGCGGACATTATTATGTGTTCGCCCTGTTGCCATAAACAAATTCGCCCGCAATTAAAAAGCCCTGTGCTGCTGGCGCCACTGCTGCAACACGGTATTCATTTAGGCCAAGAAGCAGAAATGGTGACTGACGGCCTGCGCGCTTTGCTGCTGGAGGCAAACGGTTACGATACACAGGTGTTTGAGTTTATTTCGCTGGAACACACCAGTAAAAATAAAATGATTCTCGCACAAAAGCGCAAAGCCCCGCGTGATACCAGTGAAGTTTTGTTGCAGATTGCGGCGATTAAAGATTTTTATGGGATTAAAGAGCAGTGCCTCGAAACTCTGTTACATACTTCTGCTGGTTAAAACTCATATTTTAGGGCGAGCCGAAAGCGGCGGCCAAAAATCGCGCGCGCCAAAAAAACATTGGAGCCTGCGTCTGCGCTTTGTATTTCACCGGCGCGCGGGTTGCCTTCAGTAAGCCCCTCGGAATTAGTAATGTTATCGATATAGGCATAGAGCTTGAGTGCAGCGGATAGCTGATATTGTGCAGAAATGTCAATTAGATCGTAGGCCGGCAGCACAACGCTATTGGCGGTATCTATAAAACGCTTGCCTGCGTATTCATAAGCCAGCTGTAGGTGCAGTTTATCGCTCAGTAAATTCACGCCCGGCACTAGCCGAAAATTCCACTTGGGCACACGCACTAAGCGATTGCCAGAGTAATCCGTTCTTATTAATTCGCTGGCGGAACCATTAACTGTATTGGTAAAGGCATAGTTCCTGTAGCGGGCATCTTGCCAGGTAGCACTGAAGGCGAAATCAACGTACGCGCTTGGCGTAATTCTTCCTTCCAGTTCTAGGCCCTGAGTCTTCGTGGTGGCAAACCCCACCTGTGTGATGGGCTGATTAGTGGTGGGGCTGTAGACACTGCTGTTGTTAGTAACATTGTCATAGGTGGTGTAAAACAGCGTCGGATAAAGTTGCCAATACTCGCTGGTGTATTTGTAGCCTATTTCGCCCAGCAACATGGTCTGGGTGATTTGGGTGCGTGCTGTTTCATTGGGGATAAAGCTGTTTAAGCCAGGCAGGCGATAGGTTGGGGTAATACGTGCAAAAATACCGCTGTTAGTATTGAGTTGGTAATTGGCGCCGAGCGTCCAACCTGTATCGCTAAACGTGCGAGAGAAATGCGTGTAGTCCCCTGTGGAGGCAATCATTGAGCGGGTACTAAAGCTGCCTTGGTTGAGCGTGCGCAGCACAGGTGACTGGCCGCTGGTCTCGGCTCGCTCCCAGCGTATGCCGGAGTCTATACGCCATTGGTCGCTGAGCTGCCATTCATCGGAGATATATACGGCATGGCTCAGCACCTTGGCTTGATCATCGCCGTAGGCGCTACTCTGTTTTAAAACACCCATGGCATCGGTGAGTTCTATACGTTTGCTGTCACCGTTTAGTGCCGTTATTCCCAGCAGCGGCGCTTGGTTTTGCGCAGCCATTAATACTTCTGCCCCTATAGTTTCATAGTTTTGATGGTAGTTAGAGTAGGTGTAACCGAAGCTGAGGTCATGGGGTTGTGACCCCCACTCAAATGTGCGGTGTAGTTGTAGGTCATTGCTCAATTCCTTTAGCGCAGCACTGTTGTTACCTATGCGCGCGGTCATGAGTAAGTCATTGCCGGGTGCGTAAGCCAGACCTGAGTTCGCATAAATCAATTCGAGTTGGCTGGCACCATACTGCGCAGCAATGGGGGTTTGACCTTGGAGGAATGTGCTGGTACTCGCAACGGTAACTGGCGAGACATCGTTGCGTTGCGATGCGGTATCCGAGAGGCGCAGTGTGTTGCTCATATGCCAATCAGAGGCCAGCTCTTGTTCCAGTTTGATGCTGAGTTGATCCCGCTGTACCTGAGTGCCTTCGGCGCTGTTAAATAGGTAGTTGCTGCCATCGGTGCGCTTTATCGGGATTTTTTGGAATTCGGGGCCAACATAGTTGCCGCTGGCGGCGTCGTAGCCGGCGACAGAGTTAATACTGCCATCCGCGTTTTTTTGCAGGGGGCCGTCAATGTAAAAAGGAACTGTATCGTCCAGATGTTTAAGGTCAATATTGATGTTGCCCTTGCCCCAGTCGCGCGCTAAGCCGATACGCAGTTGCCCGCCCTGATAAGCTTTATAGCCTGGGTCGCGCAGACCCTCGCCTTCGCGGTAAAAACCGCCAATACTGGCCTTCCAACCATTGCTTAACGGTGTGCCATACCAAAAGTCGGCGCGGGTTAAATCATCATCACCGATAGAGACTTTAACTAGGCTGGATGCCGTATCGCCTACGCGCCGGGGAATAAAATTAATCACCCCCGCTGGTGCATAAGCGTAAAACGTGGAGGAGGGGCCACCGCGCACAATTTCAATGCGCTCAATGGTTTCATCGAGGCGAAAGCTTTGATCGCTGGTCATACCATTGGGGTAGGGGTCGTGCTGTACCGGTATGCCGTCTTCCAATAGGTTGACTGATTGAAAGCCGCTGTTGGGTATGCCGCGCGCGCGAATATTTTCACTGGCATCGCCGCCAGAGCCTTCAATCCAAAAACCGGGTACTGCTTTTACCGCATCGACTACTGAACTGGGAGCCTGCATACGCAGTGTTTTTGCATCGATGCGAGTAATGGAGTAGCTGGTGTCGACTTTGGTGCGCTCACCGGAGCCTACGCGGCCAGTGGCCACAGTAACTTCCAATAATTCCTGCAGTGACATATGAAATAGCTCGTTGTCGGTCGGAGCTGCAGCTAGGGCATGGGGAGTATAGGTTGCGGTAAGTCCGAGAGTAATAAGCGGTAGGCAGAGTTTAAGCAGCTGTTGAGGTATGCGAAGTGTTTTTGTGGGATTGCCCAGCGCTGCTCGCGCGCTGCAATAGGTGCGGCCTGCTAGGTGCTTTATTTTTATAGTCATACGGAACCTTGGTTGTCGTCTAGATGAGCAGCATGCAGATTCCAGTATAGACAAGCATTGTGTTTAGTCGCGCTTTTATGTTGTTGATTGCATTGATTATTTAACGCGGGTATTTATATTTAATATGTTGTTTTTGGTGCCAATTTTTTGGTTTTAAATGTTGTAGAAAAGGCTTGTTTTGGCGGGGATTTTTTGCAGTCAGAAAATTGCGTAAAATTATTATTTGATCGAAGGGCTCGCGTGTACTCTATTTAATAAGAAAGATTGGGTAGATATTAATGCGCCAAATTAACCCTCGCAGGAGGGGTAACTTGGCGCATGGATTTCCGTTGAGTTAGTGCAGCTTAGCGTTTATTCATGCAGCTAGCGTAATAACTCACGCTCGCCGGCCAATCTGAAAACACGCCTATAACACCTACATCTTTTACCAGTACATCGAGTGCATTCATCATGTCGCCGTCATTATTTAACGCTGGATTTATGGTTTGGTAGTACCAGCCGCCGCCATTTTTTAGAGGGCCAGCGCGTTCAAATGACCAGGTAATAATATCTAGGCGAGCCGCTTTTGCATTTTGTGCATAAACAGAGGGAATAATGTTGTTGTTTTTATCTAGTGCTAACAATGCCCAAAGTGGCGGTGCGACTATGTTGAAACCCTCGTCGGCGTAAAGCTGTAGGTCTGTTGCGCTAGGGAGTTCGCTCGGGTCGTTGGCATCATCTAAGTAAACGGCTTGTTTGCCAAAGTCGGGGTTTTTACTGATCCAGTAGCGAATGTCTTGAATGTCAAATGATTGTGCCCATACGTCGCGTGCTTTGATGCCTGCAGCGCGATATTCATCGATCATTTGCTGGGCATACATGGCTTGGGTGTAGGTTCCTTCAAAAGGCATAGGCACGCTAGCTGATTTTAATTCTGGGGTGAATTTCACGCCTAATTTTTTTAATAGTTGAATACTTTCTTTGTGGCTTAGCAATGTGCCTTTGTTCGCATATAAATCAGTGCGCCATGCGGCTGTGCCTTGTAAATATTCAACAGGGGTGGTGGCTTTCGGGTTGGAGGCATCCATTTTACCTTGTAGGCTTTTAAATTCCGCGAGGGTGATGTCTGATGCGCAGCAAACTGCGCTGGCGGGTTTGCCTGTAACAGGGTCATAGGGTGAAAATGGCTGGCTGCATTTTGCGGCCAGTGCTGGCATAGCGAGAATATTGGTGGTGGTGTGCAGGTCGCATTGCGAATGGCGGCATACTAACTCTTTATCTTTGGTGAAGGTGACATCGCACTCGACGATGCCTGCGCCCATCTTGGCGGCGGCCTCATAGGATTCTTTAGTGTGCTCAGGAAATTGTAGTGGTGCACCGCGATGGCCAATGGAGAGTTTGGTTTTTTTGAATGGCCCGTTAGCGCAACTTTGCAGTTTTCGTTTCAGCGGGCTTTCGTCCATGTCTTCAACTAAATAAAAAGGACGCGGGCCGAGTTGAATGGTGTCATCGCCATTTTTTTTATCATTGTGTTGAGACTTGCGGTCGTAGTGATCATTTTTATCGTTATGCGCTAGTGTGGTTAGGGGGATGAGCATCAAACAAAATGCCAAGCAGGATAGCCGTGAGAATAAAGGTCGCATACTAAGCTCCGTATAAATTGAGGTGAACAACTGTACCTTGGGCAGGTAAGGTCAGACCCTAACGGCTTAATGTGAAGTTTTTGGGCAGCTTTGATGACAACTTGAGGTCGCCATTGATTTTTGCGAACTGGCAGTAGGTTTTATATGGGGGATGTTTTTTAATGGTGGAGAGAAAAAGCCACCGCACCCTTGAGGTGTCCGTAGGGACTAGGTGCGATGGCGAAAGCGACTCCCGCTGTTAACAACTTATGGCTGATAGGTTGCAATGGCTGGAGTGTGTGGAAGCGAGCCTGCGTGAACAGGCTCCATAACATAAACAAACCTAAGCGTGGTATTCAAAGGTTTGATTTCCTCGGGGTCGGTAATGCCCCCTAAGGCCAAATACATTGTGGGATGTATTTGGTTAAAAATCTGCGCGGCTATCTTGTGTCCTTGTCCTTGACGGCCTGCTCAGATTAATAATGCGGTTGAAGGCTAGTTAGTCATCTTGCTGAATTTCTTTGCCGCTGAGCGCATCTTTAGAATTGATGGTGACTGGCTTCTCATAGGTAAAGGGCTGCAGCAACTCATCGGGCTTGCCTTTACAGGCTTTGGCGAGCAGCTCGCGCCTTTGGGCCAGCAATAGGCCAATCGCCTCACTTTGTTGTTCATCGATGCCGGGAATATTTTCTTCAATTAATTGGGTAATATTGGCGGCCAGCTCCAGATATTTATCGTGTTCTTCTGCGACTTTTTTATCTTCAAACATACTGCCATCCCGATCACATAGCCAAACGGCGATTACTGCCATTGTTAAAATCCTCGAAAGTGTTGTTACTGTTTTTATGTACAGTATATTTGGTGTGGATACTTGTCAAGCTTTCTTTCCGTCGGGTTTTTCTGGCGAAGGCTTGGTGGGCTGTTGGCTGAATCGAGTTTGCCTAATTTGATTGGCCGGTGACTCTCAGGTTGTGCGGATCTGTGTTAGCCGTAGATAATGCCGGATTCATTGCACCTTCGGGGTAACTTGTGTCAGATTCTGATTTGTCTTCTTCGCCCATTCCGCCTAAACAGAAACCACGCAGCCTGTTGCGCTCCAGTTTGCTCACTGGCTCCATGACCATGAGTTCGCGGGTGCTGGGTTTGGTGCGCGATATAGTCTTGGCGAATGTGTTGGGCGCAGGCCCGATCATGGATGCTTTTGGCCTTGCGCAAAAAATACCCAATTTTTTTCGCCGCTTGTTTGCTGAGGGTGCTTTTTCGCAGGCGTTTATTCCGGTGTTGTCGGAGTACCGTGAAAAGGGTACTCATGCGGCGGTAAAAGAATTGGTGGATAGCGTCGCAGGCTGCCTCGGCTCTATTTTGCTGCTAATGACGCTGCTGGGTTGTGTGGGTGCGGCTGGGCTGGCGATGGTGTTTGCGCCAGGTTATTATGTCTCCTCGCCCGAGAAGTTTTCGCTGCTCACTGATTTGGTGCGCATCACCTTTCCGTATTTAATGCTGATTTCGCTGACGGGTTTTGCCGGTGGAATTTTAAATAGCTATGACCGCTTTGCGATTCCGGCGATAACCCCGATTTTTCTCAATATATTTATGATCGCGGCGGTCTTGCTGGTTGCCGACTATTTTCCGAACCCAGCCTATGCCTTAGCTTGGAGTATTGTGGTGGCGGGGGTCTTTTCGCTGCTGTTTCAGTTACCCTTTTTACGCCAAATTCACCTGATGCCATCGCCTAAGTTAGACTGGTCGCACCCCGGGGTAAAACGTATTTTGGCCTTGATGGCCCCCGCGCTCTTTGGTGTTTCGGTGAGCCAGTTAAATATGTTGCTGGATTCGGTGATTGCTACCCTCTTGGGTGATGGTGCGGTGAGCTGGCTGTTTTACTCAGATCGCCTCGTCGAGTTGCCCCTAGGGGTGTTTGGGGTGGCCATTGCTACCGTTATCATGCCGAGTTTGAGTCGCCAGAGCGCTGTGCAGGCGGGCGAGAAATTTAGTCAAACACTCGATTGGGCGCTGCGCTTTGTGGTGTTAATTGCGCTGCCGGCAACCATCGCCCTGGTGATCTTGGCGCAGCCGATTCTGTTTACCCTCTATCACCACGGCAAAATGGAGGAGCCGGCTATTTTGATGTCCTCCTACAGCCTTAAAGCCTATGCCTTGGGGCTCTTTGCCTTTATGTTGATCAAGATATTGGTGCCTGGTTATTTTGCCCGTCACGACATGAAGTCCCCGGTGCGTATCGGCATTATTGCGATTGCTGCCAATATTCTGATGAAGCCCTTGGTGGTCGTGCCGTTTGTGATTTTATGGGGCTTGGGCCATGTGGGTTTGGCGCTCACCACGGCGCTGGCGGCCTATGTGAATGCATTTTTGCTTTATCGCGGTTTGCGGCGCCAGCAAATCTACCAACCCGGTGAGGATTGGCCTAAGTTATGGCTGCGCTATGGGGTGGCAAATTTGGCGATGGCGCTTGTCTTAATCGGCTTTTTGCAGCTTTGGAGCGATTGGTCCCACGGCCACACGTTGACGTCTATTTGGCGTTTGAGCGTGGTCTGTGCGGCTGGTTTGGTGGTTTACCTTGCGGTGCTTTTGTTGTTTGGCGAACGCATCAAACACTACCGCGCGCGGGACTAATCCCGCGGAAATGGGTCAATTGTAATTTCGTGCAAAAATTGCTCGGGGTAGGCTCAAGGGTGCCTGCTCCTGTATACTGCCCGCCTTTTGCGTAAGCGTCTGATGCCTGAGCCTCTGGACGTGTTTGGCGCCATTTTGGTTGAGGTAAGTGCAAAGCGTGAATCCGGCAGCAGGTGCGTTTATTCGTGGGTTACATAACCTGCGCCCTTGGCATAGCGGCTGCGTGGCGACCATTGGTTCGTTTGATGGCGTTCATCTCGGTCATCAGGCGATATTGCGCCAGCTTATCAGTAGCGCGCGGGAGCAGCATTTGCCTGCGGTCGTCATCGTCTTTGAACCTCAACCCCACGAATTTTTTTCGGGTGAAAAAGCCCCCGCGCGGCTCATGCGTTTACGCGAAAAGCTCCAGGCGCTCTTGGCTGCTGGGGTTGATCGTGTGCTCTGCGTGCAATTCAACCAAACACTGCGCAGCCTTTCGGCAGAGGCCTTTGTTGAAAAAGTGCTGATTGCGGGTTTAGATATTAAACACTTGGTCGTAGGCGATGACTTTCGTTTTGGCTGCGACCGGCGCGGTGACTTTGCGCTCCTGCAGCAAATTGGTGCCGAGCGCGGTTTCACGGTAAGTGATACTCATACCTTGATGATTGCCGGTGAACGCGTGAGCAGTACGCGTATTCGTCAGCTGTTAGAGGCGGGCGATTTTGCTCAAGCGGAGCAGCTCTTAGGTAAGCCCTACAGTATCAGTGGCCGCATCGCCTACGGCCAACAGTTGGGGCGTAAGCTCGGCGTGCCTACGGCGAATGTGCATTTGCGCCGCTACCGCTCGCCGTTACAGGGAGTGTTTTGTGTCACGGTAAAATTTACCGATGGCGCCGTGCATCAGGGGGTCGCCAATGTCGGCGTGCGCCCCACTGTCAGTGGTGATAAGAAACCCATTTTAGAAGTGCATCTGTTTAATTTTTCGCGCAGCGTGTACGGCGCTATGATTGATGTAAGCTTTCATCAAAAATTGCGCGACGAATTGAAATTTAGCTCCCTCGAGCAGCTGCAGCAACAACTGCAATTGGATATTTCCCAAGCGCAAGAATTTTTCAAAAAAATGAGCTGAAATAATTTCTCTTTAACTTTTTTGTTAACAAGTAGACCCGAATCATGACCGACTACAAAGCAACACTTAATCTGCCCAATACTGACTTTGCGATGAAAGCCAATCTCGCCCAGCGCGAACCCGGCATGTTAAGAGTCTGGCAGGAGAATAATCTCTATCAACAAATTCGCGCGGCGCGCGCTGGTCGTGAACAGTTTATTCTGCACGACGGCCCACCCTATGCGAACGGCGATATTCACATTGGTCATGCGGTTAACAAAATCCTTAAAGACATTATCGTTAAGAGTAAAACCCTAAGCGGTTTTGATTCGCCCTATGTGCCCGGTTGGGACTGTCATGGCTTGCCCATTGAACACAATGTCGAGAAAAAAATAGGCAAGGCTGGCGATAAGGTTGACGTTAAAACCTTCCGCCAAAAGTGTCGTGAATATGCGGCTAAACAAGTTGCGGGCCAAAAGGCAGATTTCATACGCTTGGGTGTGTTGGGCGACTGGGATAAACCCTACCTCACCATGGATTACAAATTCGAAGCCGACATTATTCGCTCGCTGGGTAAAATTGCCGAGAACGGTCATCTGCATAAAGGCTTTAAGCCTGTGTACTGGAGCGTGGTGGGCGGTTCAGCCTTGGCTGAAGCGGAAGTCGAGTATCAGGATAAAACGTCATTCTCTATCGACGTGAAATTTGCTTTTGTCGATCAGGCCGCGGTTGAAAAATCTATCGGTGAATTGGCGGGCAAGGGTGCAATTTCGCTGGTTATCTGGACCACGACGCCGTGGACCTTGCCAGCGAACCAAGCAGTCTCTGCCAATGCCGACGTAGACTATGCGCTGTTACAAATAGGTGATGAACGCTTGCTGTTGGCTGAAACCCTGGTTGCGAGTGTTGTGGCGCGCGCAAAAGTTGAGAGCTATGAGATTGTTGGCCGTGTGAAAGGCGCCGCCTTAGAAGGCATGCTCTTGCAGCATCCTTTCTATGTGCGTCAGGTGCCGATTTTGTTGGGCGATCACGTCACGACGGAGGCGGGTACGGGCTTTGTGCATACTGCGCCGGATCACGGTGCCGACGACTTTACGGTGGGTGTGAAGTATGGCATAGGCACGCTCAATTATATCGACGACAACGGCTACTATCGCGCTAGTGTTGAGTTGTTTGCGGGCGACCATGTTTACAAAGTTGATGAAAAAGTTATCGAACTTTTAATAGAAAAAAATGCGCTCTTAGCGCAGGGTAAAATTACCCATAGCTTTCCGCACTGCTGGCGCACTAAAACCCCGCTGATTTTCCGCGCAACGCCACAATGGTTTGTGAGCATGAGCAAAAATAATCTGCGCGATCAAGTCGCAAAAGCAGTGGACTCTGTGCAATGGGTTCCCGATTGGGGCAAGGCACGTATCGATGCCATGCTTGCCACCTCACCTGACTGGTGTATTTCTCGCCAGCGCACCTGGGGTGTGCCTATCGCGTTGTTTGTGCATAAGGAAACCCAAGAGCTGCACCCAGATACCGCCAAACTTATCGAAGCCGTTGCCTTAAAAGTTGAGCAAACCGGTATGGATGCTTGGTTCGATTTGGATGCAAAAGAATTGCTTGGCGCCGATGTGGATAGCTACCAGAAAGTCACCGACACACTCGATGTGTGGTTCGATTCTGGTGTGACTCACTACGCGGTGCTTGAACAGCGAGCAGGTTTGCGTTTTCCCGCAGACTTGTATTTAGAAGGCTCTGACCAGCATCGCGGCTGGTTCCAGTCTTCACTTAAGACATCTATGGCTATGCACGGTAAGGCACCTTACAAAACCGTATTAACCCACGGATTTGTGGTGGATGCGCAGGGGCGCAAAATGTCAAAGTCCATTGGCAACGTGATACCGCCGCAAAAAGTCATGAATGACTTGGGTGCGGATGTATTGCGCCTCTGGGTGGCAGCGACAGATTTCAGTACTGAAATGAGCGTGTCCGATGAGATTTTAAAGCGCACGGCAGATTCCTATCGCCGTATTCGTAACACGGCGCGTTTTATCCTGTCGAATTTGAACGGTTTTGATCCTGCAGCAGACGCTGTGCCTATGGGCGAAATGATGCAGCTGGATCGCTGGATTGTGGGCCGCACCGCGGAGCTGCAACAGGAGATTATTAAGGCCTACGATAATTATCAGCTGCACTCGATCTATCAAAAATTGCACAACTTCTGTGTGGTGGAGCTGGGTGGTTTTTACCTCGACATTATTAAAGACCGCCAATACACCACCAAAGCCGATTCGTTGCCGCGTCGCTCAGCACAAACAGCTCTGCAGCATGTGATAGAAGCTATGGTGCGCTGGATAGCGCCAATTTTAAGTTTCACTGCCGATGAAATTTGGCCAGTGATCGCGGGCGATCGCAGCCAATCGGTCTTTGTATCTGAGTGGTATCAGTTACCTGCCGTGCCGGCCGGTTCCTTCGCCAATAGTTATTGGGATTTGGTTGCCGATGTGAAAGTGGCAGTCAACAAAGTATTGGA
>Ga0070748_1000852_pt1 | contig 14336 bp, 11 predicted proteins | sample VirMetDEL_Nov_12_FD_77015 | JGI IMG/M metagenome (GOLD analysis project Ga0070748, IMG submission 77015) | Aqueous microbial communities from the Delaware River and Bay under freshwater to marine salinity gradient to study organic matter... | ecosystem: Environmental > Aquatic > Marine > Coastal...
GAAAAATATTTGTGTTTTGAAAAATTAGCGCCTGACCGAAAGGAGCTGCTAGCTTAAAGCTCTATTTTCGGAGGTGCCCTAAAGTAAATGTACTTGGTTGGTTTTGGAGGTCTTGCTGAACCTTCTGTTCTTCTGCTTTTCGCTCGCGTTGCTCAGTGGCAGGGCAGCGACCATTGGCTCGCATCAACTTCAATTCGGCGCATTTGAGGCGCGCCTCTGCCAGTGAGACTGTGGGATAATGCCCAATACTTATTTGTATTAACTTATTGGTAAGCGGGCTGCGATAGCGATAGATAAAGGTCTTAATCCCTTTTGCACCGCAGGTTACCCTCAGGCCACGATTCTCTCCCGAATCAGCCTGCTCTTTAGAAGTAGGCTTCATGGTTTCGATGGCTCTGCTGGTCAGAGCTTTATTGGGTTTGTCGTCTTGAGAGGTAAGCTGCATCGTCAATCCAAGCCTCTGAATTAGTGAAGGATTTTCAAATTAGTGTAGGTTGTTTTGTAAGTGTGATCATACTTCAAACAACCTATACTTCAACCTATACTAATTTGTGCGATTACAGGTTGTATCAGGGTGTTTCATAGTGCATCAAACGAACCATGAAAAGTAATTAATATACATTTAAATCAACAACTTAAAAGACTTATTCGCAATGACCTCAGTAACCCCAACCGACCAACACACCCCTATGATGCAGCAGTATTTGCGCATTAAAGCCGAGCACAAAGACGAGATTGTGTTTTATCGCATGGGAGATTTTTACGAGCTATTCTTTGATGATGCCAAGCGCGCATCACAGATTTTGGACATTACTCTGACCGCGCGCGGAAAGTCCAATGGCGAGCCAATTCCGATGGCGGGCATCCCCTATCACTCAGCGGATGGCTATTTAGCCAAGCTGGTCAAAGAGGGGGTGTCTGTAGCGATTTGTGAACAAGTGGGCGACCCGGCGACCAGTAAAGGGCCGGTGGAGCGCAAGGTGATGCGCATAGTCACCCCCGGCACTGTAAGCGATGAAGCGCTCCTGGATTCACGCCGCGACAACCTTTTGGTGGCACTACACTACTCCGGTGATGATCTAATAACTGGTACATTTGGCATAGCATCGCTTGATATGGCCAGCGGGCGCTTCCTAGTACTTGAAGTACAAGGGCTGGAGTCTGCGCTGGGAGAATTGCAGCGTCTAAGCCCTGTCGAGCTATTACTAAGCGATCATGTCACCACTCCAGAACTCGTTGAAAATCGTAAAGGCTTACGCCGTCGCGGCCCATGGGAGTTTGACTATGAAACCGCCGAGCGTTTATTAATCCAGCAATTTGGCACTAAAGATTTAGCGGGATTTGGCTGCGAACATCTAACCACCGCACTCTGCGCCGCAGGGTGTCTGTTAAGCTATGCGCGCGAAACCCAGCGCACCGCCCTGCCCCATGTGCGCTGCCTTGCCCATGAAAACCGCGATGAAGCTGTGATAATGGATGCAGCGACCCGACGCAATCTTGAGCTGGATATCAACCTTAACGGCGGCGAAGAACATACACTTTTTTCGGTGCTGAATCGCGCAGCGACCAGTATGGGTAGCCGCTTACTGCGACGCTGGTTGAATCGCCCTTTACGCGATATGCATGTGCTGTTAGGACGCCAAGAGGCGATAGCAGAACTACAACAAAATTATGCATTTGAGGTAGTCAATAATATTTTAAAGCGTGTCGGCGACATGGAGCGCATTCTCGGTCGCCTCGCTCTGCGTTCTGCACGCCCACGGGACTTGTCCCGCTTACTCTTATCGATCGGCACCTACCCTGAAGTGCAATCTGAACTATCCAGCAAACTAGCGCCGCAGCTAGGGACACTCGCCCAACAAATTTCCACCTTTCCCGAGTTGGTCGATCTACTGTCGCGCGCGGTTATTGAAAACCCGCCGGTAGTGATTCGCGATGGCGGCGTCATTGCCGAGGGTTACGATGCCGAGCTGGATGATTTGCGCAATATCAGCACCAACGCAGGTCAGTACCTAATCGACCTAGAAACCCGCGAGCGCGAGCGCACCGGCATACCAACGCTTAAGGTCGGCTACAACCGCGTGCACGGCTATTTTATTGAGCTGACCAGCGCCCAATCAGAAAAGGCACCGGCTGATTATATTCGTCGCCAAACCCTGAAAAATGCTGAACGCTACATCACGCCCGAGTTAAAGCAGTTTGAAGATAAAGCATTGTCCGCGCAGAGCCGCGCGTTGGCGCGGGAAAAAGCACTTTACGAAGAACTTATCGACATACTCAATCAACAGTTAATTCCCTTGCAGGATTCCGCTGCCGCTGTCGCGGAACTGGATGTGCTGGCAACCTTGGCTGAGCGCGCCGATGCGCTCGCCCTGTGCAAGCCGCAATTAAGCCAAGCGCCCGGTATTGATATTATTGGGGGACGGCATCCGGTGGTTGAGCAGGTTACCAGTGCACCCTTTGTACCCAACGACCTCAAATTCAACCAAAATCGCCACATGTTGATTATTACTGGCCCCAATATGGGCGGTAAGTCGACCTATATGCGCCAAGCCGCGCTCATCACCTTACTCGCACACATCGGCAGTTTTGTGCCCGCGCAAAGTGCACAGATCGGCATTGTAGATCGTATTTTTACCCGTATTGGCTCCTCTGATGATCTAGCCGGTGGTCGCTCCACCTTTATGGTGGAAATGACCGAAACCGCTAATATCTTGCACAATGCGACTGAGCGCAGCCTAGTACTTATGGATGAAATTGGGCGCGGGACTAGCACCTTCGATGGTTTGTCGCTCGCCTGGGCTTGCGCAAAACATCTCGCTGAAAAAGTGCGCGCCTTTACTCTATTTGCCACACATTATTTTGAAATCACCACCTTGCCCGAAACCGTTACAGGCATTGCGAATGCGCATTTGAATGCAACCGAACACAACGACAACATTGTGTTTTTGCACAAGGTGCAAGAGGGGCCCGCCAGCAAAAGTTACGGTCTGCAGGTCGCAAAACTGGCGGGTATTCCCGCTGAAGTGCTTGCCCAAGCGCAAACGCAATTGCATTTATTGGAAAAGGGCGAACATCCTCATGCTATGCATATTAGCGAGACTGCGTCGAGTGGAGAGACTCATGAGCAAATGGCGAGCGCCAGCGATTCGGTGGCGCCGAAAGTCATGCAATCAGGTTTATTTGATGCTCTACCTAACCCTGCAGTAGATGCCTTAATGAAAATCAATCCTGATAACCTCTCGCCGCGCGAGGCATTGGAACAGCTCTATCGCCTAAAAGAGATTCTAAAACGCGGCAAGTAAGCGAAACACACGAAAACTGAGGGCAAAAGCCTACCCAAAATGGCCAAGGCTGTTTAGAATGCGCACCTCGGTTTATTGCCATCTTGAAACTAGTAACCTGTGGAGTCTCCTATGACGTTTGTAGTTGGGGAAAATTGCATCAAATGTAAGCACACTGACTGTGTGGAAGTTTGCCCTGTAGATTGTTTCTATGAAGGCCCAAACTTTTTAGTTATTCACCCGGATGAGTGTATTGATTGCGCCCTGTGCGAACCCGAATGTCCTGTAGGTGCCATCTTCTCGGAAGACGAGCTACCCGAAGATCAGGCGGTATTCCTCGAGCTGAACGCAGAATTGGCAGAGATCTGGCCCAACATCACCGAAATGAAAGAATCTCCAGCAGATGCTGAGGACTGGGATGGTGTACCAGGTAAGTTGCAACACTTAGAGCGCTAATTCGGCTAGGCGTTACCGTAACTAAAAACCGCGCATTGCGCGGTTTTTTTTCGACAATACTTTCACATGCACCCGCCTAAAACCAAGCAGCTTATTCGGTACCAACCTCTCACAACATCTGTAGCACGCACCATTATCACTACATCGCAAAAATAGGCCCACTGACCATGGCTTTAGAAATGCCTGTGCTACACTCAAACCTGTCTGGCAAATGACCTTTAGCAAGAAAATAATAAGTTCCAGCTCAATACTCAAATGAACACTTTCACTACAAGTAATAATAGGAGACGGCCATGGGGACAAGTGACAAACCATACAGTGAAAAACGAGATTTTATCCGCATGAAGATAAGCGCACCGCTGAATGCCAAGCTATCTGTGGATGCATCTATAGTAGAAGGACTGTGCCGCGACCTGAGTGGTGGTGGCATGCAAGTGGAAACACAACACGCTATACCCATCGACACAGTACTAGAGGTGGAAGTATCGTCTGACCATGGCCACAACCCCACACTGAAAGCACGCGCAAAGGTTGCACGCTCTGCCGAAGGCGAAGATGGGGCTTATCAATTAGGGCTCGTTATCTTGGAAGTACTGCCTTAAGCAGCAGTATTTATTGAACTTTTGCCGAGGTTACTTCGCAGTAACCTCACGCTTTCCCTGCCGCTCAAGTACAGCAGTTTGATTTTCAGTGGATATTTCGTCTGTTTCAGGTTCCATATCCACAGCACCAAAGTCTGCCGAATCGAAATCTTCTGCACCAAAATCATCACTACCAAAATCACCTGAACCAAAATCATCAACCACCTCACCATTGTGAATAAGGTAGTCGCGCCGCTGCAGGTAAACATCACGAAAAAAGACATACTTGTCACCCACAATATTTTTTTCTAAATCCAATAATCCTGCACGAGTCGTTAACAGTGCGGTCGCCGTAGTGGCATTTTCTGTCGGGTCATGCTCTATGTAGGTCAATGGATTTGAATACCAATCAACTGGCCGCGCGACACCATCACGCAGAGTGCTAGGGCCGAACAGTGGTAACACCAAATAAGGGCCAGAACCCACACCCCAGACTGCGAGAGTTTGACCAAAATCTTCATCGTCATCTTTAGGCAGATGCATGTATTGGGCTACATCAAGTAAACCACCCACACCCAGAGTAGAGTTCACTAGAAAGCGTCCGGTATCGTGCGCAGCTCCACCAAAATCGGCTTGCAACAAGCCGTTGAGGATATTCGGCACCTCTTTAACATTGGCAAAAATATTACTCACACCAACTTCTAAGGGATCAGGCATAACAGCCTTATAACCAATAGCCAGAGGCTTCAAGCAGCACTTATCTAAGACTTCATTAAATGCAAATACACCGCGATTAAAACCCTGCCAAGGATCTGGATCTTTTGGCGCTTCTAATTGCTGGGCGTTGGCAGAACTGCCGAATAGACTTATCAATACCGAGAGGAATAGAGGCGACTTAGGTAGTTTCGGGCAAGAAAAATTTAACATAGAAATACTCAAAAAATTATTTCATCCAGGAAATAGTAAAGACCAACATAACCCAATGCTGCCTCTAAACACTCGAAAAGCTCATAAAGAAACGTGACCAACCCTACTCCAGCATCCACGAGCCAGTGTCCGCTGATAGGTGACAGAATAACACTTTTTAAAGGCTTTTCATGTAACTAAACTACTCAGATGACATCTGTCATTACCGATCATGCTCTTAGCGCTTCTCGCCCAACATCGTCTAATTCCGCGATAAACCGTGTCATTCCACACCCATATCACAGTAAACATCACCCAAAACTAAATCCCCCTCCCCCCTTGGCTACCTCAATAGTAGAAAAGCACCCACGCCTTTCTTGCAATATTTCTGACATCAAATGGAAATAAAAGCTTAACAAATTTGTCGCCTAAATTTCACATTTGTCATCAAAGATAGCACCCACAAACGCGACCAACAGCGTTCACATTTTCCATCACCCCTTTAGACCTGAAGAGAGTTAATCCTCATGAATATCAAAAACCTGTTTGCTTTAAATCTTCTCGCTGCAACCTTGGCTGCCTGTGGTGGCGGTGGTGACATCAATCTGAACCCTAGCAACACCGTTACAGACTCAAATAATCCCGTTAACAACACCACCAACAATAACGCAGCAAGCAGCTCTTCAGCTGCGGCCAATTTGTGTGCAACTTATGAGCTGGCAGGTCAAAAGTTTTCAGGGGTTATGTCAGGTAACAACTGTAACTACAGCGTTTCATTCGTAAGTGACACTCGCCCACTCACGGTTGATCTTTATATCCCTGCATTGCCTAACGGCGGCGTTCATATTTTTGATGACAGCTTGTTTATGGGCGAAGATGTTGATGCCAATGCTGCAGCAGCTGGCGTGCTAGTACCCCAACAAGGTCAAGGTCCTTCTTTAACTATTGAGGCTGGCTCCAAATTAGCCTTTACCAATCCAGAAGACTATGTGCGTGTTGCGCGCGGCTCAAAAATTATCGCCGAAGGTACCAAAACTGCACCGATCATATTCAGTGCGAAACAAGATCTTATCGGTGGCACCGCAACAGAAGCGGATCGCGGTCTTTGGGGCGGCGTTCAAATTTTGGGTAACGGTTTAACCAACAAGTGTAGCGATCACACCAATTGCCACATCACCTCTGAAGGTCGCCCAGGCACCTACGGCGGCAACAACAATGCCGAATCTTCAGGCGCCCTTAAGTATGTTGTCATTAAACATGCCGGCTACGAAGTAGTTGATGGTAACGAACTAAATGGTTTAACACTTTACACCGTAGGTTCGGGTACTGTGATCGACCACGTACAAACTTATAGTGTCGCAGATGATGGCTTCGAATTCTTCGGTGGCGCTGTAAATGCCAAGCACATAGTTGCCGTTAACGCAGCCGATGACTCTTTCGACTTTACCGACGGCTACCAAGGTAACATCCAATTTGCGTTAGCCGTACACACCTCTGGTGCAAACCGTTGTATCGAAGGTGATAACACCGGTGAAGGGCGCGCTGACGATATGCTACCTGTATCTCACCCACGTTTTTCAAATGTTACTTGTATCACCACTGGCGTAAAACAAGGCCAAGGCACAGTACCTTCAGGTAAAGGCGACTCAGAAGGCCCCTTGTTACGCGAAGGTACTCAGTTCGAAATTTACAACTCTATTATTACCTCAAGTGCTACAGGCAACGCTTCACAAGAATGCTTTGAGCAAGACGATACTGAAGGCCCACAGACTGTCGATTTCATGGAAGCAGGCGTTTCAGTTGTTAAGAGCACAGTAGTAGCTTGTAGCGAATCCATTAAAACTGGCAAAGTTGACCCAAGTAACGCAGGTTTCAACGATAAGACTTGGTTTACTACAGCAGCAGGCAATACCAACAACGTTGTGATGGACTCAGCTTCTGCAGCTGGCACCCTGCCCGCAACTGTAATCAAAGACTTGGCGACAAACCCATTGGCCTACATCACTGCATCAGCCTTTAGTGATGGCAACTTAATGGCCTTCAGCGTACCTGTTGTAGATGTCACTAAATTGTCTAAAAACCCATCTACCACTACCGCTCCAGTGGCTGGCAGTAACACCTTCTTTGACTCTGTCGACTTCATCGGCGCTGTATCTGAGTCTGATGACTGGGTTACTGGCTGGACTGTTGGTCTGAACAAATAAGACTGGTTTAGAAACTGAATATTGCCGGTAACAACAAGAGGCGCCTAAGGGCGCCTCTCTTCTTGTGGCCCTGTGCAGTTGAATCAATCGCCTTCAGAAGGTCAGAATCATGCAAAAGAACACCCTATCCAAGCACAAATTATTTATAGCTTTATCCGCCGCTTCCCTTTCAATGGCCTCCATGGCACAAGTTGAAAGCACCAAACCAAAAGTGGAAATGCCCACTATAGAAGCTCCATCGCTCGAAGAAATGCTGGTTACAGGTCGCCAACAAAGTGGCGCACAATCTGTACTGCAAGAGCGCATGGAAGATGCCTTCTCTGCCGACCTTATGGGCAGTGACCAAATTTCTCGCACCGGCGACTCTAACGTTGCTGTGGCGCTAACACGTGTAACCGGTGTAACACTAAATCAAGGTAAATATGTTTATGTACGCGGCTTAGGTGAGCGCTATTCCAGTGTACAACTCAACGGTGCTCAGGTTCCGTCACCGGAACTGACCCGCAATGTCTTACCTTTGGATATATTACCCGCATCAATTGTTGAAAGTCTGAAAATTCAGAAATCGTACTCCCCAGATCTACCCGCAAATTTTGGCGGTGGTAATGTAGACATTCGCACTAAAACAGTCCCCGATGAATTTGTTCTGAACCTAAGTATAGGCACTGGCACTAATTCCAATAACAGTGATGACGCATTAAGTTATGCAGGCGGAGACAATAATAAAGGCCTACCCTCAGCGATCGCAAATGCCCTTGACGACTACCAAGGTAAGATTAGCGTTAATGGTCTTTTAAGTTTTGCAGGCACCACTAACGGTATCCACTCACCCGAGCAAATCACTCAAGCTCGCCACACCAACCGCGACTTAATGCAGGCTATTAATCGCGACGTGGAAATAAAAAATAGAAAAACACCCTACGACCAAAATATGGCTATAGCACTTGGCGATTCTTGGGAGCTAGGTGATGACTGGACACTCGGCAGCATTCTTAACTGGTCGCAAAAAACTGAATGGCGCAACAAAAATCAAATCCGAAAAGGTGTAGGCTCACCGGATGTAAATTACGCTGAAATTAAACGCTCAGTTGAAGACACCAAAGATCTCGCGTCTATCGGCTTTGGCGTTAAATTTCAAGATAACCATGAAATTCAAGTTAGCTACATGCAAATTGGTAACGAAAGTGACGAGGCCGCTATCACCCTTGCACAAAACAACAACAATCTTATTTCTGATGGCAAGCAAAAGATCACCTACCAAACCACTTATCAAGATCGCCAACTTGATGTCACCCAACTATTGGGTAAACATTCTTTTGACCAATTGGCCGGCGACACACTGGGTAATATTGAATTTGATTGGTTCTATTCTGACTCAAGCGTAGAAACTAATTTACCTGGCGGGTCCAATATCGTAGGCGACAATGAAATAGACCCCCCCACCGGCGCACTGATTCGCACCAGCCTGTCCTCTGGTGCCACTAACAGTTTTTCCTATCTCAATTTGAAAGATGATGTGCGCAGCCATGGCTGGAATGCCAAGCTACCACTCTCTTTTGATGCCACTGAAGTCGTGTTAACTGGTGGCTATAGCTACAATGACAAAGCACGCGAATACTATGGCTATACAGCTTGGGTTACTACCGGTGGCGGCAACTTCCTACAAGGCACTCCAGGCACAGTATTCAGCGATGCAAACGTAGCAGACATCAACAACAGCTTAGAACTTACCATGAGCCAAGGCTTTGGTACTGAAAGCTATGTAGCAGCACAAATGACCGATGCTTTTTACGGTATGATTGATGCCACCTTCAGTGACACCTATAGAATTACCGCCGGTGCTCGCTATGAAGACTTCCGCACCGCGCTACTACCTGTTGATTTACTGGACTACTCAGGTGTCACCATTCAGAAGCTGATTGCTGATCTGCAAAAAGAAGATCAAAAATTTGCATCGCGCGATGACGGCTGGTACCCCTCGCTAGCAGTCACCTATATCAATGATGGCTTCATGGGTTCAGAAACCTTTCAATTACGCGGCAGCTACTCGCAAACACTGACTCGTCCCGATCTTCGTGAGTTATCAGATGTAACCTATATAGATCCAGAGTTAAATCAGCGAGTACAAGGCAACCCCAATTTAGTGGCAGCCACCTTAGATAACTTTGAGTTGCGCGGCGAATGGTATTTTGACGGTGGCGATAACTTTACGGCATCATTGTTTTATAAAGATATCACCGACCCCATTGAACAAAAATTAATTCCAGGCTCAGATCAAGACGTTTTACTGGGTTTTTACAATGCCGACTCCGGTAAAATTTACGGCTTAGAATTAGAGGGCCTTTACAATTTAGATTACGGATTCTTCTTGTCTGGCAACCTAACCCTTAGCGACTCGGAAATTGTTTCACCTGCAGGCCAAGGCTTTACTAACCCTGTGCGCTCCATGACGGGCCAATCACCCTACGTGTTAAATATGCAATTGGGTTACGACTCAGATGACGGAAAACACGCAGCTGCCTTTAGTTACAATGTTGCAGGCGAGAAAATTTATTTCTCAGCACTTGAAACAGGACATGACGACGCCTTCGAGCAGCCCTTCAGTTCGTTAGACATCACCTACTCCTACTACCCAACCGAGCAGCTAACTCTCAAGGGGAAATTGCGCAATCTACTCGATGAAAACCGAGAAATTACGCAAACCAACTCATCAGGAAAGAATGTCGCCATACTTACACAAGAAGTCGGCACATCTTTAAGCGTAGATATTAGCTACAACTTCTAAGTTGAGTCACGGGAAAATTTTAAATCCCTTTTGGCCACCTTCGGGTGGCTTTTTTATTAGCACAATATTCAAATAGCGCAGATGAAATTAAGCCATATTTGTTGCACAACAAAAAGGCAGCATTAACCCAACAAGTAAAAAATGATGCTAAAAGTGGTAGATTTGAAGAAGAAAATCAAAAAAAGGGATGTATCTGCAAAAAAAACGCCAGAATGTCACAATATATTCACATAAATGTGCTCTGTGCGATGCTAACCTAAGTTCAAGGTCGGCGGATGAGCTCTTGGAGCTCGCGGCGATTGAACCTTAGAGGCCTAATAAGCCCTCTTTTGATACATGAGGAGCATAACAATGAAAACCAAAAACCTAAAAAAAATACTCAACACTCTCATCATCCTAGCAGCTGCAGCTCCCATTGCGAGCTTTGCCGTAGAATATTCACCTGCGCATTTTGGCACAGCAGAACAGACTTTAGCCAAAATGATTACCCTCCCCACTAGCTTTGGCGAAGGTGTTAAAACCGTAGCGGTTTACTGCCAAGCAGATGTAATGACCACAGGTAACATAAACAATGTAAATTGCTATGAAAATAGCCCTATGGTTTCCATGCAAAAATCAACCGAATCCGCATTGCAATCAGCCACATTTGAAGCGGCAAAAATAGACGGTCAAGCAGTACCCGTTAGAATGCAATTTCGTGTTATTTATTCACTCAACGGTACACAAAACCCCATAGTGATGCTCCCTAACTTGGGGACCCTACAGTCACAATACGGCACTCACTATACCGCGCCACAAGAACGACTCGATGCGAATGACTGGTATGTACAATACACCACGAAAGATCGCGGCAATGGTAAATTATTTTTTGCTGACACCAAGGTAACGCGTATCATGGCGAATGTGGAATCCAATGGTAACGTAGAGTCAGTGAATACCATTGAAGCAGCAATGCGCAAGAAAAGTGATGCGAACAATATCGAAGACGCCTTGAAAAAATCGAAGTTTATTCCAGGCTTTGTTGAAAATAAAGCGACTGCCATGCACTACATAGCCGTGGTTAACTACGCGAAATAAAGTATAGGCAATATTACAAAACGAGGTTCAACCTCATTAAAAAAGCCGCACTGCGGCTTTTTTAATTTATGCAGTTGGCGCCTAGGGTTAATTCAATACGACCCATAGCGATAGGACGATACTCTTCATAAACGACTCTAAAACCCTGTGGGCATACCGCCAACATTTTAGGCAGCAACTGTGTGCGCGCCAAAGGAACCACCGCCCATTGATCAACAACCACTTTTAACGATTGTTCTGATTGTTGCGTGACTGTAGCCACCTGTGCACGACTTACGGTCGCATCAGGTGTTACCAAAGTCTCTTGTGTGAGCACCTCTTTTTCCTGTTTTGCTGAGAATGCCTTACGAAAATAACCATTTAACCCTTCATCTGAATAGTCACAATCAGCTTGCGTATTCACATTTAAAGAATCAGCAACATCTACAGCTGCATCACAACCCTCTTGTCGGTCAGCCCATACATTTTCTACGCCACAAAAAAAGCAGAGCGATATTGCTGCATATAAATTCTTACGCATATAAATCTCCGTATAAAAAAGGGTGCCGAAGCACCCTTTAATTGTTCAAGTAAAAAATTTTAAATTAAAACTTTAAATCTAAACCAAGACCAACCCAGTTATCATCCGCCACTTCAGTAGACTCTACATCAGCAGACTCTGCAGTGTAGTAGCCAAACAAAGTAGTGTTTTTAGTCAACGCATAATCGAAACCAACACTTAATTGATTGCGATCAACATCAACAACTACATTTTGTGCAACAACTTCTAAACCAGCATTACCGTATTGAACTTTATATGCCAATTTTTCAGTTGCACTCAATTTAGCTGACACTAACCAAGCATCAGAATCCAAGTCGGCAATACTAGCTTGTTCGTACATAGCACCCAACTGCACTGAACCTAAGTTAAAACGACCGACCAAACGAGTTACATCCAACTCTTGAGCAGAAACGTCAGTTTCAGACGCCAATGCCAAATAGAAAGATGAACCAGTGTAAGTGATAGAAGCAGACACACCATCATCAGCATTTTCACCCGCTTCAGCAGTGACCAAAGCCACATTCGCCGCTAAACCACCCATTGCTGGCGTTACATATTGTACGATATTGCTAGCGCGAGTTTCGCCCAATACCAAATAACTCAAATCACCTTCTAAGTCATTAAAAAGGTCGATTTTTTCTTGTGCGGTTTTAGTAGGAGTATCAAACTTGCCGCCCATAATGGTGCCGGCAGAACCCTGTAAACCAACATAAATATTACGTTGACCAAAAGTGCCTGAACTGCCTGAACCATCATCAACTTCTGTTTGGTATTCGAATTGATAAATAGCTTTCAAGCCAGAAGAAATCTCTTCGCTTCCTTTTAAGCCAATGCGTGAAGCATTGCTTACGAGTTCCAATTGTGACTCATCTGCTTCGTTTGCATTCTGGAAAGACACGTTGCCTTTACCGTATACAACAACATCAGCCATTGCTGAAAGTGGGAAAAGTGAAGCCAGAGCAAGTGGAAGTAATGCTTTTTTCATGAAGTAATCCCCTAGTGGTATTTCTGTATTTGTAATTGACATAGGCGCTTTAACGTCCAGCCCCCTTGCACAACAACATTCTTTTATGACGGTTACACGACGAGTTCGTGTCCATTTTGTGTCATTTATATTTCATTAATATTACAAAGAACTAAGAAATGTTGATTGCGCGGCGATTATATATATAAAAATAATAGTAAGTGGTAGATCTAGCGCAAACATCGGAAAATTAACGTAAAAATTGCACACAAATAGGGCGAATTCAGCGCCAACTTCTTTTTTGTGCTATTAACAGGTCACAGGTAAAGTCACTTTCTATCATTCAAACTATGGCTCAAAGTGGCTAATAATGTCTAAATCAAACAGTTCTTTGAGAATACTCAAACCTTGTTGCTGTAGTTTTATCGGTTCAGGATGCTGTAATTCGAGAGCTATTTGGTCAAAAATTGCACTAAGAGGAAGATTGTGAGGCTGCTGCAGTAAAAACACTAAGCGCAGAGTGAGAGGATTGGCGCGCATAAAGGCCACTTCATCGGCGCGATTACGATAAACCAATAAAAAGCTGGATTGAGGTTCATTTGGTTGAAAATGACTGGATATTTTTTCAACGGGATACTGATACTGTAACCCCACAACTAAAGGCGATACGCGCGCTTTTAACAGCAAAGGGGTGAGTGGATAAGCCTGCGCTGGAGGAATAATTGCCTCGGCCACATCCAATGCCAACTCAACCCACTCGTAATGAACAAGCTCCCTCATAAAGGCGTAGTCATTAGTTTTCGCTTCGCGCTCTTGGGTTACGTAATGCAAAAACTCTTGGCTGATGTGTAAAAAATAAGGGGTTTGGCATGGGTGTAATAACATAAAATCACGTATCAATTCATGCCATAAGGATTCACTATAAAGTGAACGCAGCACCGGAAAGGCCCCTGCCACAAAGCCTTCAATATTATTGAAAATCAAGTCGCGATAAATCGCTAAGCGCCGCGTTTCTACGCCTGCTGGTGCTGGAAAGTGCTCGGGAGCCCGTAAATGCTGCGCCAGCTCTCGCTGCGTTTTTTGGAAAGTCTTCATAAAGAATTGGCAAATATAGATTGCTGAATAGCATTAATCTGTGCGACTTCTGTCATTAGCTCTGCGACAGGTGGAATATTGAAATCCCGCTCTAACAGTGTTGGCTTAACGCCAAATTCTTTATAGGCATACTCCAGCAATGACCAGACTGGCGATATCACTCGGGCGCCGTGTGTATCTATGCGCAAATCTTCAGCCTCTTCGAAATGGCCTGCAATATGTATATAGGCAGTACGCTTACCCGGTAGACTTTTTAAGAATGCGTAGGGATCATAATTGTGGTTAATGCTATTCACATAAACATTATTAACATCCAACAAAAGCGCACAATCTGATTCTTGCACAACAGCATTTATAAACTCGCTCTCGCTCATTTCTTGTTGTGGCGCAAAATAATAAGATGAATTTTCAAACGCAATTTTTTGCCCAATAATATCTTGCGC
>Ga0070748_1000860_pt1 | contig 14300 bp, 11 predicted proteins | sample VirMetDEL_Nov_12_FD_77015 | JGI IMG/M metagenome (GOLD analysis project Ga0070748, IMG submission 77015) | Aqueous microbial communities from the Delaware River and Bay under freshwater to marine salinity gradient to study organic matter... | ecosystem: Environmental > Aquatic > Marine > Coastal...
ACTATTAGGTATAAAAAAAACTACTTAGTTGATGTACTAAGTAGTTTCTATATGTGGCTAATACGTGTAAGAATTAGTTTAATTTTTTAGCTTTAATAGTCATTAAAGCGCTTTTGATTCCGCTTAATTGCTTTGAAATTAAAGCTACTTGATCAGCACCAAGTTCTTCAACATCTAGAGCAGATTCGTATTTTTCTATCGCTGACTCTTCCCCAGTGATACACGCATTAACGATAGATTCTGTGTCACCACTTGTGAATGATGATTTTATGTCAATCCACGCTCTGTGTATTGCTCCTAGGGCTCCACCACCAGAAACATCGGTTGTTTTTCCTAATCTATTAATTTCATCTTGTAATTCAACAATATATAGAGCACGTTCACGAGCAAATTGTGTGAAATCACTTTTAATTGGTGCGTCTTCTACATGTTCAGCAGCATGTGTATAACCTAATTTTCCGTCTTCAAGAATTTGGATTAATCCTTCTAATGTGCTAACTACTTTTTCTCTTTTGTCGTCTGTATTTGTCATGATTCTTATTTTTAATTAATTGTACAATACAAAGATGGAAATATCATAGCGTTTTTATCTTACAACATTATTAAGGTTTATTATAATATTGTGGAATCGTGTTTTAAATGGTTGTTATAGAATCTGTTAAACTGGGGATATTGGCGTTATAATAAAAGTTGGCCATTGCTAATCAATCAAAAAAAATACCTCAAGAATAATTCTTGAGGTATTTGTAGTAAAATATAAATCGTTATTTTGACTTAAAGACATTCGACTATAATGCCAGTGCGTCTTTAATTCTTTTTAAAGCTTCTTTTAAAATGTCGTCGCTAGTTGCATACGAGAAACGGATACAATCTGGGTTTCCAAAAGCATCACCTGTTACCGTTGCTACATTAGCTTCGGCCAAAAGATACATGGACAAATCCATCGCATTTTTGATTTCAGTTCCTTTTAGTGTTTTTCCGAAGAAAGAAGACACATCAGGGAATACATAAAAGGCTCCTTCAGGAACGTTGATTTTTACTCCTGGAATTTCTTTCAATAATCCCACAACTAAATCTCTACGAGAATGGAACGCGTCCACCATATGTTTTAATACTGATGGATCAGCATCTACGGCAGTAATTGTTGCACGTTGTGCAATAGAATTAGCTCCAGAAGTTACTTGACCTTGAATCTTCGTACATGCCTTAGCTATGAATTCTGGTGCTCCAATATATCCAATGCGGTATCCTGTCATTGCAAAAGCTTTGGCTACTCCGTTTACCGTGATGGTTTTTTCTAACATTCCTGGTATAGATGCAATACTGCAAAAAGTACCTGAAAAGTTAATGTGCTCGTATATCTCATCAGCTACCACATATACATTAGGGTGCTTCGCTAAAACCGCAGCAAGCGCCGTTAATTCCTCACGATTATAAACTGATCCTGATGGGTTACACGGTGTAGAGAACCACATCATTTTAGTTTTTGGTGTGATGGCTGCTTCTAACTGTGCAGGGGTGATTTTAAAATCACTTTCGATAGAAGTGGGAACTTCTACAGGAACTCCTCCGGATAATTTTACGATTTCAAAGTAAGAAACCCAGTATGGTGCAGGTAAAATAACCTCGTCGCCATCATTTAACATTACTTGAGCAATGTTGTACAACGATTGTTTTGCTCCTGTTGAAACTACGATTTGAGAGGGTTTATAATCTAAATCATTGTCTCTTTTAAATTTTCTACAAATAGCTTCTTTCAAATCACCGTATCCTTCCACTGGAGAATAGGTGCTATAGTTATCGTCTATTGCTTGTTTTGCTGCTTCTTTGATGAAGTCAGGTGTATTGAAGTCAGGTTCCCCTAAACTTAAACTGATGATGTCTTTTCCTTGTGCTTTTAATTCTCTAGCTAACGCAGCCATTGCTAATGTTTGTGAAGTCGCTAGATTGTTAATTCTGTCTGAAAGTGGATTCATTAAAGTAGTGTTGATTACCCTAAATTTGGGAGGTTAATGATTAGTTTTTAGTTTATTTTGATTGTCAAGTAACGGCAATGTTCCTTGTACAAATTTGTATCTATGTAATTATACTAGCTCTGGTTTCATTCCTAATTCTTTTAAATGCTTGAAGTGAGCTATAACTGCACTACGCATTGTTTTGTATTCATAATAAGGAAGGTTGCATTCTAAAGCGGTCTCTTTAACGATTTTTGCAATTTTACCATAATGTACATGGCTAATATTTGGGAAAATATGGTGTTCTATTTGATGATTTAAACCACCAGTATACCAGTTCACAATTGCATTTCTTGGTGCAAAGTTTGTGGTAGTAAACAATTGGTGAATGGCCCAAGTGTTGTCCATTTCTCCTAATTCGTTTGGCGATGGATTTGTCGTTTCTTCAACAACATGTGCTAATTGAAAAACAACACTTAAAATTAATCCAGCAGTGTAGTGCATAACGAAAAATCCTATCAATACTTTCCACCAGGTAATGCCAATGATGATAGGCAATGCAATCCAAATTGAAACATAAATTACCTTAGTGATAATTAAAGTTGTCCAAAGAATCTTAGGACTTTTAGGTTCTCCGTAAGATAGTTTTCTCTTCAAGTAACTTTTCATCTGTTTGAAATCAGTTGTTATGGCCCAGTTGAAGGTTAGTAAACCATATAAGAAAACAGAATAATATTGTTGGAAACGGTGAAAGTTATGCCATTTCGCATCTTTGGTAAAACGGATGATTCTACCCGCATCAAGATCTTCATCATGTCCTGGGATATTGGTATAAGTATGGTGTAAAACATTGTGTTGTACTTGCCAGTTGTATACATTTCCTGCTAATACATAAATTGTTCCTCCCATAAACTTATTGACCCAGCTTTTGTTAGAATACGAACCATGATTACCATCATGCATTACATTCATTCCCACTCCGGCCATTCCTATTCCCATAACAATGGTCAATAATAAATGGGCCCAGAAAGGCATATCAAGTGTCAATATTAAAAAGTAGGGTGCTAAAAAAACGGCAAATAGGATAATTGTTTTTAAATACAACCTCCAGTTTCCTGTTTTTTTAATGTTATTTTCTTTGAAGTAATTGTTTACCCGAGAGTTAAGGGTTCTAAAAAACTTCATTTTGTCTTGCTTAGCAAATGTAGGTGCGGTATTAATCATAGGTAATTGTAATAAGTTCCAAAGATAATTATTAAAATTTTCAACTCTGCCAAATTGAGTTAAATATTTAAGGCCTAAAAAGAGTACTTTTGTTAAAAAAATAGAACGATGGACGAGATTTTGAAGTATTTTCCTAATTTGACCGATATTCAAAAAGAGCAATTCGCAAAATTAGATTTTTTATACCATGACTGGAATGAAAAAATAAATGTTATTTCTAGAAAAGACATTGACGCTTTATACACTAAGCATATTTTGCATTCATTAGGGATTGCAAAAGTGATGAAATTTGAACCAGGCACTTATGTTCTTGATGTAGGAACAGGTGGTGGATTTCCTGGGATTCCGTTAGCCATACTTTTTCCAGAAACCCGTTTTTATTTGATTGATGTTATTGCCAAGAAAATAAAAGTGGTTCAGGGAGTGATAGATGCATTAGAATTAAAAAATGTCAAAGCAGAGCAATTGCGTGCAGAGAATGTAAAAGGGGATTTTGATTTCATCGTCAGTCGTGCCGTTACAAACATGCCAGATTTTGTTTCTTGGGTGAAAACTAAAATTAAAAAACAGCAGAAACACGCTTTGAAAAACGGAATTTTATACCTTAAAGGAGGTGATTTAACCGAAGAGTTAAAGGATTTTCCAAAGGCTACTGAATATAATTTGGCTGATTTTTTTGAAGATGAATTTTTTGAAACTAAAAAAGTGGTGCATTTGCCTTTGAAGTTTGTGATATAATAAAATGAATGTGTAAAACATTCGAAAATTAAATATAGGAATAGCTAACCCTGCAAAGACTTTGTGTTTTTGCAGGGTTTTTATATTTATCCAGTTCTTGTAACATTCGAAAGTTTCTATTGTCTTACTATTTAGCTGATAATTAAAACTGCAAAACAATGAAAAAAATATCTAGACGCACTTTTGTACATAATTTTGGTATTGGAGTTGGGGCAACAACAGTAATGGCATCATTGCCATCATTCATGAGTTTGCCTGATAATAATAGGGCGATGCATGACGGAAAGAAACTGAATATTGCTCTTTGTGGATTGGGGCGTTATGCAGGGTATCTAGCCGAGGGATTACAAGTTTCTAAATATTGTCGCTTAGCAGGAATTGTAACAGGAACACCTTCAAAAGCTGTAGAATGGGGAAAAAAATACAATATTCCAGATAAAAATAAATATAATTATCACAATTTTGATGCAATAATTCATAACAAAGATATTGATTTGGTCTATGTAGTTTTACCTAATGGCATGCATAAGGAGTATGTGATTAGGGCCGCAAAGGCTGGGAAACATGTTATTGTAGAGAAACCTATGGCCATTACGGCTAGTGATTGTCAAGAAATGATTGACGCTTGTGAGAAAGCAGCTGTTCAATTAGCAATAGGTTACCGCTTGCATTACGAACCGTACAATTTAGAGATGAAACGTTTGGGGCAAGAAAAGGTTTTTGGTCAGGTGAGATTGATAGAAACTTCCTTAGGATACAATACGGGCGACACAATTGATTGGCATCAAAAAAAAGCATTATCCGGAGGCGGACCCCTAGTTAATCTAGGAATTTATTGCATTCAAGCGAGTCGCTATATATTGGGAGAAGAACCAATTTCGGTAACGGCGCAATTTGGACCCGTTACCAACAAGATTAAATATGCCGAGGTTGAAGAATCGATTACATGGCAAATGAATTTTCCAAGTGGAGCAGTAAGTAACTCTGCTAGTACTAATAATTGTGGAGTTGATAGGTTGTTTGCATCGGCGGATGATGGTTTTTTTGAATTAAGTCCAGCTATAAGTTATGGGCCGTTCAAAGGTAGAACGAGTAAAGGAGAATTGAATTTTCCGGAAATAAATCAGCAACAAACGCAACTTGATGAAATAAGTAAGGTATTATTGGCAAATAAAAAATTACCTAGTCATATTACGGGAGAGGAAGGAATAAAGGATGTCCGAATTATAGAAGCTATTTATGAAGCTGCTGAAACTGGTAAAAAAGTCTCCTTGATATAAAATAAAAACCCACAAGAACACTATTTTTCTTGTGGGTTTTGTTATTTATAAAAGCTCTTTCGACTTTTAAAATTGCTATTTATTCTCCCAAAAATGGGTATCTATAATCTACTGGAGTAACAAAAGTTTCTTTGATTGTTCTAGGAGAAGCCCAACGCAACAAGTTTAATGGAGAACCTGCCTTGTCATTAGTTCCAGAAGCTCTTGCGCCACCAAATGGTTGTTGACCTACAACAGCACCTGTTGGTTTATCATTGATATAGAAATTACCGGCAGCATTTTGTAATTTTACTGTAGCAACTTCAATAGCATAACGATCTTGACTGAAAACAGCTCCTGTTAATGCATACTCAGATGTAGTGTCTACTAATTCAAGAGTTTCTTCCCATTTAGCATCTTCGTAAACAAAAATAGTCATTACTGGTCCGAATAATTCAGTTTCCATTGTTGAGTAATGGGGGTTTGTTGTTACAATTACTGTAGGCTCAATAAAGTATCCTACTGATTTATCGTAATTACCTCCAACGATAATTTCAGCATCACTATCTTTTTTAGCTTGGTCAATATAACTAGCTAGTTTATCAAATGAACCTTCGTGTATAACTGCTGTAATGAAGTTACTAAAATCTTCTGGTGAACCCATTTTCATTGATTTAACATCAGTGATAATTTGTTCTTTAATCGCTGGCCATAAACTTTGTGGAACATAAGCTCTAGAGGCTGCTGAACATTTTTGACCTTGGAATTCAAAAGCTCCACGTACAATTCCAGTAGAAACTTGTTTTGCGTTTGCGCTTGAGTGTGCGATGATAAAATCTTTCCCTCCTGTTTCTCCAACAATTCTTGGATAAGTTTTATAGTGGTGGATGTTAGTTCCAATTTTTGCCCAAATGTCTTTGAATACATGAGTAGAACCAGTAAAATGCAGTCCAGAGAAATCGCGGCTTGCAAGTACAGTATCTGTAATCATTTGTGCATCTCCAAAAACAACATTGATAACTCCATCAGGAACTCCTGCTTCTTTGAAAACTTCAATAATGATTTGTGCTGAGAATACTTGGCTATCACTTGGTTTCCACACTACAACGTTACCCATCATCGCAGCACTCGCTGGAAGATTGGCAGCAATTGCTGTAAAGTTAAATGGAGTAATTGCGTATACAAAACCTTCTAGCGGTCTGTATTCTAAACGGTTCCACATATCTGAAGTAGACGTTGGTTGATCACCATATATTTGCGTCATAAACTCTACGTTGAAACGTAAAAAGTCAATTAGCTCACATGAAGCATCAATTTCGGCTTGGTGAATATTTTTTGATTGCGCAATCATTGTTGCTGCATTGATTCTTGCTCTGTATGGTCCTGCTATTAATTCAGCTGCTTTCAAGAAAATAGCTGCACGTTGTTCCCAAGCCATATTTGCCCATGCTGTTCTAGATTCTAGTGCATTTGCAATAGCTTTCTCTACGTGAGATTTTTCAGCAAGGTGGTAGGTTCCAACGATATGTTTGTGGTCGTGAGGAGCCGACATGTTTTTTGTATTTCCAGTTCTAATTTCTTCGCTTCCAATATATAATGGGACGTCAATTTTAGAATTCCACATTTTAGTGTAAGCTGCTTGAACGGCTGCTTTTTCAGGTGAATTTGGTGCATACCCTTTTACTGGTTCGTTTACCGCTTTTGGTACGTGAAAAAATCCTTTTAGCATGATATTGTAATTTGTTAATCTGTTAGTTTACAGATAAGATTAGACAATTAATAAAGTAAATAGGTTACGCTAAAGTATTGCGAATAATTTACTGCACAACAAAAGTACAAAGGATAATTTAAAAACTTGGTAAATAAAAGATAAGATAATAAAATATGTTTAGATTTCTGAAATTTAATTCAGTGCAAATGGAGCGCACAATCTAAAAGTTGGAATGATCACTTTAAAGCATTTAGTAGAAGTGAAATTAATCATATTAAAATACCCCCTCATTGCCCCATAAGGAGATGCTAATAAGCAACCAGAACTATAGGTATGTAATTCTCCTGGTTTTAAAACGGGTTTCTTACCAATGATGCCTTCACCGTCTACAATTTCCACGTCATTTAATGAATCATGAATTTCCCAATGACGAGAAGTAAGTTGCACTGAATCTTTACTATGATTCTCAATTGTTATCTCGTAACTAAAAGCAAAATGAATCTTGTAGTTCTTAAAGTAAGTACCTTCAAAACTAGTCAAAACTGATATTTTAATGCCTCTTGTTATTTGAGAAACCATACAATTTAGGGTAAGTGAGTGTGTTATAGCAACAAAAGTACAAAATTTTGAATTTGTATGACTACTTTTAGTTGTAATTTTTTAATTGATAATATTTAAAGAATTTGCTGTTCCTCTCCCAATTACTCTATCGTATCGCCCTGTGTTCTCTCTATAATAGATTAAGGCTGTATAATCATTTTCTGTTTGGTAAAAGTTGCCGTCAACAGCATTTTCATAATCAATAATTCCTTTATTGTCGACAACTGTGTATTCATAATTAGTGAATCCCTGTTTTATCAAGAGCGCTTTTTCATAGATACCCTTCTTTGGGTTGTAATCCATTTTATTCTCTGCAGATATTTTAAAATTGTTAAACATACCTGTAATGTAAATGTCTTTGTTGAGTCTAAATGTTGGTGCAGAAAGGCTAAAGTAGACCCAAGCATAATCAGCTTCTATTTCACTGTTTTGTGCATTGCTATTGAGTACTAAATAGTTGCCATTAATGTCTTGAGTAAAGGAATAAGGAAAATTAGTTCTAGCATTATTAGTGAATAAATAACTACTATAGATATCACTACTAGAGTCTACTCTGGCGATATTATTTGCGGGCACTCTAATTTCTTTGTTTTCAAAATAAAGGAATTCGTTTCCTGCCCAGAACTGGGTTTCTTTATCATATTTGTATATCAGTTCATTTCCAATGGTGTATTGAGGGCTAATGTTCTTAATACCTTGATTTATTTTTCCATTTTGGAATAATAATACCTTGATATTCTTTAAAGGGTTTTGAAAATTAATTGTTTTGGAATTAATAGAAAATTCCAAATTATGTTTGAATTGCAAGTTGTCTACAGTTCGTGCTCTTTTAACTTGGATAGGCACATTTGCAAGCTCTTCATAAAGAATGAATTTCCTGGAAAAAACCACTTCTTTAGCATCATTTAAAATGCTAACAATGTAGTTGCCGCTAATTTTTAAACGTTGGGTAAATTGATTAGGTAGTGATAAGGTATAGTGAGAATAGGTTTGTAAGCTGTTAAAGGAGTTGTTGTAATCCTGAATTCTTTGATTGTCTAACCCTAATAAGTATTCGTTTTTCGGAATTCCTGATGGCTCCCAGTTGTAATTGCAATGCTTTATTTCGTAGTAATAATCGGCTTCATTGCCAAATAGGTCATCAAACTGCATTTGAAATCCAGTCCCTAACTGGAAAACAGGAATACTGTTCTGATTGTTTTGAATGAATGAAATTGTTTTGATATTGTAAGGTGGGGCAATTTCATTTTCGACTTGAGAAAATAAATAGTTTATAATTAGTAAGAAGAAGAGGCTAAAAATTTTTTTTTTCATTTTTTTGAAGTGCAATAGTGTAGTGTGCTTTTACAATAAGGTAAATATAGTGATTATGTTTGTTTATTCTTACAACAGTGTATTAGTGATATTATTGAGGGTATTTAATTATTTTGTTAAAAAAAATGTATTTTTTCATTGTAATTACTAGTTTTATAAGTAGTTTTATTAAAAATATAAACCAAACAGCATGAAACAATTTACTAGAGTTACCTTGGGAGCATTTTTGTTTTCAACGGCAATTTTTGCACAAGATATTGATTTATCTAAAAAAATCCCCACAGATCCAAGCGTAAAAACAGGAGTTCTTCAAAATGGATTAACTTATTACATCAAGAAAAATGCCAAACCTGAGAATAAAGTTGACTTACGTTTAGTAGTTAACGCAGGTTCGATTCTTGAGAATGACGATCAAAGAGGATTAGCTCACTTCATGGAGCATATGAATTTTAATGGTACCAAACGTTTTCCTAAAAATAAATTGGTGGATTACTTGCAAAGTATCGGTGTCAAATTTGGACAGCATCTAAATGCTTATACTAGTTTTGATGAAACGGTTTATTTTTTACCCATCCCTTCAGACAGTCCCGAAAAACTTGAAAACGGCTTTAATATTATTGAGGACTGGGCATTTAATGCTGATTTGACAGCTGAAGAAATTGAGAAAGAGAGAGGTGTAGTTTTAGAAGAATACAGAATCGGTCTTGGGGCTAATAAAAGGATGTTGAGTCGTTATTTGCCTAAAATGATGTATAATTCTCACTATGCTGAACGATTACCAATAGGTGAAAAAGAAATTCTAGAAAGTTTCAAATATGATAAGATTACAAGTTTTTATAAAGATTGGTACCGTCCAGATCTAATTAGCGTCATCGTTGTGGGTGATATTGATGTAGCTGCAATGGAGAAAAAAATCAAAGATCATTTCTCGCAGTATAAAAATCCAGTTAATGAGAAGGATAGAACAATTTATGAAGTACCTAATCATAAAGAAACATTTGTAGCAATTGAAAGTGATAAAGAAGCACCTTATACGCAAGTGCAATTGATCTATAAAGATTATGGTGCACCAAAGAAAATGAAAACTATTGAGGATTACAGAAACAACCTTGTAGAAGGTTTGTTTACGACAATGCTTAATAATAGGTTAGGAGAGTTAGTTAACTCACCGACGCCACCTTTTACATATGGGTATTCTTATCACGGAGGAACGTATGCAAGATCAAAAGAAGCTTATCAATCCTTTGCTGTAGTGCAAGAAGACAAACAACTATCTGCACTTAAAGTATTAGCGACAGAAAATGAAAGAGCAAAGAAATATGGTTTTACTCAAAACGAATTAGATCGTGCAAAATCTGAAATAATTGCCCGTTATGAAAAACAGTTTAACGATAAAGATAAAACTGATTCAGATAATTTTGTAGCACAGTATCAATCACAATTTCTAGAACAAGTTCCTGCTCCTGGAATTGAATGGGAATTTAAGACTACTAAACAACTGTTGCCACAAGTGACTTTAGCTGATGTAAATGGTTATATTAAAGGATTAGTTAAAGAAGATAACCGCGTTGTGGTTATTACTGGTCCTGAAAAAGAAGGTTTAGTAAAAGTAACAGAAAAGCAAGTTTTAGATGCTTTAAATATTAATTCTGATGAAGTTACTCCTTACGAAGATTCTAAAGCGGTTACTTCTTTACTGAGAAACGAAATTAAATCAGGTACTATTGTAAAAAAAGAAACTGACACTAAAATTGGTGCTACTACACTATTCCTTTCTAATGGAGCAAAAGTAACTTACAAGAAAACTGACTTTAAAAATGACGAAATTAGGATGGAAGGGGTTAGTTTTGGAGGAACAAACACCTACTCTAATGAGGAGGCTATAAAGACACAGTTTGCAAATGGAGCATTAGCTCAAGCAGGTTTTTCAGGGCTAAAAATCAACGATATTGATAAATTTATGTCGGGTAAGATAGCTTCAGTGAATCCTTATATTGGTGCAGTTACCGAAGGACTTAGAGGTACTGCTACGCCAAAGGATTTAGAATATTTATTTCAAAGTGTTCATGCTTATTTTACCGATTTGAATTTAGACAAAGAAGCATTCGAAGGATTTAAGCAAAAACAATCTGCTTTTTATAATAATATGGCTTCTCAACCTTCTTTTTATTTCCAACAAGAACTGTATGCTTATCTGATGAAAGAAAATCCTAGATTCAACGGATTGATTCCGAATGAGAAATCTTGGGCGCAAACTGACTATGAATTGGCTTATAAAAAGTACAAAGAACGTTTTGCTAATGCTGCAGATTTTGAGTTTTTCTTTGTTGGAAATGTGGATGAAAAAGTAATCGAAGCGTTTTCTGCTAAATACATCGCTTCTCTACCTTCTACTAAAACTAAAGAAAAAGCCATTGATTTAGGTTACAAAATGTTAAAAGGGGACTTGAAAAAAGTAGTTAATAAAGGAACGGACCCTAAAAGTACAGTGGCAATTATGTATTATGGAGACGCGGTTTACTCTGACAAAGAGGATTTAGCTATGCAAGCGTTAGGCGAAGTACTAACAATAAAGCTAATAGAAGAACTGAGAGAAAATGAAAGTGGTGTTTATGGTATTAGTGCGAGAGGAAATATGACAAAAGTTCCTACTGGTTCTTACAGTTTTAATATTGGATTTCCTTGTGGACCAGATAATGCAGAGAGACTAACAGCATCGGCTTTAAAAGAACTGCAAAAAATTATCGATAATGGACCTGATGAAAAGGATGTAGCTAAATTCAAGGAAGCTGAACTTTTAGATTACAAGAAGGACATTAAAGACAATAGATTTTGGTTGAGTAACTTTACTAAATCATTTATTGATGGAACTAGTCCTGATAAAGTACTTCAAACGGAGGAAGCTATCAATAAAATTACGGCTAAAGATATTCAAGCAGTCGCTAAAAAATACCTTACTAAAGATAAAGTTATTGCAATGCTTATGCCAGAGGTTAAGAGCTAAGCTGACATAATCAAATCAAAAAAGCCCGCTAAATCTAATTTAGCGGGCTTTTTATTTGTTTGTGTTTTATTTAAAGCAAACGGGAATAATTTCTCCTTTTGCTAAACAGTATTTCTCAACCAGTTCGGGTGCGATCTTATTGGTGTAATCTTCTTCGACTACTGTAAAGCCAATGCTTCTTAATTTGTCAAAATAATCACGACCATAAATACGTACATGATCATACTGCCCAAATATCTCGGCGCGTTTTTTCTGATCTGTAATAGTATCATCAGCAAAAGTAACTGCGCGATTGAGGTCTTGAGGAATTTGTAAAATTGCCATTCCGCCTGGTTTTAAAACCCGATACAATTCTTGCATGGCTTTAGTGTCATCAGGAATGTGTTCTAGAACGTGGTTACACAAAATAACATCATATTGATTGTCCTCAAACGGCAGGTTGCAAATATCTGCTTTTACATCAGCCAGTGGCGAAAATAAATCGGTTGTAGTGTAATCTAGATTTTTCTGATTTCTAAACAATTTATAAAAAGCTTGTTCTGGTGCAAAGTGCAATACTTTTAATGCTGAATTTATTTCAGTACCTCGTAATTTAATTCTGTTTGTATTTGTAACAGAGGAATCGGAAACGGGTTCAGGTTTAAAAAAATCGGTCTTTTCGTTGAGGTATAACCACAGTAAACGGTGTCTTTCTAGCGAAAGTGTACTTGGCGAAAGCACGTTATTACGTTGCGTTCCATATCCATAAGGTAAGAAGCTTTTAAAGCTTTTTCCATCAATAGGATCAGTAAAAGTCGTCCCTTTTAAAGATAAAGCCAAAACTGGTCTCGCGACATAACTTAAACGAATAAGTATGGGACGAGGAATGGTATTAAGTACGAGTTTGAAAAGTTTTTTCATAATTGGTTACACAGAGATTCGCTAAGATTTTGCAGAGATTTTTTAAATTTCTGTATTTGAATTAATAAATTATTTACTATTATTTCTTTAAGGTTCAGGTCTAACTTTCTGCTTTCTCAAAAAATAATTATAAAACTAAAGGAACTTTTCTAAATTCATCTTCTTCATTGCTAACTATTCCTAATGCTTGATATACATAGGCAAATGTCGAAAGTATCTCTGGTTTTCCATCTACAAGAGCAACATCATGTTCAAAGTGAGCACTTGGTTTGTTGTCAGCGGTTGTGATCGTCCAGCCGTCTTTGTGTTGTTTAATATTTCTTGTTCCAAGATTGATCATTGGTTCAATAGCAACCACCATTCCTTCTACAAAAAGTTTTCCACGACCGCGTTTTCCGTAATTTGGCATTTCTGGATCTTCGTGCATCTTTTGCCCTAAACCGTGCCCTACTAATTCGCGAACCACACCGTAACCGTGAGCTTCTGTATATTTTTGAATGGCATTACCTACATCTTCTACACGATTTCCAGCTTTAAATTCGCGGATACCTACGTACAAAGATTCCTTAGTAACTTGTAATAATTTTTTTGTTTCAGGCGCAACCTCTCCTATCTCAAAAGAATAAGCATGATCTCCATGATAGCCATTTTTAAACGCACCACAGTCAACAGATATTACATCACCACTTTGTAGCGGGGTATTATTAGGTATACCGTGTACTACTTGAGAATTCGGACTCATACACAATGAGTTTGGAAAACCGTATAAACCTAGGAAACTTGGAACCGCTCCATGGTCACGGATAAATTCTTCTGCTAATTTGTCTAAATGTAATGTAGTCACTCCTTCTTTAATTTCAGAAGCAATCATTCCTAATGTTTTCGATACTATTAATGCACTTTCGCGCATTAATTCTATTTCTTCAAGGGATTTAACTATAATCATGTTCTCTTTTTTTCAGTTGGCAAAAGTACGATTTTTAAATTATTTAATCAGGGTTGGCCAAAATTTTAAAAAGTTCAGCATTAGCATTGAAATATCTGTTTTCTAAAGCTATGGAAGCAAGCTGTGCACTAATCAAACTATTTTCTCTACTGTTTATTAAAAATAGCGAGCTTTCGCCAAATGTAAATAGCCGCTCCTCTGATTTTAACATTACTGCATAATCTTCGGCTAGTGATTTTATAATTTTATTTTGCTTTTCTAAAGACTGGATTTCTGTTTTTTGGGCGCTAATTTTATTCGAGAGCTGCACGCGTTCTAGATTCATTGTGAACTCTAATTCTTGAATTTTGTATTGGGCCAGTTTTAAGCTCCCGCGTTCTTTTCGTAAAAACAAAGGAAAATAAAAATTAACACCCAATTTATAATTTTCAAATTGATAACTATCGAAATAGCTGGGTTCAGCTATATATGAATAACCAATGTCGATCTTAGGTAATAACATGTTTGCTTTTAATTTTTTCTCTATCGTCAATATATCCATTTTGCTTGTAAGGGCATTTATTTTTGGATGATTTTCCAGCGAGAAATCAGCATTTACCAAATCATTTGTCTTTAAAGTCTCTTGTATGCTGTGCTCTATATCGGTTTC
>Ga0070748_1000862_pt1 | contig 14270 bp, 28 predicted proteins | sample VirMetDEL_Nov_12_FD_77015 | JGI IMG/M metagenome (GOLD analysis project Ga0070748, IMG submission 77015) | Aqueous microbial communities from the Delaware River and Bay under freshwater to marine salinity gradient to study organic matter... | ecosystem: Environmental > Aquatic > Marine > Coastal...
GAACGAGTTCTCTTATCAGGTATTCGGTTTTGAGTTTGAAAAGAAGGAGTTTAATCGTGCACTGTCTATGAAGTTAAATCACGGACACACTAATCCTATATTCCCATTACTTATGTTAGGTCTTGATAAAAAAGACTGTATAAAGATCGTACAAGAAGAAGGCATAGAAATACCCGCCGCATACAAAATGGGATTTAACAATAATAATTGTTTAGGTTCTAAGTTCGGAGGTTGTACACAGGGCGGTATTGGATATTGGCAAAAAATAATGAATGATATGCCAGAGTTGTTTGAGAAGCGCGCAAAAGTAGAGCACGATTTAACTAACCTAAGAGGCTATCCTGTAACTATGATGAAAGACCAGTCAAACGCTGCTAAGTTAAAAGTTAAAGAGATGGGAGATAAAAGAGCTAATCTTATATTCTTAAAACCTCACCCTGACTTTCCAGAGCATAAATCCCTAATGGACATGAAAGGAAGACCGCCCGAACCTTTAACAGACTGTAACGGTTTTTGTGGTGTTGATGATCTAAATAAAAAGAGCTCTACTACTAAGGAAATAAACTTTGATGAATAAAACAGAAGAGGCACTACAGACACGCTATGTCAAAAAACAAGTAAGCAAGTGGGAAGCAGAAAGAGAACAGATAATCGAAGAATATAATGCACTTAAAAAAGAACACCCAACTTTATTTTGCAGAAAAACTGTAGGTAGAATATCAGGACTAACTTTTAAGATCACTAATATAAAAAGAAAGCATAATGCTCAAATGGAACTATTAAATAATCCAGAAGGTAAGGAAGATAATACACTAGAGATAAGACAAAAACTTGGGTTAGAATAATGGTTAAGAAAAAAGATAGAACAATCAACGATAATATATACGAGGCCCAAAGAAATAAAGACTTTGATAACATGAAAAAGTGTTTAGAGTTTTATGCTAAGATCGATAATTATATTGAGCTGCATGATTATAAGGGACTTCATAAATGTGAGATGATAGGTAACTCACCCTTGTCTGATCAAGGTGATAATGCAAGAAAAGTTCTAAGTAGACTCACCACTGTTTAAACGCTTACCTGTATTTCTGTAGTGCAGGCGTTCCTCATTAGAAGCAAAATAATCATATGTATAGTCAATCTCAACAGGAGCTTCTTCAACTTCATCTTTAGGTGTGCTTATATGGTTCAGATCTTTTTCACTCATACCTTTTAACCGCTGTGCATCAACACCATAATGCCTGTATTCTAAACTAGTAGGAATATAAAACCCTGAAGCAACGTACTCTTTTATGTATGTCCTAAGTGTTCTAATTGATACACCCAACACCTTACAGGCATCTGATCTATTGTAACCCGTCCATTTTAATACAATCAATATGTGGTCCATCTGAACCTGCTTTAAAGTCTTCATTATAAGATGGTATGAACTAAATTATTGTTTGTTAAGTTATTTTATTTTACATGTGATATCTGTACTCGTATGATATTTATATGAAATGTAAATGTGGTGAAAATTATGAAGAAGACGGGGTGTGTCGTAGAGGACATCAACTTAAGCCATTAGAATACACGCTATGTAAAATAGCTGTAAGAGGTGACAAGAAGGCCACGGGTAACGTATACGTTGGCCAAGCAGTTACAGGGTATCCATATACTTTCAACGATACAGGCATATCTGAAGAGCAGATAATGCTAACACCTCAAATAGGAAAACCTGTAATGGTGGTAACGCCTAAAATATCAGGAGAGTATATTAGAACATCAAATGTAACTTCATGGTGCAAACTAATGAGTAGTAATGATAAGCTGATATTACCTAAAGATTTTCCAATAACATCACTACCAACTAACATAAATTTTGAAGAAGACGATGTATTATTTGCTACATCGAATTCAATATATATCGCTAAGATTAGTAAGGAACAGTAATGGCAACGATTGTAATTGCTATATTTGGTTTATATACAGCTAGTATTGGCCTAGAGGAATACAGCACTGTAATTAAGATTATCCTAACAACGCTGTTATTTGATGCAACAACAATTATTGTTTATGAAAGATTTAGAAGTTAAATTCTTGTAATATACTGAAATAGTGTTATATAATGTTTATATAAACATAAGGAAGTTGTTATATGAGTCAACCAAAGATCGATGAGTCTAAATTCAAATATATAAAAAGAGAAAAGCTACACAGGCAGTACCTTACTAATTTCTTAACAGAGATTTGGAGTGTACCTTTATCAGACCTAACAGAGTTTATAGACAAGTTTTATCCTAATCCTTCAGCACTAGAATTAGGTGAGCTGAATGAATTAAAAAAATTCATAAGACAAAATACGATTACAGAAGACGAAGACGGTAACGATATTGAACCTACCCTACTCAGTGAAGACGATAAGAAGTGGCACCTTAAGAGACATGAAAGAATGTATGGAAAAGAAGTGCAACCTATTGAATTAGCAGGAGCAGAAGGTAAAGCATTAGAATTAACTTCAATGAGTAAAGATCAAGTAAACGAAGTACTCCACGATGAGATGTCTAAGGTACTAAAAGTAATGGCAAAAAAAGTAAAGAATAAGCCAAAGAAGAAAACTAAAAAGTAGAACATGGATGTAGAAAAATTAGTAGCTTCATTTGCCAAGGCATATAATGCAGGCGAGATAACACCTTCAGACCTTATAGAAGAGGGTGTTACTGTAGGTACAATTGATAAGATAATTGAGTGTGCTGAACGGTTAAAGATGCTAGAGGCAAAAGAAAAAGCTACAAGCTCACTAAAGAATTTCATAACATATACCAAAGAAGATTACGATATGAGTTGGCATCACGAATTAATATGTGATGGTATAGACGATTTTTTAGATCCAAGTAATAAAAAAGAAATACTAGTATTACAGGCGGGACCTCGAACAGGTAAATCAGAGATAGTATCAAGAAGACTTCCGGCATATATACTGGGTAAAAGACCTGACTCACCTGTTGTTTTTAGTACTTACTCATCTGATTTAGCTAAGAAGATGAACCGTGATGTGCAAAGAATTATAGACACACCTACTTACCACGAATTATTTCCAGACACGCTATTAAACAGGTCAAACGTTAGAAGCACGTCAAGGGGTTCATATATTAGAACCACGGATATGTTCGAAGTTGTAGGTAAAGCCGGATCTTATAAGTCAGTAGGGGTGGGTGGTCCACTAACAGGTTTTGGATTTGAACTAGGTATCATTGACGATATTGTAAAAGATTACGAATCAGCTATGTCAGGAACAGTCTCAGATAGTACTTGGAATTGGTGGCAATCGGTATTTTATACCAGAAAAGCTAAGGGTGCTAAGATCATTATAATGATGACACGTTGGACTGAAAACGATTTGATTGGAAGGCTACTTGATGAAGAAAAAAAGAAGGGATTAGATACAATTGAAATACTATCTTTTCCAATGTTATACGATGATGGTTTAGACGACTTACACCCATGTGATCCTAGACTAGAAAACGGTGAAGCACTATGGTCTGATAGATTCCCAGAAGACGAATGTTTAAAAATAAAGAATAGATTAGGTTCAAAGATTTGGACTTCACTTTATCAGCAATCTCCAATACCGGACGGTGGTGCAATATTTAATCGTAATTGGTTTAGACTTTATAGAGAACTACCCGAGTTTGAATACATGTTTATGTCATTAGATTGTGCGTTCAAAGCTACACAAACTTCAGATTATGTTGTATTTGGTATTTGGGGTGTTAAGGGTAAAAGAAAATATTTAATAGATGTAGTTAGAGATAGGATGAATTTTAACACGACGCTTTCAACGACTTATTTACTGTTAGCAAAACATAGGGATTTAACAGAGCTAGTTATCGAGGCCAAGGCAAATGGTGATGCAATTATATCAACCATAGATAACAACCCTAGAATATCAGTTCCTGTATATGCTTTTAATCCTACATCTTCAAAGGTATCAAGGGCAGCTTCTGTAGCACCTCAAGTAGAGGCAGGCCACGTGTATTTACCTGATATTGATTTTGAAGGTAATATGGATAAAGACTGGGTTCATGCTTTTATCGATGAAGTAATTGGATTCCCTAATAAGAAAAATGATGACCAAGTTGATATGTTTACTCAGGCCTTGATACGTGCATCTTCTTCAACTATGGGATGGATGGAAGGCATCTTAAATGCAGAAGATAACAACGTCAAAAATGAGCACGTAGATGAACGTATTAGAGGTATAGCTGATAATATGGGTTGGGATATTTTCAATCCTAATGCAGGTGGTCTAGGGTTAGATTTCTAAGTAATTTTTACGCTAAATAAAATATGACTAAATAAATACCTTGAATTAGCGCCTAATTATATATACAAATGTAAGTTCAAACAAGGGAGAGTGTATGACATCAAACAGACAATTTTTTAAAATAGGCAAACTAGTAAAAGAGAACAGAGAAAAGACAGGAACAAGTCAATTAGATTTAGCTAAGAAATTAGGCTACAAAAATGGGCAGTTTATATCTAACGTTGAAAGGGGCATCTGCACTATACCTTTTGAAAAGATAGCAAACATGTCAGAAGTATTAGCTATACCACCTGTATATATTATTGAGGCCATGGGTGAAGATTTCAAAAGGAATGTAAAAAACGTAGTTAACGGATCACTATAATGAATTGTGATATATGTAGCGAATGGGTTAAGTCAGTTTACTTTAATCTTAAATATAATGTAGGTGGTCATAAGTCGTGTATCAAATCATATAGACCTGATTACAGAATTACAGGCAAAAGTTTTGATACAGTTATAATCGATGACATTATCCCAAATATATACTGCGACATGTGTGCTGCAGAAGTTAGAGATACTTGTATATGCGATAAAGGGAACCAATGAATGTACTATCATTATTCGATGGGATGTCGGGTGGTAGGTTAGCACTTGATTTGGCAGGTATAGAAGTTGAGAACTACTACGCTTGTGAGATAGATAAAAATGCTATTACTGTATCATCTAAAAATTACCCCGATATTATTCAGCTAGGTGATGTAACTAAACTTGATTTAGATAAGTTACCTAAGATAGATTTATTAATCGGTGGGAGTCCTTGCCAAGGATTCAGCATGATGGGTAAAAGACTAAATTTTGATGACTCAAGAAGTAAGCTGTTTTTTGACTTCGTAAAGATACTAAAAGAACTCAAGCCTAAATATTTCATGCTAGAAAATGTGAAGATGAGAAAAGACTTCATTAAAATAATAAATGAATATATGGGATGTGAAGCAGTAGAAATTGATTCTAGGTTATTTTCAGCACAATCAAGAAAAAGACTTTACTGGACTAATATACCAATTGCACCAATACCAACAGAAGACCATCAAACAAAAGTTATTGACATACTTCAAACAGATGAAGAGATAGGCGATTTCAAAGAATACCCTGTATCTTATTTCAAGTATGGTAATGCAACAGAGTACTTTGCTAATAATTGGAAAGATGGGGTATTCAATTATAGTTCTAGTGGTAGGGGTGACAAGGGTGTTCATGGCCGCTTTAATTACGCTTACAAAGCTTTGACACTAACAGCTAAAGGATATGGTTCAAGATCTACTACAGCTGTTATGACAGGCCCAGAGACTTGGAGAAAGCTAACTATACCTGAATGGGAAAGACTTCAGGTAGTACCAAGTGGTTATACGGATCACGTTTCAAATAATCAGAGGCAAATGACGTTAGGTAACGGTTGGACGACTTCAGTTATCGCCCATATATTCAATGGCTTAAAATAAGTTTTAATGCTATACTTCTAAAAAAGGATATATAGATATGAAACTAACTGAAAAATTAAACGCACTATATGAAGCTGAAGCACCTAAAGGTGAACTTAAGTTTTTATCTTGGACGGGTGAAAGTGATGCTCTAAAAGATGCTAAAGGTTGAATTGGTTCTTTCAGAAAAGATGGTTCAAAAGGTTGGGACTTTTCAGGTGATCCTGAAAACATCTATATATTAAAACCTAAGTCAGTAAAAAAAGAAGGCAAAAAAGTAATCGTAACAGATAGCCGAAATATTGCTTATACATTTGAGGTTGCATAATGCAACTTACTGAAAAACTAAATACATTACTTGAAGGTATTCTTAAATATAAGATGGATAGAATAACGTCTAAGGATTACAAAAGATTTTCAGATAACTTCTTAAAGCTACATAAAGATAATGTTATTAAAACTGATAAGAATGGTTTTATCGTAGGGTACAGAAAAGGTAATAATTCTGCACTGTGGCGATATATTGAAGACGATATGGTAATTAACTACGATCATAAAGACGATATGAAAATAATGAATTTCTTTGACTTTGTTAAGGATAATCACAGATTCGCAAAAGATAAGATCTAAATATTCCTGAAGAAGACATTCTCTAAATCGATGTTGAGGTTATCTTCTTCAACAAGGCCATTAGTACTATCATAAGTATATTTATATACATTACCATTACAGTTTATAACTAAACTACCTTCAAACGATTGCTCTAATTTAGGATTAGTACAGACATATACAAATTCAATTAAGTTACTAGTACCCTGCATTAAAGCTAAGTTATCACCATCAATAACAAAGTTATTATCATCAATTATTAAACCACCTGTAAAACTTACTAAAGGAGCAGCACCGTAATCCTCAATACCACCTACTAAACAAAACTCTTCCCAAAAGGCACCACGTGTCATCATCATACAATCCGATCCACTTCTAAAATGTGCCGTAATGTTTTGAATACTGCCACCACTTATATTTAACTTAGTAGTAGAACCGTGGGCGAAATAATTTATATCTGAACATGCAGGCGATATAATCCAAGATGTACTATCACTTGTTATAGTCTGAGTACTACTAGCACAACCTAACGATCTAGGAGCTAATGTAGTTAGTACATTATTTACTAAACTGTACGATCTAAGGTTATTATCAGAGAAGGTAATAAACTCTCCATTAGGCGATACGGAAAAAGTAGAGTCCAAACAAGTCTGACATATAGATGTAGTGTTTAGTTGTAGTGATAAAGAACCACCCTTATTTATTTTATACACAGACATGTACTTTAAAGTATCATTACCAATTGCAAAAATTAGATTATCAGATGCAGCTACAACAGATAGCCCATTTAAAAAAGTACTAGATAATTCTACACCTTCTTTATACATAATAATGTTAGACCCTCTTTTACCAAAGGTATAATCGTATTTAGGTTCGGGTGGTAAGGTAAACCAACTAAGGTCTACAGGAGGAGGACTAGGAAGCTTTATACCACCTGTTTTTGGTTTACCTACATAACTAGTAGATGGTTTATCTGAAATGCTTTTAATCTCATAACCCCCACCGTGTTCACCTCTATTACAACTAAACATAGAAAGGGCAGCAACAAATAAAATTAGTAACTTCAAAATATCTCCTTTTTTACTATCTGTTACATTATACGCCACTAAGTAACCTATAAAAAAATCAGTAACTTATGCATGTTAATAAGTAGCTGTAAAATATATAGTGCCAACTTTTTACTTGCTATGTTTATTATTTTTAAATATAAGAGAATAAGTAATTACTGGGAGTGAGAATGATAGAAAAATTATTAACAGGCGACTGTTTAAGTGAAACAATAATAGGCCCAAAAGGTGATACTTATCACAGAGTAGTAAACGTAGATATCTTATTTGGTGAAGACGATTACAATACTGAAAAAGTAGTTCACATCAATGAAAAAATAATACACACAGAAGATAAGAAAATAAAAACACCTAATCGATTAAGAGGTTTAGGTGGGATATTAATAACGTTTGATAGTGAAGCAGGTTACACATGGAATAGAAGACTTCTATTTCATAAGGGGCAAGTATACACAACAGACACATTAGGAGAGAGTTATGAATAAATTAAGACCACTGAAAGGTAAACTATTAGCTGAAAGAATCTATGAAGAGACTACAACAGAAGCAGGCATTATTGTAGACAATGGGTATAGTGATAGAAATCCATTTGTAGTAAAGATGCGTGTTATTGAAGATAGAACTGAAAACCAATTAGCAGCTGATACTTTTGTTTTATGTCAGTTTATTGGAATCATGGATATGACAGGTGAAGAAAAAGTTTACCTTGTACATGAAGGTGCTATGGAAGCAATCGTATCGGAGTAGTATATGAGTAGAATACTTAAAAGAGAAGACTTTGCACCAACAAGAAACGCAAACACAATTGTAAATTCTAGATATGGCCAAGCATTAAAAGTTAAGATGAGTAAAAACGAATGTAGGGATTTACTGGTATGTAATTTTATAATGGGTGAAGTTTCATCTATTGCTAAGATCTTAGCGGTAATGAAAGAAGATGAAGAACTAACTAGAGATGAATTAATAGGTGAGTTAGAGATTCTAAAAACAAAAGTATGGAACTCATTAAAGAGTACTAAGCTTGGTGCAACTAATTTCAATCATATGTACGTTGAAGACCTTATTGAAAACAAGGCAATCAATAAGCATTTTGTAGGTGGGTTAAAATAATATGGCAAACCCTGATTACTATTACAAGGTTTTGGATTTAGATAATCAATTAATTATGTCAGCAACGTGTATGCCCGATATTTGTAGATATATGAAAGTCAGTCATACACTTGTGTCTAGTCGATTAACTAAGAAGATAAATAAAAATAATGTGGTTAGAAAAGATCCCAAGTTTCACTTCAACGTTGAAAGAATGAATTACTCAGATATATTAAAGGAAGGTTTTAGATGAAAGTATACTTAGAAGTATATAGTGACAAAACAACTATAAAAAATAGACTAGTCGCATTATCAGAAAATAACTATGAAGTTTGTTATAAAAGAACGATGGCCTTCAAAGAAAATGAAGAGGTTTTTGTTTACCATAAATATGATCCTATTTGTGGACTAGGTTTTGATGAGATAAATATTAAATGTGATGTAGAGGATTCTGTTTTAGACAAACTAATGACTAGAAGGAACCCCCACTGTAAGATGTTTTTAAAGGGTGAGCAGGTGCTATTTTAAATAGCACCATATCTTGTTTTGTACGATCTAACTTTCTTTCTAAGCTCTTTGTTATCCTCATGAAGCTTCTGATTAAGTTCAAGTGCCTTAGTTAGGGCTTTTTGCAACTTAACCGGATCTAAAGTTTTATTAATTACTTTTTTGTTAACAGCTATCTTATCTTTCTTTAATGCCTTATCTTTTTTAGTGCCCTTAGCGTCAATTATTGTTTGAACGTACTCACGCGTAATGACACCTTTTGCTTTCTTTAGTTGGGGTAACATTTTCTTTATATCATCTCGCTTTTTATTTAGTAGTATTAGCGCGTCTTCGGACACTCTTTCAGCTACTTCCATATCTATGTTACGTGCAAGCATTCCAAACTTCACATACTGACTCCAACTGAAATGATCATACAGCCCCTGCATTACTTCTCTCGTTGTGTGCACCCAAGGTTCATCTATACCTCTGGATTTTAAAACCGTTAATTGCTTTTTAGTGTACGCACTCTTCTTAGACAGTAGATTTTTACTGTCAATAACCGATACAATCTTGAACATTAATGCCCTAGACTTAAATATGTTTTCGACGCAATCCTCAAAACCTCTTAGTAGTTGTGGGAGTGTAGCTATGTTCAACTTATTCTCATTAATTGTTACTGCTTTCATTTCTTCTCCTTTAGTAGTTTGAATAATTTGTTATTTAGTATTGTTTCTTTTTCTTCTAGCTTGTCTTTCCAACCTCTTTATATTCTTCTCTTCTTCTGTTAGTAGACTCCATCTTATTGCATGACCTTCCCTAGCATTTTTTCTTATAAGCATTTTTTCTTCTTCGGTCATTTTTGCTAGTCGTTCTTTGCGCATCTCCTTTCGCCTTATCTTTTCTTCTTGTAGTTCCTCTGGTGTTTTTTTATTTCTTCTATTAATAACTTCTTCACGTAAACCAGATAACCCTATTTTTTCTTTTTTCTTGTAGTATCTCTCTATACTTTTTATTCTTCTTCTCTCAATTGATTCTTTTGACCTTTTTTCTCCTCTTCCTTTTACGTATGCTCTTGCCTTTGCTAATCGAGATTCTTTTTCTTCTGGTGTTTCTTTGGCCAGCCGTGCTTGACGTTGACTCTTTTTTCTAGCGTTATACTTTGCTTTATCTTCGGGTGACAGGTTGTTAATCTTGTCCCTTGCCTTTTTCAACCTTGCTTCCTTCTCTTCTGCTTGTTCTCTTTCTCGTAGGTTTTTATTTTTTATCACCTTCTCTGCTTTCTCTTCTTTACTTAGTGCATTATGCCTTTTCCTAGCATCTGCATTGGAGAGTAAACGATCCTGTTCTGTACGTGTGTAGTACCTTTCTTTATTACTTTTACGTAAATCAGCTAACCTTTTTTCACGCTCTTCAATTGTCTCATTTAATCTTTTATTTTTGCTATATTCTCGTTGTCTTTCTTCTCTGCTTTTGAACATACTTACTCCACTTTTTTATTATCTAAGTAGCGTTTATAGTCTCTTCGTGATTTAGATATTATTTTTTCATCATTGTTACTATCACAAGACAATCCTGCCTTAATTTCATTCTTTCTCGACTTCGCTTGACTAGCTCTCTTAGCCTTTAGCCGCTTCTCTCTTTGGTCAAATGATTCTTCTTCTAGTTTCTTTTTGCGCATATAGTTAACACGATCCAACCTAGATCTTTTTTCTTCGGGTGTTTCGTTTATCTTTCTTTCCATTTTTCTTTTCTTACTCTTTATATAATCAATATTTTTTTGCGTACTGGTTCTTTCACTTCTTACCTTTCTGGCTTTCAATATACGTATTTCTCTTTCTTCAGGTGAAGCGTTGATACGCTTTCTTTGCTGATAGATGCGATCCTTCTCACGTTTATTTTCTAACCTAGTCTGGTAGTCGTCATACTCACTCACACTATCTCCAAATTTTTTATTATAGCGATAAACAGGAAGTACCAGAATACACTGCAAATTATTACAGATAATATAAAAGATCTAACAGCATTCATAAACTCTCCTTTATTTTTTATCTAATTGTAATAGGTAAGTTGTACCTGATTCAATAGTTATTGTAGTATTTACACGCCTGTAAAAGCCAAGCGTGTTCTGCATTTAGTGCAAGTATAAGAAGCACCGTTATTTATCTTACCGTGTCTGATTGAAGAAAGTTCAATATGGTCACGACACTCACAAGCATAGATATATTTTTTACGCTTTGCCTTATATTTTGAAACATCTAAGTTATGTGTTCTTGTAGGAGTTAAGCCCATATTAGACATAACATTTTGCCAAGTGTATCCATGCCCTCTTTCACGTGGGTAACATCTTTGACATACGATATGAGCAAGTTCATGAACATATGTATCTTCTAATTCTTGAGGATTATCTTTATGAAGTCTGTAATTAATCTCAACAACATTACCACTTCTGGCCTTACCTGCACAACTTCTCATTCTGTGATTTAACACTATGCGAACAGATCTTTTGAAGTTATCTTTTTCAAATAATTCAGGTCTTTTCTCTTTAAGTTTTTCCATGGCCTTTTCATGAAACTCAATGATTTTTTTCTGCATATCTAAATCTTTAGATCCAGTTCTATAATCAAATTCAATGGCCATGCCTACCGTGTATCTAGTCATTCCTAGTAATTCCATCTTATGCCTCCACTTCAATTAAAAACGTTCCGTGTGTTCTAACAGCCCTAACTTCAGCACGTTTTAATTCAGCTAAAGCCATTTGATATGGCATGTTGTATCCAACCTTGTAACTCACGCCAACCTGCTCACCATTTTCAAAAAGGTTAGTAGGTCTATGGTAGTTAACAACATCGTAGTTACCATTTTCTCTTTCAACTAACTGAACTGCATTAATCATTTTTCTCATTCTCAATCTCCTTTAGTTTTTCTCTCAATAATAGTATAGCATTAAAGTTACCTTTAGTGTAAACTATTTTCTAACTAAATGCATTATTTGAATGATTAAGATGACTTAGCCCTTCCTTGGGTTATATCTATTCTTAGAAGTTATAATCGTAAAATCTTGCTCTGTAACCTAGTACTAATCGGGATCCTTTTGATGACTCTCCTTCTGCATACCAACCACCGTTATTTCTAAGTGTATAAGCAACACCAACAGCTTCTAAATCATCTTCATATGTGTACTCTTGAGAAGCGTTATTTGAAGTGTGAGCACTAAACCCACCTACTTGCATGTCAGGCTTCCAACCATCTTTTAAAGTGGCTTTACAACGTCTAACAACGATCTTACTTTCATTGATAACGTCAACTACAGTAAAAGCATACGAATCACTATATAAGTGAAGTGTGGCTCCAACGCCTACTTCTGGCTTGTCACCTTCAACCCATTTAACTTCACCATACGATTTTTTGGGTTCAAACATCTTACACATTTTAGTAAAAGTAGAAGTAGCTACTGTACCTCCTCCATTTTTATATTCAATAAAATAGCCTTGACTCATCTTACCTGTTTCAATATCAAAGCCTAATTTAAGTGTATAATCTTCTAGCTCTAAGTTGTAAACAGCTTGTTGGCCATGATAAAAAGTTCTATTCTCATTAACAAGCTGTTTACCGTTGGCCTCTACAATACTGCTAAATTTTTCAAGTTGTGTTTTTCTCATTCTCAATCTCCTTTAGTTTTTCTCTCAATATCAGTATAGCATAAAGGTTGCCTAAAAGATAATAAAAAGTTTAATTATAAGTGTCTGATTTTATAGTTAATATAGTAATTCTTTTTCTAATCTTTCTAGTAACATTGAAAAATGCTCAGATGACACCTCTAAGCCTTTCGTGTACAGCACTTCTGAAAGTGAACCTTCTACGGTAGTTATGGATCCACTACTTGAACAACTAGCGTAATCTTCTTTGAACTTCTTTATAACTTCCGTAATTAGCTCTCCACTTATAACCATCTCTAACTCCCCTAAACAAAATACGTGTAAACAACTATTTTAATAATATGGCCTCTTGTTTTTCAACAACAGTGTAAAAAGCCTCTAGGCTTTCCTCATGGGTTTTGTAAGTTGTACTTCGTGATCCAAGCTCTTCAATATATTCCTCTTCAGTTTCTAGTGTAAGAGGTGATCTGAAATACTTACCTTTATACTCATAGAAATTGATAATGTTGTTTTGTCTTTGGTTTTGTCTTCTGACTTCATGGGTTTTTAAAAGTTTCATATAATCTCCTCAAGCTCTAATTCTTTTTCTAAGTTAGCTAACGCTTCAGTCGATATTTCAACCAGTCCTTTTTCTTTTAGCTCATCTAAAAATTCTAGATATTCTTTTTCAGTTCTCATATAATCTCCTTTAGTTTTTCTCTCAATATCAGTATAGCATTAAAGCAACATCAATGCAACACCTATTTTACTTTTTGCCAAATAAACTTTAAAAAACTACAATAACTATTAAAGCAACTATGAGGACTAATATGAAACTAACAGAAAGATTGAACGGATTGTACGAAACTAAAGGTAAAGTGGAAGAAGCTAAATATTCAGTAACTATACCATACCAAGGAAAAACTAAGTCAGTTGAAGTAAGTGCTAAGTCTAGTGCTGAAGCATTTAATGTTGGTGCTAAAGAAATGGGTGTAGATCATAAAAATCCTACTCTTATCAAACTAGCTAAAATTAAAAAGATTTCTGAAGAAAATATATCAATTGATGAAGGTAAATCTGCTGAAGCATCAATGGTTTTAAAGCTTATGGATAGCGGTTGGGATGATGAACTAAGTTTTCAAAAGTTAGTAGAGATTATTTCTATCGCTACAGGAACAGACAAAAAGAAACTAGCTAAAGAACTAGACCAATACGTTTAAGGGTTTTATGAAACTAACTGAACGTGTTTTCAACCTATTAGAAAGATCTTCTTTACCGTCTAAATATGCAGATAACGATAATACTATGCAGATGATTAAACAAGAAATAGACCAAATGGCCTACGAGATTAAGCAGTCTGAAAAGGGTAGAAGAGGTCAATTTGATCATGGAAAAGACGCTATCAGAATAGATACGAAATCAACCTTCCCAGAATATCTACAAAATATATTTAATAATAGTGGTACAACTAAGAAGTTTTTAAAAGTTGTATCACAAGGTAAAGGTAAGGTTTGGGATAGGATTGCACTTATAGCAATTAACAGATTAGAGAACGGATATAAAAACTCGCATGGATATGACGAACCTGATAAGGACTTCAAATCTTTGGTTGATA
>Ga0070748_1000863_pt1 | contig 14264 bp, 9 predicted proteins | sample VirMetDEL_Nov_12_FD_77015 | JGI IMG/M metagenome (GOLD analysis project Ga0070748, IMG submission 77015) | Aqueous microbial communities from the Delaware River and Bay under freshwater to marine salinity gradient to study organic matter... | ecosystem: Environmental > Aquatic > Marine > Coastal ...
CTTAGCATCAATCTACTATGATAAATCGCTAATTTTCTAGCGCTTACTTCGCGCTCTCTAAGTAATTATTTATTCCATTTGCTATAAACTACTGCTAATTATCCGCTTAGTCGAATATAATGCGCGGGTAATTCATCAATTATTGACTATATAAGATCATTTAATGAATAAATCTGTTTACCAAAAACTCGAGATACTTGTCGAACGCTTTGAAGAAGTACAAGCGTTATTGTCTGATCCGGAAACTATTTCGAATCAAGAAAAATTCCAAGCATTATCTAAAGAATTTTCACAATTAGAAGTGGTGACTTCTGCTTTTCATGCTTATCAAGAAGCTGAAAACGATTTTGCAGCGGCTGAAGAAATGCTTAAGGATGATGATCCTGATATGCGCGAAATGGCGCAAGAAGAATTTAAAACGGCTAAGAAAGCTGTTGAGAACATGACCGGCGAGTTGCAAATTTTGTTATTGCCTCGTGACCCAAAAGACGATAATAATTGTTTCGTTGAAATTCGTGCCGGTGCTGGCGGTGATGAAGCCGCAATCTTTGCTGGTGATTTATTCCGTATGTACAGCCGTTATGCTGAAAAACAAGGTTGGAAGATAGAGTTAATGAACTCTAACGAAAGTGAGCAGGGCGGTTTTAAAGAAATTGTAGCTAAAGTCAATGGTGTTGGTGTTTACGGCCAAATGAAATATGAGTCTGGCGGTCACCGAGTACAACGTGTTCCTGAAACAGAATCACAGGGGCGTGTGCATACGTCGGCTTGTACTGTGGTGGTGATGCCTGAAATTCCTGAATCACAGGCTATTGAAATCAATAAAGCTGATTTAAAAGTTGATACCTTCCGCGCTTCTGGTGCTGGTGGACAACATGTTAACAAAACCGATTCAGCTATTCGTATTACTCACATTCCGTCAGGTGTCGTGGTTGAGTGTCAAGATCAGCGCTCGCAACATAAAAACCGTGCCCAGGCGATGTCAGTATTGCAAGCACGCTTACAACAGGCTGAAGACGAAAAACGTCGCAGTGCGGAGGAATCCTCTCGTCGTAATCTTGTGGCGAGTGGCGATCGTTCTGAACGTATTCGTACCTATAATTTCCCGCAAGGTCGCATGAGTGATCATCGTATAAACCTGACGTTATATCGTTTAAACGAAATCATGGAAGGTAATTTACACTTAGTTCTCGAACCTATTATGCAAGAAAGTCAGGCTGATTTGTTAGCAGAGTTAGCTGAGCAAAACTAGTGTCTGATTTTGTTATAAAACCATTGCCATCAATTGAGCAGTTATCATCGATGGCAGTGGCCAAATTAGTTACTTTTGGCCAACAACTTTTGTTGCCTTATTCAGATAGTGCTAAATTAGACACCGAGATTTTAATTTGTTTTGTGTTGAACAAACCGCGAAGCTTTTTATTAACCTGGCCAGAGCATAAGTTAAATGAGAGTGAAACCGAGCAGTTTTCCGCTTTAATACAACGTAGGGTTCAGGGCGAACCTATTGCCTACATTGTTCAAACACGTGAATTCTGGTCTTTGTCTTTACAGGTTTCACCCGCGACATTAATTCCACGTCCAGATACCGAAATACTCGTCGAACAAGTATTAAGTCATCATCAAGGTGTTGAATTGAGTTGTTTAGATTTGGGCACTGGCACTGGCGCCATAGCGTTAGCGTTAGCATCAGAAAGACCGCAATGGCAAATAGACGCCGTTGACTATAGCGATGATGCGGTAGCGCTTGCCAAGCGTAATGGGCTTAACTTAAATCTCGCACAGGTAAATATTTATCAAAGTGATTGGTTTAGTAACATTGTTAAAGATAAGCGCTTTGATGTTATCGTTAGCAATCCGCCGTATATTGATGAAAAGGATCACCACCTAAACGAAGGTGATGTTAAATTTGAACCGAAAACGGCACTAGTCGCATCTGATAATGGCCTAGCGGATATCAAAATAATTGCTCGCCATGCGCTTAGCTTTTTAAATTCTGGTGGTTTTTTGTATATTGAGCATGGTTTTGAACAAAGTCATGCTGTACAAACTATTTTAGCAGATTTAGCGTATAGCAATATCCAAACTATAAAAGATTATAACAACAACGATCGAGTCACTTGGGCTTGTTACTTAGTATAAATAACCGATAACAAATAATAATAACTAAACGGAGTTCAACATGAAACACTTACATATGACCATTGCTGCGATCAGTATTTTACTTTTTACTTTTCGTTTTGCTTTAACTTTAGTTAATTCAGAAAAATTAACATTGAAATGGTTGAGAATTGCCCCACATATTATCGATACCTTATTGCTGGGCCTTGGTATTGTTTTATCGATTAAGTTAGCGATAAATCCCGCTGAGCAATTATGGCTAGCTGAAAAGTTATTTGCTGTTGTTGCCTATATTTTTACCGGTTATTACACCTTAAAATTAGCCCGTAACCGTACCATGCAAATTATTGGTTTTTTAGGTGCCATGGGATGGGTAATGTTAATTGTTCGTATCGCCATGAGCAAGGAAACCGTATTTTTAGCGGGCATGTAAGTCGCTAAAGTAAAGTATTAAATATTAATTGAGTATTCATGAACGATTTGTTGTTGTCAGAAATTAAATCTGAACAAAATGAACTATTACCCACTTTTTTATTAGTAGAAGAGTATATTTTTGGTAAAGCAACCGATATCCAAAGTGAGTTGGATGACTTGGTGGCATATTGCCAAGCTGAAACCGATGAAATTAAAGAGCCTGTTGAGCGCGCTGAAGTTTTAATTAATGCTTTGTTTGTTGATCAACTCTTTATCGATAAACAACAGCAAAATTGGCCAGTAATTTCACATCAATTATCGTCTGCGTTAGCCCATAAACTGATTTCTCCGAGCTTAAAGGCGGTGTTGATTGCTTATGTGGCTAATGCCTGTGATTGTCGCGCTGATATCGTTTTTGTGCCTGAAAAAGCCATGTTAAGAATTGTCTGTGATGAGCATTACGCTATTATTTTCGATCCCGTTAGCGGTGAATCGTTAAACTGGCACGAGCTTGATGTGCGGATGAATGAAATATCAGGCGATCCGTTTGAAGTAACGCTAGATATTATGAAGCAAGAAAGTTTAGTGCTAGAACATATCACCAGTCTTAAAGCCGCTTTTATACGTGAACAAGCCTATGATAACGCTTTAAAGTGTGTTGATATGCTACTGGCATTAAATCCCAATGATCCGTTTGAACGTCGTGATCGTGGCTTTTTACTGCATCAGCTTGATTGCTTCAAAGTTGCCTATGATGACTATCAATACTTTGTTGAACAGTGCCCTAAAGATCCAGCAGCACAGCTATTAAAACTCCAGCTAGATAAAATTTCAATTTCAGATACGATATTGCACTAATAAAAATCAAAAAAATTCATTTAAAGAACTTATTTAAAGAACTATGTATTAAATAACGATGTGTAAAAAATAAAGACTAAAAATAATGACACATTGTATAAATAAAAAGGATGAATAATGCAAGATTCAGTAGTGGCTAACATGCCATTGATCACTAACGATGCTACCGTGCTAGGGATTTTAGCACTAATTTTAGGGTTAGTATTTTATACCTCCAATAGTAACAACACAGCATGTCGTTCATTTTATAAATATGTGCCAGCACTACTGCTATGCTATCTACTACCATCACTGCTAAACACTTTTGGTATTGTTAGTTCTGAGCTTAGCCAAGTTGATGAAGTGGCAAAATATTATTTGTTACCGGCATGTTTGGTTTTATTAACCTTAAGTATTGATATAAAAGCGATTGCAGGCCTTGGAAGTAAAGCTGTTATTATGTTTTTAACTGGTACTGTTGGCGTGATTATTGGTGGCCCTATAGCGCTACTTATTGTTTCAGCTATTTGGCCTGAGCTAATCGGTGTGTCAGGTCCTGATGCGGTATGGCGTGGTATGGCCGCACTTGCCGGAAGTTGGATTGGTGGTGGCGCAAATATGCTCGCCATGAAAGAAATTTATGGCGCCGATGGTAAAATTTTCACCATCATGGTGACTGTTGATATAGTGGTTGCTAATCTTTGGATGGCTTGCTTGCTTTATATGGCCGCGAATCACAAGCGCATTGATGCTAAAAATGGTGCAGATACCTCAAGTATTGACCGTTTAGTCGAAAAAGTAGAAGCCGAAAGTAAAGCAAACTCCAAACAACCTGAATTAAAAGACTATATGCTAATTTTGGCAGTTGGTTTTGGGGCTGCAGGTATGGCGCATTTAGCGGCCGATTACCTAGTCCCATTTTTCCAAAACAACTATCCTGAATTAAAGAAGTTTAGCTTACACAGTAAATTATTTTGGATCATTGTTTTAGTAACCACGATTGGTTTAACGCTTTCATTTACCAAGGTCAGAAAGCTAGAGACGGTAGGCGCTTCTAAAATAGGTAGTAGTTTTCTCTATGTTTTAGTGGCAACAATTGGTTTGCATATGGATATTACGCAAATTGTTGAAGCGCCTAAATATATGGTGATTGGCTTAATATGGATGGCAGTACACGTCATATTGTTGTTTGCTGTAGGTAAGTTTATTAAAGCCCCGGTATTTTATTTAGCGGTGGGTAGTAAAGCTAATATTGGTGGCGCAGCATCGGCACCGGTTATTGCTTCAGCATTCCATCCTTCACTTGCCCCAGTTGGTGTTTTATTAGCTGTGTTTGGTTATGCGTTAGGCACATATATGGCATGGTTGTGTGGGCAGTTATTAAGAATTGTAGGTAGTTAGAGCAATACCTAAAGACAAATTTGGAAATATTATGACAAAGCAATTAATTTCACTTGGCGATATTGAAATCGCAAACGATAAACCTTTTGTGTTATTTGGTGGTATGAATGTACTTGAGTCTCGCGATTTAGCGATGACCATCGCTGAGCGTTATGTTGAAGTAACTCAAAAACTCAATATTCCTTACGTATTTAAAGCCTCGTTTGATAAAGCTAACCGTTCGTCAGTTAGCTCATATCGTGGCCCTGGTTTGGATGAAGGTTTAAAGATTTTTCAAGAAATAAAATCGACCTTTAATGTGCCGATCATTACTGACGTTCATGAACCATATCAAGCCGCACCGGTTGCGGAAGTGGCTGATATTATTCAGTTGCCAGCGTTTCTTGCCCGTCAAACCGACTTAGTGGTTGCCATGGCAAAAACCGGGGCAATTATTAACGTTAAAAAACCTCAGTTTCTTGCTGCCCATGAAATGCGTCATATCATCAATAAATTTTCTGAAGCAGGTAATGAAGATATTATACTTTGTGAGCGTGGTAGCTGCTTTGGCTATAATAATTTGATTGTCGACATGTTAGCGATGGACGAAATGAAGGATTATGCGCCGGTGATATTTGATGCCACTCATGCATTACAACAGCCGGGGGGGCGAGCGGATTCTGCCGATGGACGTCGCGCTAAAGCCGCACAGTTAGCACGTAGTGGTATGGCTGTGGGTATTGCCGGTTTGTTTATTGAATCTCACCCTGATCCGTTAACGGCAAAATGTGATGGACCATGTGCATTACCGCTAGATAAACTTGAGCCTTACTTAGCACAAATGAAAGCGATTGATGATTTAGTTAAAGGTTTTGAGCCGTTAATTACCGGCTAGTTAAACCAAGTTATCACTATGTTATTAATAAAAAAGGCGCTAGTAAGCGCCTTTTTTGTTGCTGTTAGTTTCATCTAGAAACTAAGCTATTATGAAAAGCATTAGCTTTTATCTAAATGATGAAAGTCGATCTCTTCAATGTTTTTACCTGCATCAGGGTTATTAAATACTTCTTCGTCGAACTGATCTTCTGATTTACCGACAATAACGGTCACCATACTATCGCCAGTAACGTTCACTGCCGTGCGGGTCATGTCTAATAAACGATCGACACCAATAATTAATGCAATACCTTCTACTGGCAAACCAACTTGCTCTAGCACCATAGCTAACATAATTAAGCCAACGCCTGGTACACCAGCGGTACCTATGGAAGCGAGTGTGGCTGTTAGTATCACCATAAGATATTGACTAAATGTTAAGTCTTGGCTAAAAACTTGTGCGATAAACACCGTAGCAACACCCTGCATAATGGCTGTGCCGTCCATATTAATGGTCGCGCCTAATGGTACGGTAAATGAGGCTATAGAGTTTTTAACACCCATTTTTTTTGTTGTGGTTTCAAGGGTGATAGGTAATGTGGCATTACTACTAGAAGTAGAAAATGCAAAAATGGCGGTATCACGCATTTTCTTTAAAAAGGTTAATGGATTTAAGCCAGTTAATAACTTAAGTAAAACAGGATAGGTTACAAATGCGTGTAGCAGTAAGGCAAACACAACGACAAAAAAGTACTTTAATAAATTACCAAATGTGCTTAATGACACGTCGGTAAACAGCCCTGCTAATAAACAAAATACGCCGTAAGGTGCAATGTTCATTAATATAGTAACAAGGCGCATAATGACTGTGCTCATGTCTTCAAATAACGAAGCAATACGCTCTCCAGCTTTGCCTGAAAGCGCGATAGCAATACCAAAAAGTAATGCAAAAATAATCACTTGTAGCATATTTCCGTTAGCGAAAGCTGCAAAAGGGTTACTGGGGAACATACCAATAATCACTTGTGCAAGTGACGGTGCTTCACGACTTGTAAACGTTGTACCAGCAACCATGTTTACCCCTTCACCCGGGCTAATCAATAAGGCTAGGGTCATGGCAAAACTAATGGCGATAGCGGTTGTTAATAAGTATAGGCCAATGGCTTTACCACCAATGCGACCCAGTTTAGTGGTGTCTTTTAAAGAACAGGTGCCACAAATTAAGGAAACAAACACTAGTGGTACAACGAGCATTTGCAAACTAGAAATAAATATTTGTCCACCTACTTCAAAAATTCCGTCAACTAAGAAGCCTCGTAATGAGAGGTCAAATAGATATAAAGGAATTACCGCGTCAGAGCCATCGGGCATTAACCATTGTAAAATTGTGCCAACGAGGATACCTGCCACCATGCCAGTAACAATTCTAGTGGTTAAACTTGCTTGTTTCTTTTCAGTCATATTATTCTAGTTTTATTGAACGATTGCTTATTATGTTGTTGCAAGCAGCAGAAATCAAATGATTAAAAGCCAAGGAACCGTGATTTTTAAATATTATTTTGCCATTTTTTATTTTTCTATTGATGACCATAAAGCGGATAAAACTCATGACTCGCAGGAGGATAAGAGCAATTTTTAATAAGCGGTTATTACAATGACGATATAAAAGGACATTTTATTTACAATTTCAATAGCGTCGTAGCACTGACCATAAGACGTTAACTGGATGGATAGCCATTTTAATTACGGCACATCGACTTAATTATCTTGCTGAAAAAGCGACAGTTATCAATCAAATTGTGTTTTTTTTGTTAATCACTGACCTTTTTAGAAAAATTCGGTTAAGATGAGAGAAGTTGATGAAAAAAATTACCAGGGAGATGCTTTTTATGGCGCTACTTCAACGCTTTAGTTTTATTTTACTGTTTGCAACATTAATTGGTTGCGGAGGCAGTAGTGGTGGGTTTGATGAAACCCCTGATGGTGGCGAAGGTAGCACACCAGACGCTATAACGCTTGCTTTAGCTATTTCGAACACAACAGTCACTGGTGCAGAGCCTGTTACCGTTACGGCGACTGTAATGCAAGGTACAACAGCTGTTGTAGGTAGAGCGGTGACTTTTACTACTGATCTCGGTGCGTTTTCTCCCAGTTCTGGTACAGCGCTCACGAATGATAGCGGTGTGGCAACAATAACGCTCACCGCAGGTAGCGTTCGCGGCGCAAGTGAAATTTCAGCATCTATTTCATCTGGTGAAAGCTCAATAACGCCTTTAGGTTTTTCTACACAAGGTGATGATATTGGTGTTGTTGACGACATTAATATTCGAGTTAGCTTAGTGGATAGTGAAGGTAACCCGACAAATACAATAACATCATCTAAGCCAGGTAAGGCAATAGCAACTATTGATGGTATTAATGCGCCGTTAATTGTGACATTTTCTTCTACAGTCGGTGACTTACCTATTACCACGGCAATAACAGATGAAAATAACCAAGCTGTGATTGATGTTTTTTCTGGTAACACACTCGGTGCCGGTAGTATTACCGCTACGCTCCCCACCGGTGAATCAGGGCAAGTTTTGTTGGTTGTTGGTGCTACTTCATTGAAAATGGGCGGTGTTTCACCTTTTATAGAAAATCAAGCTGAAGTTAGCCTAGCGCAAATATCTGCCGGGGGTACATCGGTAATTTCAGTCTCTATTCTTGATGATGAAAACAATTTATTTACTGAAAGTGTTGATATTAATTTCTCTTCAGGTTGTTCAAGCCTAGCAACACCAACGGCGACACTTAGTACGCCTATTACAACGTCTAATGGTATTGCAACGAGTACATATTTAGCGAAAGGCTGTGTAGGTGATGATCATATTGATGTTACGGCAAATGCTGGTGGTATCAATTTATCGGCGACGGCAACGTTAAATGTTTTACCGGCTGATGTGGGTAGTATTGAGTTTGTTTCTGCTACGCCAGAACTTATTGCTGTACAAGGTGCAGGAAGTGCAGATAAGCCTGAAAGTTCTACACTGTTGTTTCGTGTTCTAGATACCAACGGTAATCCAGTAAATAATCAAGGTGTTGATTTTATATTAAACACTGATGTCGGCGGGATTAACCTAATTCCATCTAGCGCAACTACAAATACTCAAGGTATAGTGCAAACGGTAGTTAATTCCGGCACGGTATCACGCACGGTAAGAGTTACTGCCAGTATTAGTGGTAGTTCTCCTGTAATCTCAACACAATCAAGTGAACTGATTATCTCGACAGGTATTCCTGACCAAGATAGTTTCAGTATTTCTGCTGATATTTTAAACCCCGAAGCTTGGAGTTTAGATGGCACTGAAGTGCAAGTAACTGCACGTTTAGCCGATGCCTTTAACAATCCGCCACCGCCAACCGTAGTGTTTTTTACAACTGAAGGTGGGTCAATCGACTCAGCTAATAGCTCATGTACAACCAATGAAGATGGTGCTTGTTCAGTCACATGGCGTAGCCAATTTCCTAAGCCAGAAGGTCATGTGCTAGGAGATGCTAATAACCTCAATCATGTGCCCGAGCTAAATAATACTATGGGGCAAAAATTTGGTGGTCGAGCTACTATTTTAGCGACAACTATCGGTGAAGAGTCTTTTCCTGATCTAAATGGTAATGGCCGCTTCGACGTTTGTGAAGTTGTGGCATTTACCGGCGGCGTAGGAAAACCTTGTAATGCAGACGGAAGCATTAATGCCGCAGGCGCTGATATCACATACACGGGAACTGATGTCAGTGGCCGAGCTTTTGATTTAGCTGAAACGTTTGTTGACTATAATGAAGACGGTATATTTAACCCTGGTGTTGCTGGTGGAGAAGCCGGTGGTGAGCTAGAGGAACCTTCTGATTTTAATCAAAATGGTATTCATGATGGTAAAGATGGTAAATATAATGGCGCGTTATGTGCAATCCCTGCTCATGATGGTTGTGCTGCTCAACAATCGTTAGATGTTAGAGGCTCATTAGTCATAGTGATGTCTGGAAGTGACGCTTTTGGGGTTATTAATGCGACAAACGACGCTGTTAGTGCGACTATTGATCATGATGATGATGCGAACACACCTGAAATAGCAAACCCTAATGATGATCCTACCGACGATACCGTTTATATTGCAGGTGAAAATACCGGTTTTGCCAGTGTGATTATTGCTGATTTACATAATCAACCCATGCCTGCAGGAACAACTGTTTCATTTGACGTATCTATCGGCTCGATTGTTGGACCAAGCAGTTTTACTTGGAGTAACCATAATAGAAATGGTGGTTCAGGCTTTGGTGTCGCAATTAAAGGTGCAACAGAGCCAGCGTCAGGCGTATTACTTATTTCAGTTGAAACTCCTAACGGTGTCCAAACAACACTTTCAGGAATAAATGTTGTTATTCAATAATCTACATAATGTATGATCAAAAAAGCCGTTCATTGAACGGCTTTTTTATTAGCTAAATTTAAATAATGAATTACTTATTCATTTCTTCAATTAAGAAGGCTGAAATTTCAGCGCCAGCCGCTAGTGTTCTATCACGGCTTACTTCGCCTAAACCTGTGCTATCAGTAAATGGCGCTATTTCCATCATGTCAGCACCAGTAATCGGACATTGAGCTGCAACTGCGCGTAGTATTTGCATTGCTTGATCTGGAGACAAACCGTCAGGCTCCGGCGTACCTGTTGCCGAAGCATAAGTTTCGTCAAGTGCGTCAATATCAAAACTGACATAAACTTCATCAATATTGTCAGCCTTTAATTGGCTAATTATTTTTTCGATAATAGCTTCAATACCTTGCTCTTTAACTTCATGAGCCCAATGTTGCTTAACGCCAAAGGTACTCTCCCAATGTGATTTAGGTTTACCACTTGAGCGAATACCGACTTGAATCAAATCATGACGTTCGGTTAAATCATCGAGTATATGTGTACACCAAGAACCAAAACACAAATCGATACCTAAACGTTCCACTAATAAATCGGTATGGGCGTCAAAATGCACGATAGCGGCACGCACACCTTGCTTTTTCTTCGCTTGTAAATAGGCCTTTGTTAGCGGGTAACTGACGGAATGATCACCACCAATACCAAAGATACCTTTATTGGGGAACTCAGCATAAAAGTCGTGTAATACATCTTCCGTTATCGTTAAAGGGCTAACCGCGAAAGGGCTGTTTTCATCTTGGTAAAGTGCGCGACGGCAATTAGCCAATGTTGCTTCATTTAGGTACTTATCATGTAATAAATGAGGAATAACTCGTACATCACCTAAATCAAAAACATTTAAATCCGGGTATTGCTCTAATAATGTCGAGCGAACAAATAGTGGTCCCCAATTAGCGCCGCGTAAAATACCACCGCCACAGTCTGAAGCGATACCAAGCATGACGGCATTAGTCGATTCTGGTAGCTTTTCGACACTTTCCTGCCATAGGGCTTCAATGTTGTCAGATTGGCCAAATAACGCGTTATGTAAGCGCTCTTTGCGCTCCTTCGCTGTATTAACGGTAAATACTCCGTTACCTGGTGGACACAAACATTGGTTAATTTTATTTTGAAATGCAGACCATGAAGTTGTCATGTTTATTCTCTTCCTATTAAAAGGTATTGAAATTCACTTAAATGAACGCAAACTACCTGGAGTGATGGTGAAAAATGTTGTTACGAGTGAAAAACTTAAGTTATTTCGGTCTCAGCCCTTAAGTTTTACCATAAAGTCGATTATGATGGCGCCGAAAAATTCGTATCATTATAGCTAAAAGTTGTAAAAAGGCACATATATAAAAATTTTTTGCTTGTCAGCTTGCTAATTTACAGATATATCTAATAGTAATTTTAGTCTCAAATTTAATTTTACGTCTCAGCCTTATTCATGAATGCAATTTTTTACTTAATATTTTGCTCGCGCAATATGAAGCAATTCAATGTAATAGCTGTGGCGAAACTGACATTAGTCAGCTTAGTAGGAATATAAAATAATATGGCAAAATCTCTGGTAATTGTGGAATCGCCAGCCAAAGCGAAAACAATTAACAAGTACCTTGGTAAAGATTTTATTGTTAAATCGAGTGTGGGTCATGTACGTGATCTGCCGCATAGTAGCACCGGTAAAAAAGTAGCGGCCAAATCTCCAGCAGAAGTGCGTAAAATGACGCCTGCAGCAAAAGCTAAATATAAAGCTAAGCGTGATAAACTTGCACTGGTTAATCGTATGGGTATTGACCCAGAGAATGATTGGGAAGCCAATTATCAAATATTGGCAGGCAAAGAAAAAGTTGTTGATGAATTAATCAAACTTGCCAGTACTGCTGACACCATCTATCTCGCAACCGATTTGGATAGAGAGGGTGAGGCGATAGCATGGCACTTAAAAGAGATCATCGGTGGCGACGACGCGAAATTTAAACGTGTTGTTTTCAATGAAATCACTGAAAATGCCATTCAACAGGCTTTCTCTGCACCCGGTGAATTGAGTATGCCAGGCGTAAATGCGCAACAAGCACGACGTTTTCTTGATCGCGTGGTGGGCTTTATGGTTAGCCCATTGCTATGGAAGAAAGTAGCTCGTGGCTTGTCAGCGGGTCGAGTGCAGTCTGTTGCCGTTAAGCTCGTTGTTGAAAAAGAACGTGAAATCAAAGCCTTTGATCCGAAAGAATATTGGGAAGTCAGTGCTGACACACAAACGTCTGCCGGTGGCGATTTTACGCTAGACGTTACTCATGAAAAGGGTAAAGCGTTTAAGCCAACTAATGAAGCGGATACCAATAAAGCCTTAGCTGTTTTAGAATCGTCGACCTATACGGTCAGTAAGCGTGAAGATAAACCTTCGAAAAGTACGCCGTCAGCACCGTTTATTACTTCAACGTTACAACAAGCCGCTAGCACAAAGTTAGGCTTTGGTGTTAAACGTACAATGGGGCTTGCTCAACGTTTATATGAAGCCGGTCATATTACCTATATGCGTACAGACTCAACTAATCTAAGTAAAGATGCGGTTGAAACTTGTCGTACCTATATTAGTGAAAGTTTTGGTGACAATTACTTACCAGAAAACGCGAAGGTTTATAGCAGCAAAGGTAATGCTCAAGAGGCGCATGAGGCGATTCGTCCATCAAATGTTAAACTTGAAGCGGCTTTTATCACTGATGTTGATGCTGATGCGAAAAAATTATATGAATTAATTTGGCGTCAATTTGTTGCTTGTCAAATGACCGCGGCACGTTACACCGTAAGCACAATTACCGTTGATGCTTCAGGCTTTGATTTAAAAGCTAAAGGGCGTGTTATGCAGTTTGATGGTTGGACGCGTGTTCATCCGCAATTATCAAAAGGTGACGATAAGCATTTACCTGATTTAGCCGTGGGTGAGGTGTTAACTCTTCAGCAGTTGAATCCGGCACAACATTTTACTAAGCCACCGGCTCGCTTTGGTGAGGCATCATTAGTAAAAGAACTTGAAAAACGCTCAATTGGCCGACCATCAACGTATGCTTCAATTATTTCAACGATTCAAGATCGCGGTTATGTGCGTTTAGATAAAAAACGTTTTTATGCCGAAAAAATGGGTGAAATCGTTACTGATAGCTTATCAGGCAGCTTTCAAAAACTAATGAATTACGACTTTACTGCCAATATGGAACAGGAATTGGATGAAGTTGCTGAAGGGAAAAGTAACTGGAAAGACGTATTAAACGATTTCTATAAAAACTTTACTCAGCAGTTAGAACTTGCAGATAAGCCTTCTGATGAAGGGGGTATGCGCAATAATGAACCAATTGTTACCGATATTGATTGCCCAACTTGTGGTCGTAAAATGGGCATAAGAACTGGTTCAACTGGCGTATTTTTAGGTTGTTCAGGTTATGCATTACCGCCAAAAGAGCGCTGTACAACGACTATGAACTTAACGCCCGGTGAAGAAGCCGTTAGCGTTTTAGCTGAAGATCAAGAAACTGAAGCGTTACGTGCTATGCACCGCTGTAAAAAGTGTGGCACCGCCATGGACAGTTACCTGATCGATGAAACACGCAAGTTGCATGTTTGCGGTAATAACCCCGTTTGCGATGGTTTAGAGTTAGAAAAAGGTGAGTTTAAGCTTAAAGGCTACGATGGTCCTATTTTAGAATGTGACCGTTGTGAAGCTGAAATGGAGCTTAAATCTGGTCGTTTTGGTAAGTATTTTGATTGTACGAATAGCGAATGTAAAAATACCCGTAAGCTACTTGCCAGCGGTGAAGCTGCGCCGCCAAAAGAAGACCCTGTACAATTACCTGAATTGCCATGTGAAAAGTCTGAAGCGCATTTTGTGCTACGAGATGGTGCAGCAGGTATTTTCTTAGCGGCGAATACCTTTCCAAGATCACGTGAAACACGTGCACCTAAAGTGGCAGAGTTAGCGCGTTTTCGCGATAGAATTTCAGAAAAGTTCTATTACCTTGCTGATGCACCAACGCAAGATCCTGACGGTAATTTAGCAGTTGTACGCTATAGTCGAAAAACTAAGTCACAGTACGTGATGACTGAAGTTGAAGGTAAAGCGACTGGCTGGAATGCTAAATATGTTGAAGGTAAATGGGTTGAAGAATTAGCGAAGAAAAAAGCGCCAAAAGCTAA
>Ga0070748_1000864_pt1 | contig 14257 bp, 10 predicted proteins | sample VirMetDEL_Nov_12_FD_77015 | JGI IMG/M metagenome (GOLD analysis project Ga0070748, IMG submission 77015) | Aqueous microbial communities from the Delaware River and Bay under freshwater to marine salinity gradient to study organic matter... | ecosystem: Environmental > Aquatic > Marine > Coastal...
TAAGAAAGTCTTTTAAAAGCTTAAATACATAGCCACCTAATGCTCCAACAAAGCCTAACACTAAAGCCATAGCTATATCTTGTATCATAAATCCTGTTGTAAAAAAAGTAAATAAAAATCCTGCCTTTGGTTCCGGTGAAATAGTCATATATATTTATATATTATCTAGCGTTTACTATATTGTTTTGGAATATTCCTTCAATGCTGAAGCCTTTATATACACCTTTCTTTATATCTTCCCAAACAGATAAATCTTCTATCTTATATTCGGCTACCCAGCTCCCAACGGGTAAATCCATTCCGTATAATGCACTCTTATCTTTTTCACTATTCTCTACAATCCAGCTAGAGGTCATAAATGCATCTACTTTTACATCACTATCATGCTCTAGGTTTACTACGTCTATAAGTTTATTTTTCATAGCTTTTTCTGCTATTGCTTTTACTGTCTCTTTACTAAAATAAACGAAGTATGGTTCACCTTGTTCGTCAATTCTCATAATTAATTTATCAGGAATTAACATAGGACCAATAACTTTCATTTGCTCTTCATTGATACCAAACTTAAATTTAGTGGTACTCTGTAAGTCTGATTGTTTCTCTAATAGTTCTAATCTATCTTTAGTAAGTAATACATTTGACTTTTTTAACGATTGCTTAGACGCTCTTATTTCTTCTAGTTTATTTTTAGCCCATTCTATTCCAGCACGTCCTCCCCAAGCATCAACTGCCATACCTCCACATCCCTCGCTATACGGGACATCTTCGTGTTGTAAATGTCTAGCAAACGAAGCCATTCTACTAATAGTATCCTCTGATATTGGTCGTCTGTTAGCAAGTTGATTAGCTCTCGCGATTCCAACTCTTGTAAGACAGTCATTGTCAGGGTGCTCTTCTTTCCATTTAAGGACTCTTTTTGCAGCATTTGTGGCAGATTGAGGATAATCTGTATAAGATTCGAATTCATAATTTTCGTCGTCTAAAGGGTTAGTATAATTTGGTAAACTAGATACATCTATATCCATAGATTGTCTTGCTACATCTATTATAGCTTGTACGTGACCTGGTATATAAGAATGTTCTTCTTCTAAGCCCATCATTCTTGCTAATAATAGTATTTCATCTGCTAATACAGTAGCTGCTTGTACGTCATCAAAAGTAGCTGATTGCATTTCTTTGACTGTATGTTTTTCTAACCAAAATAAAGCATCTTGTAGTTTAGCAGCTCTAATAGCTAATCCCATATCAGCATCTATCTCACCGCTCTCTATTTTTTTGTATAAATTAGAAGCACCAGGACATATATCGTAATGTCTAGTCTGATAATCACCAATAATTAGTTCGTATACGTCTTCTGTTTCGTCTTGTAGCTTTAAAGCATCATAACATATAGCTGCTGCTTGATCGTCTGCATATCCTTCAGACTTAAGTACTGGTATACATCTTGCTATATACTCATCTCTACCTTCTCCAGGTCTTCTTTCTACAAATTTTTCTTTCATTGCAAGTTTTAGTACTTCAAACTTTATAGTATCTAATACTTCTTTATTATTAAAAGCCATAAAATCGGCCTCTATAGCCGGTTCTTCAACTAGTGCTACTGCATCAAAGCCTGTTAATTCTTCTAATTTATCGATTAATAATTCTACGATTCTCATAATTTTTATTTTTTATTGTGAGATCCATCACAATGTCCGTTATTATTTTGAGTGTTACCACATCCACATTTTGGTTTATCTGTCATATCTTTTATTTTATCCTAATTTTCTTCTTCTGTTTAGTCTTGCATCTGCTTCTTGAGCCGAGTTAACATCACCGGTAATAACATAAGTTCTTATAGCCGGAGCAACTGTTGTAGTTTGAGGTGCAGTAGTATTATCAGTTGGTATATTTCCTACCTGAGGTAATTGAGCACCTCCTCCTGATGCAGCTGATGAACTACCTCCTAAAGATTTAATTTGTGACTGAGCAGTTTTTCTTGCTGAAACTATAGATGCTATAATACCTCCAATAGATACTGCAAATGCAGCAATACCAAAAGGACCTAAAGCACTAACAAAAGCACCTAACGACATATTAGCTTTACCTATTGATGCGGCAGCTGCTAAAGATACTTCTTGAGCTGTAGCTGTAGCTTTTGCTACGTTTAATTTAGCTATTTGTATTTGCTCCATAGCATAACTTTTAGCCTTAAGTATAGTTTCTGCTAAAATTAAAGTTTGCTTAAGAGTAAATTGATCTCTTTCAGCTTTTATTCTTCTTATTTCAGCAGCTTTTTCTTTTTCTTCTAATCTTGCCAATGCAGCATTTCTTTCTTCTTCTGTAAGATGTATATTACTAGTTATAGCCTCTCTTTCTCTTTCAAGGTTAATCATCTGTCTATCAAACCTTTGTTGAGATAAATCCGTTATATTGTTAAACGCATCGTTAGCTATACTAAAGAAAGCATCAAACTTTTCTCTATTTAACAATGTTTGGTCTAAAGCATCTGCTAAACCATCTTGAAACTTTTTAACTGTACTTAAAAGGTCGTCTTCTACCTCTAAAAATGTCTCATCTATATACTCTGGATCTATAAAATCTAATCCTTCTTCTTTTACAGTATCATTAAATGCCTCTACAAAAGACATAGCAGCTTCATCTCCAAAGTTAGCAAACCATTCTTTTTCTAGCTCTACTCTTTCTTTCTCTAATTGTTCACTTAACTGTATTTGTTTTAATCTTTGGTCAAATGCTTCTTTACGTTTTCTTGACTCTTCTGTAATTTTTAGTAAAGTTAACTCATGAGCTTTAGACTCTATATCTTCTTTTTCAGCATCTGTTCTTTTAAGATTATCTAACTCAGCCATTAAAAGCTCTTCTTGCTTTTTATATATCTCTTCTTGAGTAGCTCCTTTAGCTCTAAGTATATCTATTTCTTTTTGATTAGAAGCAATAACTTTTTCATTACCTTCTATTATTGCATTGTTAGCTCTTTCTGCAGCATCAGGTAAGATACCAAAAAATTCTAATACAGGTCTCATTGACTCTATAAGAGAATTAAAACCGTTTTCTATCTTAGTAAGTATAATACCAAGTAAAGGAAACTTTTCTGCTGCTTTATTTACTCCTTTTATAATATCATCCCAGTAGGCTATAATACTTCCTAATGCAACTGCAAATGCACCTATACCTGTAGCAATTAAAGCTTGTTTGGTTGTTATACCAAATATTTTAGACTTTATAGTTGCAAATGATATATTCTTAGCCAGTTTACCGAATCCTTCTGATAGGTCAATAAAACCTCTTGCTGCTGTTAATGCTGATATAGCACGTTCTTCAAACTTACCAAAGACTTCAGATTCTACTCCTAATAGTCCTAACGTACCTACAGTAGCTTCTAAACCTCCGGCTAAACCTAATACAGCTGCTTGAGAAGTTTCAATCTTCTTATCTAAAGTAAATCCTTCTACTTTTTGGTTTACTTTTTCTAACTGCCCGGTAAGTTTTTGTGCATCTTTAGATAGTTCTTGAAATCTGTCACTACCAATCTTTACATCCTTTAACTTTTCGTTAACTTTAGCTAACTCTTTCTCTAGATCATTAATTGACTTAGTTTGGACTTGAACGTCTATATTTACTACTTCTTTGTTAATTGCCATATTAGATAAATAGAATTTTTAATTTTTAAGGACCTGTACAGTCATATATCTGTATTACATCTCCAGGATTAGCTCCTACTGCGTCATCTACTCTTAAGAACGCATTAACATTTGTTCCTGTTGCAGAACCACTATCAAATGCATAGTAAGTATTAAACGATGCTACGCTACATCCTGCAGAAGTATAAACTGTCATTTTACCTCCTGCGTCTAAGTAAGCTTGAGTTGGAGGCCATGAACCGCTATAGTCTGTGTAAAGTACTTCATCTATAGTTTCACTACAAGCTCCTCCAAAGTTAGTAGGACCTGAAGCACTAAATGCATTACAAGATGATACCGGTACAGATGCACTGGTTGATAACGTTACTGAACTACCATATTCTAAACATCCACTAGCAGAAGCATAAGCTCTATAGTAATATGTTGTAGATGCTGTTGCAGGGAAGTTACCATAATCGAAATGTCCTGCTCCTGACCCTGTAGGATATTTATCAGCTCCTTCTCCTATTGTAGGTGTACTATCTGTTTTACTAACTACAAATCCTCTCTCTACTATTGCACTAGTTCCTGCTGTAGCTGAACCTGACATAGTAAATGATGCTGATGTTATATTAAATGGTCCGTAAGTATATACTGTAGGACAGACGCTTGAAGTAAGTGTAGTAACTGTCTCACTACCGCCATATATTACATCACAAGCTACTTCACTTGAACTTGCATATGCTTGGTAATAGTAATTAGTACCAGGATTAAGACCAGTTAACGAATGATCAAAATGACCTACACCGCTACCGTCTGCTATTTTAGTAGCTCCTTCTTCTATAGTAGGAGTAGTATCTGTTGTACTGTATACAAACCCTCTTTCTAATACTGTACCACTACCTGCACTATCTACCGAACCTGTTAAAGTCATAGATTGAGAAGTAATGTCTTGTGCTGGATAAGTACTGACTGTAGGACATATTGTACCTTCTCCTGGTGGTATTATAGGATAGTAAGCCGGATATAATTTTAGTAACTCAACTGTTACTATATCTCTTCTTGTAAGGTTAAATCCTTTTATTTTATTTATACGATAAGCTTCGTCTTGTATAATTATCTTATCGTTTAGTTTTATATCTTGATATTCATACTCGTTAAAGTATAAATCTAATGTTACTTTTCTACTATCAGTATCGTATATACTATCTATGTAAGTTTTCCAGTAGTTATTAAAGTTACTAGAACCAGAGCTTGGATATAACGTACTAGAATTACTTAATTTAGTATAAGAACTGTTCATTAGTAAATCTTCTGTAGAAGAAGTAACTGGGTAATTTCTATAGTTACTTAAAGTACTATAATTTGTAAACCTAAAGACACCGCCACTACCTGACGTAATATATTGAGTAGCTGGAGAAGATAAATCAGATTCTACCTCTAATGGAGTAGACGCACTTAATGCAGTAGGAGTAGCACTAAATCCTGTTGAATTACTACCTGAATCTTTATAATAAGATTTATAACCTATTCTAGGCTTAAATTTAAATGATTCAGTTTCTTTATTGTTAAACTTATATAAATGAGGTATAATAAAGTTAGGACTTGTTTGACTAAAAGGTAAAGGTAAATCTGTACTAAAACTAGAAGATGCTAATGATAAAGCAGGTGCTAGTACTGTAGGTGCAAATAAACTTTCTACTTTCTTTTCTCCTGACGTTAAACTACTATCAGATATAGCTCTTAATGTACCATATTGAAAATTAGGAGTAGATTCTTTTGCTAATTTAGATATTCTATCGTCATCGTTAGCATTACTAAATCTTAACTCTCTAGGTTGTTCACTTACAGGATTTTTTATACTAATTCTTTTAGCCGTATTATATTTCTCTGTCCAATCTTTAGTCTCACCTTGTCTCATCCAGTGATCGAACGTCTCTATGTTAATTACAGAAGGGTTTTGCTGTTCAGGATAAGCTACTAAATTAAACTGTGTTAGTAACCCCTTAAACATATCTATAGATTTTATAGAACTATCGATTTGATAAGACATTGATACTGGAAAATCATCGTAATCTATTTGTGCTTGAGTAGATTTAAAATTACTACCACTTAGTACAAGAGTAGTCGAAGTATCTTCTGCTGACTCTCTATTGTTAACTTCAAAAGTTACTGTAACTCTATCTCCTGGATTAAAAAAGTCAGAAGCTTGACCACTAACAGAATATGGATTATCAGTATCATCTACTGTTAAAGACGTTTGACCTATCCTAACTGTAGGGTCAGATACAGAATTAAGTCTATCTACGTTAAAGAGTAGGTTATAATCAGTAGCATTACTTTCTCCACTATCTTGTGCTGAATTATTAAACAACACAGTACTTTGAAATACATAATCTCCTGCTATAGGTATTGTATAATAATAAGTTGTAGTACTATAGTTGCTACCCGGATCGTATACACTACCGGTAAACGGTAAAGTAAAGTCAAAATCTAATCCTGCTTGTACTGCGTCTAAAGTATAATCTGCTGCTAAAGAAGCTGAAAATAAATTACCACTTTCTTGACCGGGTGCAGCTACGACACCTAACCCTTCTTTATTTTTACTAAGTACGTATACCTCGTTAAAGTCATTTGAATCTATAAAAGAAGAACTATAGCTAAATCCTGCTTGTTCAAATATTACGTCAAATACTTCTCTTGCTCCTATGGCCGGGTATACTTGTGCAAGGTTAAAAGGCGAACCGCTTAATGCAGTACTACCTGTTTGTGGTCTACCACCAATAGTATCGTCAGAAGATATAATAGGGTATTCTGGCCAACTAAAGACATTGTCAAATCCAAAATCTATATAAGGATAGTAGACTGAACCTGTCTTACCAGAGTCTAATATAAAAGAGTTACTACTACCGCTTCTAGGATTCCAACTCTTAACTATATTATCAGCATCTAAAATATGGTCATATGTAGACCAGTTACCCTGGTATAAAAACTTACCTTTTAATGCTTCGTTAAACTCTACTACCTTAGAAGATACAGTAACATCGTAAGTTATAAAACCATCGTTAGAGGTTACAATGTCATTTACCTGTAACGTCCCTAATAATACCGTCTCTCCGTTACGTATAACAGAACAGTCTATAGTATTATACATTCCTGGTACATCTACGGCAGATTGTAAGTAGCCATGATTAAAGAATTTATTGTTTTTATTAGTACCCGGTAAGTTAAAGTTTTGAGAACTTACTCCAAATACTTCTCCTATCTCTTGGTTATCTACTTGTGATATATCTAACCTTAAAGGTACTGCACCATCTACGTCTAAGTCAGTTATGACTCCATTATGTGTTACTCTTAAAATTAAATCGTTAATCATTGTTAATTATTTACTGCGTTTATTTCATCTCCAAATGTTATATTGCTAGAGTTTTTAAGATTATCTATTACGTTATCTATTTGACTATCACTTAAACTACCAGTATATATAAGTACTTGAGATACGTTTAACTTATTTGTAGCACTATTACTTCTTAAGTAAAATCCAACACCATTGTTAGTAGTACTATGCTGATCATTGTTAAAAATAAGAGAATTAGAAGAATTTCTACCTACTGTAATATTAGAATCTTGAGTTCCTAAGTTAAATTCTGATCTCATAAATCTAGATTCCCAAATATCAGTGCCGTTAGACCCGCTATAGTTATATATTATAGTTCTACTTTTATTTACATCAAAATCATAAGCTTGAGCTGAACTACTTATACCGTTGTTAGCTGTTTCAGTACTTAAGTAATATTGGAGTCTTGAAGAACCTGTATCAAATGGATCAGCATTATTTCTAAAACCACCTAACTGAAGATTAGTATACTGTCTTCTTGATGAAGGAGTTAAAATCGTAGGTTGATAATATATCTCAGGTGGATTTTCTCCCGATACATGAGTACCTTCAAAGTCTTGCGCTACCGTTATAGTTGTAAACGAAGATCCGCTTTCAAATACTAACCAATCATCAGTAGTTGTAGTTCCCATACCGTATCCTAATCCTCCTGATATACTTGTATATCCGTTACTGTTAAATTCTACAGAACCAGTTAACAGAGAACCTCGATTTTGATAATAAATACTACCTGTATATGTACCCTTACTTTGTACCTCTGTAGGTTGATTACCATCTAACACCATACTTCCGGTATCACTAAAGTCCCACCAAGCCCAAAGCTGACTAGTTAAAGCTCCATATAATGTAGGGTCAAAAGGTGCTTTGCCTGAAGTCCAAGTTACGTTGTTACTGTATGAAGTACCAAGTGAATTTTCTGCATAAGCTCTATATTGATAAGTACTTAAGGCATTTAAACCTGATATAGATGAACTAAATAATCCCTCTTGAGGAGGTGTAACTATTACTGTAGTAACTCCTGTTCCTCCTTTTACTGGAATATCAAGACTTGCTGAATTGTAAACAAATCCTATTTCCGTTAATGCTGCACTACCGCTGCTTCCTATACTACCGCTTAGTACTGCACTTTGACTTAATATTAAAGAAGGAGTATAAGCTACTATGTTATTTGGCACACCTGTATTATCTATTTGCGGTACTGAAACGTACTCTGGTATCCAAGTACCAAATGGTTGATTGCTTGGTTTAAAGTTTATAGTATATTGAAATTGTTTCTGTCTTGCTTGATTAGTATTTGCAGTATAAGAACTATCTGTAATGACTATAGGAATAAACTCTCCATTTCTTTGTATATAAACAGAAGGTGATTCTATAAGTTCTTCTATCCAGTTAGCATTAGTTTTATCTAGTAAATCAGTATCTACTGTAAACTCATCATCTGTACTATTGTGATAATCTGTTACTCCTCTTCTTTCTATGTTATATAGAGAACTAAGACTAGAGTAATCTACTCTTGGAGCAGTATATTGTTCACGTTCTATTTGCATTACTTGTCTTACAGGATTATAGTTATTATAATAATCCCAAGTACCTAATTTATTTATAAAAGCGAATCTAGTCTTTTCTCTACAAGTGTCATCCGATACTTCGTATCTATAACTCTCTATACCTAAAGAACTGCTTACATTTACGTTTACATAATTCCAATAGTTAGCAGATGATGATATAGGTATACTGCTAAAATTATCTGATACAGAGTAGTTTTTGTTTTCTACTAAAAAGTCTCCAACAAGACTTGCTGAATAAAAGCTTTGGCTAACATAAGTAACGTCATTGTTATATACACTCACTGTTCCAAAATCATCTGATTGCATTGACATTGTAGCAGGCATATTACTAAGAACAGCATAACTACTAGATTGCCAATTATAACTTATACCGTTATTTGGCTCTACTACCCCTCTAAATACTTCTATGTTAGTATTAGATATACCTTCTATTATAACTGCACTAGAAGATATTGAAGCTGCATAAGTTTCACCGAAGTTTAACGTAAACGTTTTACTGCTAGAATCAAAAGCCGTTAGAGACGATATTTTCCAACTATCATCTTCACTTAGTCTACCTTGTATAATCCTTGCAGGATCAAATACCGATACTCCTGCTGGATTTACTGTTTGTGTAGTTCTTTTTATAAGTTCATTACTACCAGACTCATATACATCCATAACATATTGAAATAAAGGCTTATTAGTATTGGTACTACCAGATACTACATATAACAATCTTGTATATGCTGCATTGGGTGTGGTTGGTTTCTGTGTTATAGTATAAGCCATTATCTTGGTTCTCTTAAGTTACTAAATTGGTACCTTATAGTATATCTAAAGTTAGGATTTCTTGATGCATTATTTATTACCTGCTCTTGTGTGTTTGTAATATTGATCGGTATAAAATTACTACCACTTTGTATATATACTTCTGTTGACTCGAACATCTCTCTTAACCATTGTGACTCCTGTGAGTCGATTATATCTGTCGTTATTTCAAATTGATCTGTATATTCTGTATAGTATTGTAATTCACCTCTGTTAGAGACGTTATAAGTAGCTATACGGTCATTTAGGTTTATTCTTTCTTGTTCGTAAGTCTTTCTATCTATGTTAGTAACTCTACGAGTAGGCATGTATACATTGTAATAATCCCATGCTCCAAAAGAGTTAATAAAAGCAAATCTTGTTTTTTCATTGTTACAGTAGGTTGGGTAAAACCTATTCTTAAATAAACCAGGTCTTACTTCATCACTTGCATCAGTGTAGCTTAGTAAAGCGTCAGGGCCTTTATCTTCATTATAGTAAAAATGAGGTACATTAGCAAACGATACATTTTGAGTATTAAACCTTACTTCGTACCAAGCCCATTGAGCTGAACTACTAATAGATGATAAAACGTTATTAGATAAGTTTTTTATACCTACCGGATAAGTAAGAGTTTCAGCAGAACCAGATAAAGCTAAAGCTGAACCTGTAACAAAAGTATCTACTATTTTAGTATTATTGTCGTCATATACGTCGATATTCATCCTATTTGCATAAGTACCAAGTGGTAAAAAACAGTTTAAATAAGTTTCAGTTGCATAGTCGTCAGTTCCTATAGGTTGTGCAGCCCAATAACCTTGAGAAGCACTTACATATACATCTTCTCTCCAACCTAATTTAGTATAGGTAATATTTTCTTGAGGATTATATTTTGAAGATATAGGACTATTAAGCATGTTAGGGTTATTACTTAAAGTTCTATCTGCATAAAAAAGTAGAACAGGATTAGGATCATAACTTTCATTACCGTAAGAATCATGATTAAAGTTAATAGAACTTGACTGTAATGTTATAGCTCCGCTACCGGTGTCAAAAAAGCCTACAGAAGGATATTGTATACTACCCTTTAATACTGATATATTAGCTTCTGCTATATCTGCAAATGTAGTAACTGCACTATCGTAACTTGTCCCGTATTCTTCTCCAAATTTAACAGTAAATCTTTTACTATTGTTTGAGCTACTATCAGGAGTATCTGTTTTCCAATTATAATCATAATCTAAGTAATCTCCTATTGGTCTACCTAAATCTATATTAGCAGTACCTGAGCTATTCTGAGGATATTGAAATCTAGCTAATTTAGTAGCACTACCACTATAATAAAGATCTGCAATATATCTATACTGAAACTGTGGTACATTAGAAGAACTAATAGTATATATCAAATTAGTATTAGATACATTAGGTGAAGTCGGTTGCTGTAGTATAGTTATTGCCATTACTCAAATGCTTTTTTAAACTCTAACATTACTTCTTCTGATACATATCCTGCTAATAACTTATATCCTTGATTGTCCATTACTTTCATTACAGAAGGAACTATAAAAGGTTGAGGTGCAAATCCTTTTTGGTATATAGATACTCTAGCACCGAAAGGTAAACCACCTCCTGTCATTTTATATGCACCAGTAAACTTACCCGGAGGGTTAAAGCTTTGAGGATTTTTATTTACTCTTTGCTTAGTACCGGATATACCACTATCTTGATAATAACCATACTCAAGCATTTTACTAGTTATAGTTACTTTATCAGGACTAACTTTTACAAAGTCTTTTATACTACTAGCAAGTCGCCCTGTATTTCTAGGTGCTAACTTCTTTTTAGTAGCAGATATTGCTTTAGCTATTCTATTAGATATTGACTTTAAAGACATATATTATGGATAATCTGGATATACACAGTAATTTAAGTTAAACGGAGTAACTATATCTAATGTAGCAACCCAACCAAATACTCTATTTTGAAATCCTTCGTTTACAGGAACACAATCTTGCATTATAGCGTCATAGTTCTGCTGTATGGTAGTAGGACCAAATTCAAAGTAAGACATTAAGTCATATATGTACATCTCTGTATCTGACATTAACTCTGCATGGCTTTGTGATTCGTTCTTAGGTTGATCTAGACTATACAATTCGAACGTTAAGGTACGTTGACGATCAGCATATATAGTATTCATCGGTCTTAGAAAAATATAAGGATATTTTCTATTTACTGCCGATGCATCTAAGAAGTCTATAGTACCATTGTCAAACGATGCTATTGCTAGATGTTGGTTACATTGTGTCTCAAATAGATTTATTATCTCTAAATAAGGTACATTACGTTTAATTCTTTCTGCTGACATTTTCTTTTACTTTTTTAACTCTTTCTAAAGGTAGCATTAACATACCTGCTATTTGGTTTAGATCATAAGCATTTTTTTCTAGTAATGCTTTTATCTTTTTATCTTTATCTATCTCTTGTTGAGTAGCCTTACGGTCTATCATAGGATATTTTTTATCTAAGTCAGAAGCATCTATTACTAATACTTTTTTAATATCTAGATCTTGCTTGCTGTATTTGCTTTTTTTGTTCTTTTTGGATTTCATTGTTATAATCTTTATCGATTTCTAAATAGTTAAGAGCGAATATAAAATTTAAATCTGTTATTCGCTTGTCTCCAGTGATTGATAATACATCGGTTTTAGAGAGCGAGTAAAGGGTTCCGAACCAACCCCAGTGGCCTGCGAAAGAGTCCTTAGTATCAGATCCTCCATCTTCATTTTCGTCTCCTTCGACATTGTCTTTTTCGAATAAGCTATATGATTCAAATATAGACTTCCTGTTGACAAAAAAAAACTAAGAGCTCCTAAAAACAAGTGTACCGGAAACTCTTTAAACTTTTCTTCTACTTCTTTTCTAGTTTTATTGTTATACTTCTCTAATTCATACCAATCAAAAGGACTTTCGACTTTATTTTTTACTATTTTAATTCCTTGTTTAAAAGTAAATGCCATAGAGTCAAACATATGTTTTTTAACTGGTCTGTATAGTATAGCAGCTACTTTATGCATATTGTTTTCTAAATCTTTACTAAAGGTTTCTAAATCTATATACTCTCCTAAAGTAAACTGTTTAATATTACTATACCCGTATAATACTCCATTCCATTCAATTATAGGATGAAATAATTCTTTATGGTCAGCTACTTCTGCATATAGGTTAGATACTTCTGCTAAACTATCTAACGACCACATTCTTACATCTTCTTTAGATTGACCTGTAAGTGATGAAACCGTGTGTACTAATCTACCGAATTTAGACTGACCTTTATAAGAGGTCATATCTGCATATTGACTAATAGTCATGTATTCCGGTATCTCTAATTGTAAACTTTTTATTGTACTCATTACTAATAAATATTATTTTTTAATTTTAAGGACCTATGTTATTTAGGCCTACCAAAAGTTGGTTTAACATTCTTTATACCTTTTATCGATATAGGACGACGTTCCATAAATTGAACGCGGCTATAGTTAGCAAGCATTAATGAATCGATAAAATCATCATGACCCCCACTACTATGACCAAAAGATAATTTACCGGTAGGACTTAATTTATAAGTATACGTAGCAAACTCTCTATGTAAGTCTGGGCATAATTCAGCTGATGGTAGTTCTATAGTACAAGTCTCTATATCGTTAATTAGCTTTCTTACTAACTCTGTTTTATTATTTTGATTGGTAGTAAACTTCTTAATACGTCTATGCTTTGGTCCAACTAAGTCATACATAGCTCTACCAATACCGTTAACCTCTATATAGCCACCTACTACATTGTATCCTTGTAACTCCTTTAAGAATAACGTCGCTGCCGTATTAATATCTGTTTGTGATATACTTACTACATTCATTACTCTACCTATTGGAGAAACAAGAGTCATAACAGAAGCATCATCACTTAGTCCGGTATCTATTCCTACGTATACATCTCCTCCTCTTCTATACTCTCCTACAAATGCTACTTTTTCTATAGACTTAAATACATCATTAGCACTATCTCTAAATTCGGCTAAGTATTCGGTAGCGTATATATCTTCCGGTAAAGATGCTTTAGCTTCTTCTAATAAAGTTTTACTTATGTATGGACATTCTTCTAAAGTTATTCTATGGCTTATTACATCATTCTTCATATACCAACTAAAGAAATGATTCTTACCAGCCGGTGTACTTACTAATAAACATTTTTTACCATTAGGGTTAAGAGTTGGTAATAGTATAGTACTAATAACTGTCTCTTTAATATAAGCGGCTTCATCTAGTATAAGGTGTGTAAATCTAAATCCTCTTATATTATCGGCTGAGTCACTACTAAGAAACTTTATAGTACTACCGTTAATAAAGGTTATAACGGCTTCCATTCTATTGCTAGATTCTACTAAGTCAGGTGCTGCTTGTACTATTTGATCTAATACACTTTTAGCTTGACTAAAGGTAGGACTACACCAGCCTATCTTTTGATTCTTCTTTTGTAAACCCCAATACATAGCAAAGTTAATTGCAGCTAACGTTTTCCCGCTTCCGCGAGGTGCTACAAGGGTTCCGAATAAATCATCTGTAGTAACAAATTTATCTATAAAGGTTTGCTGAGCTTTATATGGTGTAAATAACTTTACATTCATTTAGTTGTCTGGTGCATTAAAGGATACCTCTATGTCTCCCTTTATCTCTGCTTGTATCTTTTGTATATCATTGCCAGTATACTTAACTATCTGATCAATAGCTCTTTGTCTAATCTTAGGATTCTCATCTGCCATTAGTCTAATTAGTTCTTCTACTGCCGGAGTTAATTGTTTCTCAAGTAGTTCCTTCCACATAGTA
>Ga0070748_1000866_pt1 | contig 14252 bp, 19 predicted proteins | sample VirMetDEL_Nov_12_FD_77015 | JGI IMG/M metagenome (GOLD analysis project Ga0070748, IMG submission 77015) | Aqueous microbial communities from the Delaware River and Bay under freshwater to marine salinity gradient to study organic matter... | ecosystem: Environmental > Aquatic > Marine > Coastal...
CTGAATTGGCACGCTTTGGGGCTATTTTAAACCGTTCTTAGAGACTTTTACACCGGGCTAAGGTACTTGTATCACTAAAAATTTTTGTGCCCACAATCACCTGTAAATGCTTTTATTAGATTTTACTTGGTTAGTGGGGGTAAATAGGTTATCTTTGCAGGTATAAAATTGATACTAATGAAATACATCGCTAGACTTAACAAGGAACACTACTTTAATTTTAAAGAAAAAAAGGGAGATTTTACAATTGGATACAGAATCAACTCTTGGATTGAAGAATTAGGGAATCCAGAACTATTTTTAAAAGTAGTTATGAATGGCTGTAAGGAGCTTAATCCTTCTGATGTTGTTTTTTCTAAAATGGGCACAGGAGTAAGTACGCAAAATTTTAACGTTACAATTGATAGAAGTATCTGGACAAAATTTAAAAATAATTGTAGAAAATACAATGTGTCCGGAAATCTTGTATTGAATCTTTTAATAATTCGATATCTTGAATCAGGGGAGGGTTTAATTGAAAAAACAATTAAAATATAAATCTTTAGGAAAAGGGTGCGACACTATTCTCCCCAGTATTATCAAATAGTTTCAGTGCTCTTTTTTATAAATAAATATTTTAATGGCTAAACAATACGGAATAACGAAAGAGATGACTCCAGAGATAAAAGTGAAAGTTATTTCTTGCGCGGGGAAGATTAGAACAAAAAGTATTGCTCTTATATTAGGACTAACTTATTGCCAAGTATATCAAACTTTATTACAAGAGGGGTTTATTGAATCTTCATCTAAACGGTACAGGAAAGACAGAAATAGAAATAAGCGAAAATAATGGGACAGTATTATAGGCTAAAAACGTTTAAGGTTGACACAACCGTCGATGATAGATTCAAGGAGGAATGTGTAAAACACAAAGTTCAACAAGGTTTTGTTTTAGAGTTGCTTATGATAAGATGGATAAAGTTAAAAAGCAAAAAAGATAAAAAAAATGTGAACATTTACTAAATTGCAATAAAAAAAAATGGAAAAGCTAAAAAAAAGAGTTGCATCAGATTGGGAGAATCTTCTTTCAGAGATAAAAGGCAAACACGCAAAAAGAATGAATTCCGTTTTGGAAACATTGCCGGAAGAAGAATTTATAGTTTTATACCCCAAATTACTTGAATTTGCAGTGCCTAAAATGACAAGAACCGAAGTTGTGAACGATGCGGAGGAGCAAGTTATCAGAGTTGTTCACGTTGACGCTGGTTTTCAGTTTCCAGAAATTAAGGAATGATGATAGAGCTAACAGAACGGTGTAAAGAAGATTTCAATAAATACATATTACAGAGGGATGATGTTGATTTATACCAATTTGGAATTAGTTGTGAATCTATGAGATACGGAATATACATTGACTTTTTCAATACAGTAAGATACAGAGGTAAAGAATTATTTTCAGAACTTTTTGAAAAATACTACAATCAAAAAACGGAAGATTTCACTCATCATTCTATTGTTAGAAACACAATAGAAGCCTGTAACGAGTGGTATAATACTATTATTGAAAATTATTTTAAATGAACATATCCGTTTCAAGGACTTTTGATAAGATTTCATCAGCATATTATAAAGTTAAGTACAGATACATAATTTCCCGAGGAGGTTCAAGGTCTGGAAAGACTTTTAGCACAATGCAACTTTTCTTTTTGCTTTTGTGTTCTCGAAAAAAAATTAAAATTACGTGTTGGAGGAATTTACGTATTGATGCTGTTGAGACAATGCTTGAAGATTTTAAGGCTGTTCTGGATAGTCATCCGTCATTTTGGAGTCTATTTATTTTCAATAAAAAAGAAGCACAGTTTACTAATAAAAAAACCGGCTCTATAATAGTTTTTAACGGAACAGAAGTTGTTTCAAAAGCGTTAGGTCGGACACAACATATTAGCTTTTTCAATGAAATCTCGGAATTTAATGAAGATGTTTTCGACCAAATCGTACAAAGAACTAGGGATAATATATTTATAGATTTTAATCCAAGTAAAGTATTTTTTATTGATAAATACGAAAAGAATGATGATGCTATTTTTCTTTACTCAACATATAAAGACAATTTAGAGTTTCTGACAGAAGGAATTATATCTAAACTGGAAAGCTATAATCCATTTGAGGAGGGATCGACTTATGTTTCAGATGATTTTGTTTTGATGCACAACGGTAAACCTGTTTCAGACGAAAACAAACCTCCGCCAAACGTTGTAAATATAAAAAACGGAACGGCTGATTTATTTAAGTACGAAGTTTATTGTTTAGGACTTAAATCAGAGAAACCAAACAGAATTTATAGAGATTGGAAAAAATGCACGGATGAGTATTATCATTCATTAGAATATGAAAAATATTTTGGATTAGATTTTGGCACCAGTAAGCCAACAGCTCTTGTTGAGGTGAAATATGATGGGGATAGGACTTTTTATGTTCACCAACGGCTTTACAAGCCTAGTCAAGAAATGGGAATGCCTGTTTATGAATATTGCTTATCCGTATTACAACCTCCAATACCTAAGTCAAAAATTGTTGTTGCGGATTCTGCAAAGGATTCTATGGTTCAAGATTTAAAAACAGGAGGTTTATTAGCAGTTGGGGCGGTAAAAGGACAAGGCTCTATTCAAAGAAGAATAACAGCATTACAAGGCTTAAATATTGTCTATACTGAAAGTTCAAAAGACCTGGAGGACGAATATGAGGTATATTCATATAAAATTGATAGGTACGGTTTAACTACCGATGAAGTCGACCCAACTACTGAAGATCACTTGCTTGATGCAACAGGATACGTTATTGATTACTGCATTAGATATTTAGGAATAGTTTTTAAGTAAGAATAATTAAATCAAATCAAATGAAAAGAGTACACACAGAAGCAAAGAAAGCGAATAGACCGCAAAGCCAGTTGGCTAAATATCACGGAATGAATGAGTTTGAGCGAAAAGCATTATTCTCTCCAAAAGAAGATAGCGCCACAACCAAGAAACGCGGAGGTGTAAAAACGTACAGCGTTTACCCATACAGGGGAAGAAGAATTGGAAAAAGATACGGTATAGAATAATGGATAATAAAATCTACAAATACTGCCCTGAATGCAAAACGTCAACAGCGCACAGAATATTTCCTGTTGGTGTTTTTTGCGAATCTTGCGGGCGACAAGAGTACGAAAGAAAGCCAAAGCCCGCCTTTACGTTTAGAGCGTTTGTGTTATTGGTTACGATTATCATAGTAATAATCGCTGGATTAATTTCAATATTTTTAATTTAATTTATAGGAACTAAAATAAATCCCGTTTTTATCAATTATTTTTCATTAGTTTTGTGGAAATACATTGTGAATGGGATTTTTTGGTTTAGATAAAATTTTCCCTGTTTGGTCTAGGGATAAGACAGGAACCAATTTTTATGATTGGAAAGCCTATGAAGATTGGACTAAGGGTGGCAACACCTTAGCTATGTCGGAAAATCATCCGATACTAACACCAGCACTTCTTTTCATTTCAAAAATATTCTCACAAGCCGAAATTTCTGTTCGCGTTAAATCTACAAAAAAGGTAATACCGAATAATAATTTCGCAAAACTTCTCGAGAAACCAAATTGGTTTCAAACAACCCCTGATCTTTTAGAAGAATTGTCGTTCACAACAATAGCGAACGGTATAGGCGTTATTTGGGCGAAAAGAACTATCGGTTTGGAGCCGAACTCTTTATATGTTTTAAATCATCAGCTTTTTGATTTTCCAGATGATTTAGACAAAGGGAATTTTAAAAATAAAATCTCCGCACTTCAAAGGATGGGCATAAAGGTTAAGTATGATGAAAATGGAGAAAATTTAAGCATACCATTAAATGAATTAATGTTTTTCTATGACGTTCCAAATTCAAGTAAGAAAAATAAATTTGAAGCCGTTAGCAGAATTACAGGAATAAAGCAAACCCTTTTAAATAGTTGTGATTCTGAAAAAGCGAAAAATATAATCATCAAAAGTAATGGCAAGGAGTTAATAACCGGGAGTAAAGAGGGGTTTCCGTTATTGCCGGATGAAAAAGAAAAAATTGAAAAAGGATTTAATAATTCTTACGGTTTAGGTTTTGGGCGCAGAAGGGGTTTAGTTACAAACGCTAATATCAACTGGAAATCTATGCACGTAATTATGCGTGACTTGGGACACGAGGAAAGTATTAAGGGTGATGCGTCAATAATTTTTACGGCACTACATTTACCGCAGGATGTGTATTCTATTTCTGGAGCAAAATCTACATACAAAAATGCAAATCAAAGTTTGGTTTCTTATATTCAAAATGAAATTCAACCGACTTTAAATAGCTTTATTTCTACTCTTAACGCTCATTTGTTTCCGAATGATGATTTTGAGTTTTACGGAAGTTACGAGAATATGCCAGTAATGCTTGAGTTCAAAAAGGTAAAGTACGAGGGCATCATTGCGCAGGTCGGAGCATTGGAGGCATTAATTAGAGTAGGGTTTGATCCGGCAAGAGCATTAGAAATGACTGGGTTTGAAAAAACAACTAAACTGAATCCGCCAGAACCGAAAGTAGTTGAGCAAGCACCTCCAGCGAATGAATCAAAAGAAGATTATATTAACAGAATTGTAAGAGAAGCCAATCAGTAATGGGAGCCAACAGACAAAAAGCAAAGGATAAACAATTCGCAAAAGAGGTAAAAAAAAGAACTGCGAAAAAAGAATTTCAACTAAGTAATAAGAAAACCATAAATAAGGAATTATGAAATTAAAACTTCCAGAATTCAAAACAGAAAAAGAACTTTTTGACCACGTTGTTGAGAATGAAGATGTTTTGTTTGCACAAGCAAAAATGGCGATGAAGTTTGCCGATGGTATTGGATACAGTTCAACACCTCTTGTTAATGATCTTGTGTCAAAAGGTTTGTCAGTTGATGATTTACTTGCGAAAGACAGTATTGAAACAAAACTTATAATCAATACGACCAATGTTATTGATTCACACGGAGATATGCACGTCCCCGGATTGTGGGATAAGTCATTGAAAGAAAATCGGAAAATACTTCACCTTCAAGAACATTCAAGAAAGTTTTCAGATGTCATTTCAAGAAAGGAAAATCTAAAGGCTTATGCTGAATCAGTTAGTTGGAAAAACCTTGGCTTTAACTTTGAAGGAAAAACGGAAGCATTAACCTTTGATTCAAAAATATTAAAATCTCAAAACGAGTATATGTTTAATGAATACGCAAAAGGAAATGTTGATGAACATTCAGTTGGAATGCAATACGTAAAAATGGTTACGTGTATTGATGATGAGGATTATCCTACTCAAAAAGAAAATTGGGATAAATATTTTCCTATGGCTGTAAATAACGATACCTTTACGGGAAAAATGTTTTGGGCGGTTACGGAGGCAAAAGTGATTGAGGGCTCGGCTGTGGTAATGGGTAGTAATTCATTCACACCGACTCAATCTATAAAAAATGATCCACAACCAACGGAAAGCGAATTAAAAGAAATTGCCATTAAAGAATGGTTAAAAATACCTAAAGCCGAGTGATCACTTTAGCAGAATGTGCGAAGCCGTCTTGGACACTTCAATCAAAAAAAAACAAAGTATAAATATTAAAAGAAAACAAAATGCAAGACGAAATTAGCATAGCATTGGACGCTAAATTTAAAGCGTTAGAAGATCAATTGCAAGACGCACAAAAAAATGGAGCGTCAAAAGATGAGGTTTTAAAACTTCACACTGCAATCGAAAAACAAGGTACTGCTCTAGAGGAGTACATTAATGGCTTAAACGCCAAAACAACGGAGTCTTTGAAAACGCAAGTTTTTGGATTCATTGAAGAAAATGAAACCAAAATCAAAGAGCTTTATACAAAAGGAAGCGGACGCGTTGAGTTCGTGCCAAAAGTAGTTGCAGATATGACAACAGGAAGCGGAGCAAATGCTACTGCTGCAAGTCATTTACTTAGCGACAATCTTGGCGGATTCAATATGCGTGATGATAGTTCATTATTGAACTTAGCCACCAGAAGTAAAACAGGACAGCCGGTTTACACTTATTCTGAACTTACACCTAAAGATGGCGATTACGCTTTTACAGCAGAGGGAGACGCAAAACCTCAAATTGATTTTAATTGGGTTAATAGATTTGCTACCCCTGTGAAATCAGCAGGATATGAAATCTTAACAGAGGAATCAGTTCAAGATGTTTCTAGACTTCAGTCAGTTGCCGAAACATACTTAATGCAAAAGCACGACCTTAAAAAAGTGAATGGTATTTATTTTGGCACAGGAACAGGAGCAAACCCATTAGGCGCGACAGTTGCTTCTCGTGTTTTTATTGGAACAAATATGGTTGATGTATTTCCAGCAGGAACATCAAACTTTATGGATGTTGTTAATGCAATTATAACCGATATTTATGTTGTAAGAAACTTCGCAGAAGAAGCACCGTACAAGCCGAATATTGTTTTAATAAACCCTATCGACTTTTTTGTTAAGTTGGTTGGAGCGAAAGACGGAAACGGACTACCTCTTTACCCACAAGCGGGGTTATTTTCACAAGTTCGTATCGGAGGTATTACAATTATGCCCTGGAGTGAAATTCCCGTAGGTAAGATTTTTGTTGCGGATATGTCTAAAATGCACGTTGTAGATTACATACCTTTCAGCATTAGAATTGGATGGATTGACAATCAGTTAATCACAAACAAATTCACAATGGTAGGAGAGTCTCGTTTCTATGCGTACATTAAAAACTTAGACTTAACATCCTTTGTTTATGACGATATTGCAACTGTTCAAGCAGCGATAACCGCAGCGTAATTTTTAATTAACTTTTAAAACAATCTAGTAATGAGTACAAAGAAAAAAGGTTTTGTAAATGTTGAATACATTAAGGACTTAGGTTCAAATGTAAAAGGGACTAAAGAAGTCCGTCACGCGGAAATCGCTGACAATCTTGCTAAAAAAGGATTTGTAAAAATTCTTGATAAGGTTGAGAAGTACATTCCTAAAAAAGCAAAGCCAGACGAGGTTAAGGATTAATTTTTAAGCAATAGTTATGATAATCACGAATAGTTATTTTAAAGGCGAATTATATTTGCCACACGCAATGCCTGGAGCAAGCGATGCCGTTTTAGGTGTTGAGAGCCAGATCAGCGACTTTATAAATGATTATACGCGCGATTGTCTAATTAAGTGCTTAGGAGTTACTCTTGCTTTAGAGTTTATTGACAAATTGGACTCTACTCAAACAAATGGATTAAAGGTTGGTGCGGATGCTAAGTGGAATGAGCTGTTAAACGGCAAGACTTCTTATACCGATCCTAATGACTCGACAGAAACATTAGTATGGAAAGGTATTCGCACTAAATCTTTAGCATCAAGCGATGTCTATGATAGGAGTTTTTTAGCGAATTATGTTTATTTCTTTGAAGAAAGAAACGCAAACGTAACTCGTTCTGATGTCGGAAACCAACAACTGAAAACAAAAAATGCAGAGAGAATTTACAATGGTGAAAAAGCCGTAAGGGCGTGGAACCGATTTGTAGATTTAGTTCAAGGTTCTAGTGTAACCCCGAATGTCTATGTAAGTTATGATACAGTTGTAGGAATTGACTACCTTAATGAAAACGAAGAAGTTTGTTTGTATAAATTTATTAACGATTCTAACTCACTTGCGGAGGATACTTATGCTAAGTTTACTCCTAAGAATTGGGGAAGAGAAATTAATACATTTGGAATCTAATGGTAAAAGTTGAAGAAAGATTGGACGAGATGTTTACATACCTACCGGCAATGGCAGGAATAAATTCAGAAGGTTCATTTAATCCAACTTTTGGTTATGGCGATGGAATTGAGTTAAATGCTTTTCTAAAAGGAAAGCAAAATAGCGAAAGTCCTTACCCTTTGATTTGGTTACTTTACCCTTATTCTGAACAGCACAGCGAGCACTTTGTTGATGTGAAAGGAATGGTTTTGGTATTGGCGGTACAATCTAATGCGTCAATGCAGAATCGTGAGAGGTTAAAGACCACGTTTAACCAACTGTTAATACCTTTGTATGATAACATATCACTTTTATTTAAAAGAGCGTCTATTACCAACCTTAATTGGGATTATGAGGTTCAAAAGCATCCAAACTATTCAGACGGAGGAGATAGCGCAGGCACTTTCCTTTGGGATGCTTTAAGAATGAAATTTGATATTAGAATTACAGATGATTGTTTAAAAGCTATAAAAGTTTAATTATGAAAAAAGAACAAGACGAGCAAAAGGAAAAAAAATCAGTAAAAACCTATGAGGGCGTTGCCAACAAGGATTTTACTATATATAACGAAAGGGGTGAGTTTGGAAAGGTTTTTAAAACCACAAGCAAATCTACTTACGATTTATTAATAAAAACTAAAAGGATAAGATAATGGCTAAAGAGATCATTGTTACCCCAATCGGGGAAATTGCAAATAAAAAAGCGTGTAGTGGTGGCGAAACCCCTAATACTGGTAAACTTGGATGTTTATCATTATTTGGAACGCCAGAACACTTCGTTGCTTTCAAAAAAGGATTTAAGATTCAACCAGGCGATGAGCTTACGGTTGCGTATCTAACACCGTTTATTCAAAGCGGAAAGGTCATTCCAATAATTGGAGCCAGTTCGTTTGAAGATATGTCTGGAGAGGATTCGTACTCTACAAATTCAAGCGGTGAGAAAAGGATTAACCTTAAAGGTTTACCGGAATACAAACTTACGTTTGAAGAAGGGCACGAGTTCTACCGTCAACTTTCTCAACTAGAAAGCTACAAGTCTTTGGACTTTGCTATCATTGATGATGAAGGAAACTGGATGATGGTTCAGAATTCAGACGGCACTTATGGAGGTTTCAAAGCCGGACACGTAACGCCAGAACTTACAAAACGTAAGGCTAAAGGCGGAGATGCGGAATCAAAATCTTTAGTTGTTCAATTTTTGGATAGACTTCAATTTGATAGAAACTATGTGATTGTTCACGCAGACACATTGGATTTTGTTCCTGAGGAAATTCCTCTTGTTAATGGAGTTAATTTGTCTTTCATTGGAAGCCAACCGGCAGGAACTGAACTTAATGTAAGAGCGTTGTTATCATCTGATAACAACTCAACAGTTGAAGGGTTAGACGAAGCGGACTTCTACGTTACTGTTAATGGAGTTGAAAATGTTGTTACTGCATCTGTAATGGCGCCAAGTGGCGACTATGCTTTAACAGTTACGGCTTTTGTTGCTACCGATGTAATTACGGTTGATTTAAAACAAACAATTCAACCAACAGGTTCAGTGGTGGACGTTTTAGGAGTATTGTTTAGATCAGTTACGGTAGAAATCATTGCTACATAAGAATTGATTTGTTGTTAATAGTAGGGAACGCCTTATCATCTTATTGGTAAGGCGTTTTTTAAAATAAAGTACTTATGTCAACGATTGATGGATACACAAGCGCAGTTAGGAGGTTTAGGGATGGTCTTGAAAAAAAGATTGATTTGGCTATTGCTAAAAATGGGAAGTGGATTATAAAAACTTTACAGACTAGGCTTGAAAATAAAGGTATCGATGGAAACGGTAAATGGCTTGGCACATACTCACTTAGGCATACAAACGCAAGGCAAAACAGGGGATTAACCACAAGCCACGTAACGTTAAAATTTGAAGGTGGTTTTTATAAGGGGATGAAAGTCTTAGTTAATAAAGGCAAGGTTGATATAATTTCAAGCGATTGGAAATCTGGATTACTTACAAGCGATGAATGGTACGGATCAGCAATACTTGAATTAACAGAAGATGAAATTAACTATTTATTTTCAGAAGAAATAGAGCCAGAGTTTGAAGCAATGGTAAAAGTAATTAACGACTATCAAATAAATATCTAAATGAAAATTTATAAAACTTGTGCTGAATTGCCGATTTATAATTTTGTGTGTGTTTCAGAAAAAAAAGAGTACCGGTTTTTGATTAAAGAATTCAACGAAGATGAAAATAATCTGATTGAGCAAAAAAACAACTTGGAACTTAAAAGCGTATTCGACACGATTGAAAAAGAGTATAAGGGACTTATTGCTAGTAAAAAAATGCTACGCAGGGAAAAAGAACTTTTTTTAATAATGGAATTAAGCGCAAGATACTCAATAGGAACAGAACTGCTGACTATGTACAGAGAGTATAAACAAATTGAAATACTTATTTCTCTTGGCAAAATAAAAGGATTGTTTTTCAATGAAAACGAACCAATTGCTCCACAAATTAAAAAAATGATAGCGAGCCTTTTTGGGTTGAAAAATAGGCTTAAGATAATGGAATCAAACTTCAAGGCTAAATACAAGACAGAAGAAAAAAAAGAGGAAGGAAATATTTTACTCGACTTAGACAAAAGAGCTTTATCTTTGGAACTATACTTAGAGACTGGCTATAAAATTGACACGAAAAAAACATCTGTTTTAAGGTGGGTTAACTTAGAAGATATTTGTAAAACTAAATCGGAAGCAAATGGCTCAAATTAATATAAACGTAACGAAGGTACTTGGTGATTTAGACGCTTTAATTGTTAAATTAGATAAAGTCACTACAACAGTTAAAGGAGTTGCAACAGCTTCTACCGAGTCATTCGGTATTATGTCTAATGCAATTAAAAGCGTAAAAACCACAACAGGACAGCTACAATCAGAACTCTCAGCACTAAAAAAAGAATTAGATAAAGTCAAACGTACTGCAAATTTATACGCAAATGCGATGGAAAAAGTTGACAAGGAAACAAAAAAAGCGTCAGCTTCTACGAAGAAATTTGGAGATGCGGCGAAAAAAACAAGCGTAGGAATGGGATCAATGATAGTTGGTTTTAGAATGTTACTTGGCGCTTTAGGCATTGCGGGAGTTATAGCATTAACAGGGAAAGCGATATTAAGTATTACAAATCTGACAATCAAATTTCAAAGCCTTGGTTACGCATTAGATAAAATTTCTGGAGGAAACTGGATAGAAAATATTGATGCTATGGGTTTCCTTATAGAGCTTAATGATAAGTTTGGAGCAAAATTATCAGTTACGACAGAGCGATGGTTAAAATTTAGGGCAGCTGCAAAAAACTCCGGAATCACATTAATTGAAACTGAAAATATATTTAGAAGTGTTACAAAGGCTTCTGCTGTATTAGGACTAAGAACTGATGAACTTCGCGGAATTTACTTAGCATTAGAACAAATGCTATCTAAAGGAAAAGTAACTACTGAAGAATTACGTAGGCAGTTAGGAGAAAGATTGCCGGGTGCGATGGGTATTATGGCAGATGCGTTGGGTATTACGATGAATCAACTTGATAAGATGATGAAGAAAGGGGAAGTCTTATCCTCTGTTGCATTACCAAAATTTGCCGTAGCGTTAGAAAAAGCGTATGGTATTGAAGCGTTAAAATCAGTTGATAATCTTGCGACAGGGGTTGGGAAAATGTCTGGAGCTTGGGATAGATTTGTATTAACAATTTCAGAAGGCGATAGTGTTATAAGTAGAGCTATTGGAGGCACAATGGAACTTATAACAAAAGCTATAAACTCTCTTACAAATTTTCTTGAAACATACGACCAACTTGCCAGAAGAACATCGGAGGCTGTTTATGGTAAAAGCGCTCGTGAAGTTATAAGCGGTAGGATTGAAGATAGATTAAGAGAAATGGGCGTTTTAAAAGAAACGGAAAAAAGGCTTAATGGTTTATTAAAGATTCAAAAACTAATAACTAGATCGACTGCTGTTGGAAGTGATGCAAGAATGAAGGCTCTTGTAGAAGAAGGAAAGGCTCAAAAAAAATTAGATGATTTAAGAGAGTTGAAGGCAAGCGAAGGAGTCTTGCACGCTCAATCGAGAATGAATGCAGAGATTGAGGTTTACAATAAATTCAAAGCCCTGATCGATAAAGACCAAGCCGAATTAGACGCTCTTAAATCTGGTGCAGCAGAAAAAAGATTAGGAAAGTTAGTTGGTGGTTTGGCTCCAAGTACAGGGAGTACTCTTGATGAATTAACAAGCAAAGAAAAAGAGCGTTTAAAAGTTTTAGAAGAACAACTAGAAACAAATAAAGCGTCTTTTACTTTTTCAACTCAAATGATCAAGGAGTACAATAGATTGTTAGAAAAAGGGAAGCCGGTAATCACAGATGATACAGATGGAACAGGAAGAAAAAGAGAAGTTAAATTAGCAAAACCTTACGTTCCAAATCACGAGGCTCAAATAATTCAATTACAAGAGCAAATAAGATTAAATAAGGAGCTTGCTGATGTAGAATTTTCTGGTTCAGAACAAAGGAAGTCTATCCAAGAGCAGACGGTTATTGATATGCGTATTATAGCTAATATGCAGTTGGAAGATGCTTTAACTGCAAATGATGCAGAGCTTAAAGCGGAATTAAAAAAGTGGAATGATAAGGAGGATATATTTGATGAAGGTTCAGATAAATGGAATGATCAAATCAAGGAAAGAAATATAGCAGAGAAAGCCGCGCAAGACAAACATAACGCTGAGGAAATTAAAATCGCAATAAAACATCGAAATAATATAAATGAAATAAAAAGCTACGACAGAAACACAACAAGGGAAAACGTTGATAAAGATTTTTCGAACGAAGGAAGTCTTTTAGCTGCAGAAGTGCAGGAGAGGGTAGGTGCGCAGGAAAAATTAATCGCCTTAACCGCTAAAGGTAGTTCGATAGAAAAAAGAGCGCTTCAAGAGTTAGATGAGATACGCCTTGATTTTTTAAACATTGAAATTCAAAGGCAAATTGATTACAGAAAAAAGCTAATAGAACTTTCCTCCGATCCCACTGTTAAGGAAATGTATCAGAAACAAATTGACGGTTTAGAGGAGACAAAAGAAACTTTTAAAACTTTAGAAGAACAACTTTATACAGGGCAAGGTGCTTGGGAAAATTGGGCGACAAAAACCAGTGAAATTCTTGGTTCAATTCAAGGATTGGGAGATTCTCTTTTTGAAGCTAGGATTAGTCAGATAGATGAGGAAATCGCTAAAAATGAAGAAAAGTACGATAGGCTTTTAGAACTTGCTAAAGGCGATGAAGCTGAAACAAAAATTATTGAAAGAAATAAAGAATTACGTAAAAAACAATTAGAGGAAAAGAAAAAGAAAGAGCAAATAAAACAAGCGAAGTTTCAAAAAGCCATCGCAATACAACAGGCGGTTATAAATACAGCCGTTGCGGTTTCAGCCGCGTTAACAGCAGGTCCGGGAGTTGGAATTGCATTGGCTGTTATTACCGCAGCGATAGCCGCGATTGAATTAGCGACAATTGTTGCGACCCCAATACCTTCATTTGCTAAAGGTGGTGAAATGAAGTACGATGGTAAGGCTTTAATCAATGACGGTGGTAATTTAGAGTACGTTGAAAGAGACGGTTCTATACTAACTGCAAAGGATTCTAATGCTATTGTGGATTTGAAAAAGGGAGATATTATTCATAAAGACTATGAATCACTTACTAAAAATTCAATGCTTCTGTCTGGATTGCTTGGCGGTGAATTAATTAATCAAAAAGACTTTGAAAAAATGTATGTGGGGATTGAAAGATCTATTGAAAAAGGATTCACAAAAGCTAAGATAAACAATCGAATAACGGTTCTTAATAAAATTGATAGTTACAGGGATAAAATGCAAAACTGGAGTTAAATGGGTGAAATTAGAATTGAACGCAATGACAATGTTCTTTTTGTTCTACAAAGAGAACAAGAACAAATACTTGAATTAGATCAGGAGCCGATTAATTGGGATAATGGCGCACTTGAAATTGTCAGAAATAAAAAGTACCACGGAATTATTACCGAGTTCACTGATGCTTTAGAGTTTGAAAAAGAAGCGAGAGATTTTATTTTGGATACTTATACGCTTGGCGGAATAAACGCGAACCTATACTTGCTAAAATTTGAGGTTGGTTTAGTTGATGATTATAAAACACTAACAGGTCAGACGGCAGAAAGCGGAGTTAAATGGGAATTAGTATATAGGGGTATTGGAGACTTTCTTACAATGAAGGAAAAAAGTAATAAAATTTCTTTAAACTTTAATTCTGATGAACTCGAGCAGCTTCTAAAATCTCACGAATCAGATGCTTTTGAAATAGAAAGAATGAGTAGTATAGATGCTGGATTAAGCAATACAGCCTACGGAGAATCAAAAGAGGATTTGTCTGATATTCAATTCAATGAA
>Ga0070748_1000869_pt1 | contig 14242 bp, 7 predicted proteins | sample VirMetDEL_Nov_12_FD_77015 | JGI IMG/M metagenome (GOLD analysis project Ga0070748, IMG submission 77015) | Aqueous microbial communities from the Delaware River and Bay under freshwater to marine salinity gradient to study organic matter... | ecosystem: Environmental > Aquatic > Marine > Coastal ...
ACAACTCCATATTGAGATTGTTCCAGCGAAGTTCTAGGCAATTGAATATCAAAAGCACTAAAAGTATTACACATTAAGCCAGAACAGTCGATTCCGTTTTTAGAAGTACCGCCATAGACATATCTTGTTCCTAAGTTTTCTGATGCTGTCGAAACCAACTTGTCTAAAAATTCAGAATCGTAAGCTGTTTTTCCAGTATATGGTGCAGTATATTTGTCTGCTGTTTCATTTGAAGCTATCGCCTCTTCAACTGGAGCCGCTTGTTTTTTACTGCGAATCGTAAGTACAAAACCAACAGGCAAACTGTGAGAAATTTTAGGGTTTTGCCTTTCTAATTCCTTCACAGAAATTCCAAACTCTTTGGCTATACCATATTTAGTTTCTTTGGCTAAAACTTCGCGATTAATTACTGTTTCAGCAACTTCATCTGCTACAACTGGGGCTTTTACTTCAGCTAGAGGTGCTTTTTGAACCTCTTGTATTTTGATTTCTTTTTTAGCAACAGTTGCAACAGCTTCTTCCATCTTTTTTGTCTCCTCTACCACAACAGCATTTTTAGAAGTAGTTTCAACCTTACTTGGAATAATTATTTTTTGCCCTATTTTCAAAGCTTCAGTTTCTAAAATAGGATTTGCTTGATCTAACTCTGCAACCGTTACACCATATTCTCTTGCTATAGCATATTTAGTTTCATTAGGTAAGATTTCTCTAATAATTCCTCCTGAAGAGATTTCAGAAATAGTAGCTGAAGATTTTTGACTGCTACTACTTATATCATTCCCTTGTTTAGCCGATTCATTAGTAGTGACATTAGATTTTGTAGCTTTATCGGCAGTGACTAAATTTGATTCTAAAACGGGGACTTGAATCTTTTGACCGTTCTTTAATCCTGATTTTTGAAGTGTTGGATTGATTTTGTATAAATCATCAACTGTTATTCCGTGCTTTTTAGCAATGCTGTATAACGTTTCTTTAGGATAAGCTGTATACGTTTTTGTAGTTGTTGTTACAGCTTTTTCAGCTACTGGACTTTTAGTCTTTTGACCTGCATTTGGTATTAATAGTACTGATTTAAACTTTATGCCTTTTTTAGCGTCAGGATTTAAGTTGTAAATCTCACTAGCTTTGATATTGTATTGTTGAGCAATTTTAGTAATAGTTTCTCCCTTTGCAACTGTGTGTTCTTTGTAATTTTCTTGTGAAAAAGCACTAAAACAACTCATAAAAACCATTCCTAAAATCCAAGTACGATACCTCATAAACACTATTTTAACTTTATTTACTCCCTATTAAACTTCAAAACACTTCTGAAACGTCAGTTTAACATTAATTCAAAATTTATGTATACACCAACGTAAAAATATGCTACTTAAGTATTTCGAAAAGCGAATTTAACCTATAAATACAAATATCGCACTTTTTTAACAACCTATTATACTGATTTTAACAAATTTTTCAAAACTTGAACATGCTCTTGGACAAAAAAACAACGAATTACAATTAGATATAAATAAAAAATGCTCTGTTTTCACAAAGCATTTTTTTATAAAAGAGAAAACTTACTATTAAGCTTTACCTGCAGCTATTAAGTTTAACGCTGAACCTGCAACAAACCAGCCAATTTGACCTTCGTTGTAAGTATGGTTAGCTAAAATTATATCTTTAGTACCGTCAGCATGTACAAATTCTAATGTTAATGGCTTAGCTGGAGCAAAATCGACTAAATCAATGATATTGATTGTATCATCTTCTTGTATTTTATCGTAATCGGCTTCATTAGCAAAAGTTAATCCTAAAAGACCTTGTTTTTTAAGGTTTGTTTCGTGGATTCTTGCAAAAGATTTTACTAATACGGCTTTTACTCCTAAGAAACGAGGTTCCATTGCAGCATGCTCACGAGAAGATCCTTCACCATAGTTATGGTCACCTACAACAATAGATGGTACACCAGCCGCTTTATAAGCACGTGCTACAGCAGGAACTGCATCATAAGCACCCGTTAATTGATTTTTTACAGTATTTGTTTTTTGGTTGAATGCATTAATAGCACCAATCAACATATTGTTTGATATATTATCTAAATGTCCACGGAAACGCAACCATGGTCCTGCCATAGAAATGTGATCTGTTGTACATTTACCGTATGCTTTAATAAGTAATTTAGCACCAGTAATATTCTTACCATCCCATGCATCAAAAGGAGCTAATAATTGTAAACGCTCTGAATCTGCACTAACAGAAACAATTACACCAGAACCGTCAGCAGCTGGCGCTTGAAAACCTGGGTCTTCAGCATCAAATCCTTTTGGAGGTAACTCATCACCTGTTGGCGCATCTAACATTACTTCCTCACCATTTTCATTAATCAATGAATCTGTCAATGGATTAAATCCTAAATCACCAGCAATAGCCATCGCAGTTACTAACTCAGGAGAACCTACAAAGGCAAGTGTATTTGGATTACCATCTGCACGTTTTGAGAAGTTACGGTTGAAAGAGTGAACAATCGTATTACGCTCTTCTTTTTCAGCTCCTTCTCTATCCCACATACCAATACATGGTCCACAAGCATTTGCAAATACAGTAGCACCAATTTTATCAAAAGTATCAATAAAACCATCACGCTCTATAGTATAACGAACTACTTCAGAACCTGGAGTAATTGTAAACTTCGATTTTACTTTTAAGTTTTTAGAAGTAACTTGTTTTGCTAATGAAGCAGCACGAGCTATATCTTCATAAGACGAGTTCGTACAAGAACCAATCAAACCAACTTCAATTTTTAATGGCCAGTTATTTTTAATGGCTTCTTCTTTCATTTTAGAAATAGGAGTCGCTAAATCTGGCGTAAAAGGTCCGTTTAAATGTGGCTCTAATTCAGATAAGTTGATTTCAATAACTTGATCAAAATATTGCTCTGGATTAGCATATACTTCTGGATCACCAGTTAAGTAATCTGCTACTTTATCAGCAGCATCAGCTACATCAGCTCTATTTGTAGAACGTAAGTAACGACTCATTGAAGCATCATATCCAAAAGTAGAAGTCGTAGCACCAATTTCAGCACCCATATTACAGATAGTCCCTTTTCCTGTACAAGACATAGAAGTAGCACCTTCTCCAAAATATTCTACAATAGCACCAGTTCCACCTTTAACAGTAAGAATACCAGCAACTTTAAGAATTACATCTTTTGGAGCAGTCCAACCTGAAAGTTTTCCAGTTAATTTAATTCCAATTAGTTTTGGAAATTTCAATTCCCATGCCATACCCGACATTACGTCAACAGCATCAGCTCCACCAACACCAATAGCAACCATTCCTAAACCACCTGCATTTACAGTGTGAGAATCAGTTCCAATCATCATTCCCCCAGGAAAAGCATAGTTTTCAAGTACAACTTGGTGGATAATTCCCGCTCCTGGTTTCCAAAAACCAATTCCGTATTTATTAGATACTGAAGAAAGAAAATCAAAAACCTCATTACTTTGTGTTTTGGCTCTAGCCAAATCCGTAACAGCATCTACTTTAGCTTGGATCAAGTGATCACAGTGAACCGTTGTAGGAACTGCAACTTTAGATTTACCAGCATGCATAAATTGCAATAATGCCATTTGAGCAGTTGCATCTTGACACGCAACTCTGTCTGGAGCAAAATCAACATAATCAACACCTCTTTTAAAAGCTTCAGATGGTGTACCATCCCAAAGGTGATTGTATAAAATTTTCTCAGTTAATGTAAGTGGACGACCAACAATTTCACGTGCTTTATCAACACGAGAAGTCATGTTGTCATACACTTTTTGAATCATTTCAATATCAAAAGCCATAATATATAGGTGTTTTTTTGTTTATTTGTGATGCAAATTTACGTATTTATGATGAGATTTAAAAAAAATTTAATAGAAGTCCTGTTTTGAAAAATTATTATTGCAAAATATTGACTTACATTGCACATTATTAAGAAAAAATCAAATTTTTAACTTAATAATACATATTTAGCAATTATAGTTCCTTTTACTATTAAAGTGGAAATGGAGATTTAAAACTATCTCTTTCTAAATTGCACATCATCACTTTTCAACGTTACCTGAAAAATCATATACTGATTATAGTAATTTCTGAATAATAACTTCCTCAGTAATACCCTCTGCATCAGCTTTATAATTCTTAATAATTCGGTGACGCAATATTCCTATTGCAACCGCTTTTACATCCTCAATATCTGGGGAATATTTTCCTTGGAATGCAGCATGTGCCTTGGCTGCCAAAATTAAATTTTGAGAGGCCCTAGGACCAGCACCCCAATCTAAATAATTTTTAACAAATTCATTTGACAAACTGTTATCCGGTCTTGTTTTACTAACTAAGGTGACAGCATATTCAATAACATTATCTGCAACAGGAATTCTACGAATTAACTGCTGAAAATCAATAATTTCCTGTGCCGTAAATAATGGATTAATCGTATTCCTATCATCTGAAGTGGTTTTTTTAACCACTAAAACTTCTTCCTCAAATGAAGGGTATTCTAATTTAACAGCAAACATGAAGCGGTCCAGCTGTGCTTCTGGCAGAGGGTACGTTCCCTCCTGCTCAATTGGATTTTGAGTTGCAAGAACAAAATAAGGCAAGTCCAACTTATAATTTTCACCTGCAATAGTAACTGCTCGCTCTTGCATAGCTTCCAATAAGGCAGCCTGCGTTTTAGGAGGAGTTCTATTAATTTCATCTGCTAAAATTATATTCGAAAAAATAGGCCCTTTTATAAATTTAAAGTGACGGTTTTCATCTAATATTTCGCTTCCTAATATATCCGAAGGCATTAAATCAGGTGTAAATTGAATTCTTTTAAAATCGAGTCCTAATGCCTGAGAAAGTGTATTGACCATTAAAGTTTTGGCCAGTCCAGGCACACCTATTAAAAGCGCATGCCCTCCCGAAAATATACTTAGCAGTATTTGATCAATTACTGTATCCTGACCCACAATTATTTTGGCAATCTCACTTTTAAGTTCTTGTCGTTTCTGAACCAAATTTTGTATTGCTGCTACGTCAGACATCTATAAATGTTTTTTAAATTAAAAAAGAGTTAGTTCTATGAATTCATAAAACTAACTCTTTTTATTTATTTTAGAAAATATTATTTTTTTAACCAATTGTTTGTAAAATCACAATCTCTATATTCTCCTAGTATCTTAATATAGGTATGTTTAATTGTTTCATCAAACCATTTCCCTATTGCTTTAAACTGTTTTTCTTTTAAAGCCAACTCCTTAATTTTAATGTAATCTGTAGCATAATCAGCAATATGCTCATTTATTCTATTGGTTACAGTAATCAATTTAAAGCTCTTCTTCCCGTTTTCATCAGTATCTAAAATTGGCTGTGAAATTTCGTCATCTTTTAGATTAGATACCTGACTGTATAAGCTAGGATCCATCTTTGTCAATTCAAAACGGGTATCCTGTGTTTTAGGATTGATTAATACACCACCATTAGCCTTAGTTTCTTTTTGATCAGACTCGGTACGAGCAGCATCGGCAAAAGAAATTTTCTTGTCAACAATTTTACTTCTTATTGCTGTGATTTTTTCTTTAGCTGCAGTTATAGCATCTTCAGACACAGAAGGCGTTAATAAAATATGACGTAATTCAACTTCCTGACCTTTAATTTTTTCTACATAAATAATATGAAATCCAAAATCTGTTTCAAAAGGAGCCGATATCTCACCTTCTTGTAAACTAAATGCAACATCTTTAAATTCCTTTACAAATGGTGTTTTTCTATTCATTTTATAGTAACCTCCGTTTGTAGCTGATCCAGGGTCTTTAGAATACAATACAGCTTTAGTAGAAAAACTAGACCCTTCCTCTACTTCTTTCTTAAACCCATTAAGTCTATCAATTACTTTTTGTTTCTCCGCATCAGAAACTTTTGGAGTTACCACAATTTGCGCTACTTCCATTTCTGCACCAAAAAGGGGCAATTCATCTTTAGGTATCGATTTGAAAAAATTGCGAACTTCCTCTGGCGTTATTTCTACTTCTTCAACAATTTTCTTCGTCATTTCTGAAGCTAACTTTTGTTCCTTTAAAATATCAAAGAAATAGCTTTTAAAATCTTCCTCAGAATCTTTTTTATAATACTTAACTACTTTTTCAAGAGAACCTATCTGGCTTACCATATAGTTCAAACGCTCTTCCATCATTCCTTTGATTTCAGAATCAGTAACTTTAATACTGTCTTGAATAGCCTGATGTGCGTATAGCTTATCTTCTAATAACTTCCCCATCATTTGACATCTAGAGATATCTTTAACAGATCCCCCTTGGCTTGATATTTCTAAATAAGCCTTATCGATATCAGAATCTAAAACAATATAATCTCCTACCGTCGCTATAATTCCGTCAATTTTTACTCTTTGACCGGTTTGTATCTTTTTAACAGGAACAACTACACTATCCTTAATAATTTCTTGTGCTTTAGTAATTGTAGTAGAAAACAGAAAAAGAACCAAAGCAATTTTAATATTCACGGACTTCATTTGTAATGTTTTTAATAGCATTATTTGAGATTTATATTTTAAAGTAATGTTTTGCGAATGAAATGAACCTCAAACTATTTTTGAAGACTGTCGTTCAACGAGGCCAAATATACGCCATAAGTATTAAGAAATAAAAATGATTTCATAAAGTCTTATGGATAATTAAGGCGAACAAAAATAACAATTCAATTACATAATACAACTTTAGCGATTAGTATTAACAAAAAATTATAGTAGCTCAAACTCCTTTTCTAAATTACTGACAGTCCTTGATTTAAACTATTAAGAAATCGCTCCATTCTCTTTATAAGTTTTGAATACGAAATTCATTTCTGAGGGTAATAAAATTATTCATATTGATTTATGATCTAAAATTAAGATATCGTCAATAATTTTTGACTAGGCTTACAAAATAATCATAATTAAAACACTCAATTAAAGCCATATACGAAAAAGTTGTCAACACTATAACGTTTTCGTAGACTCAATTAAATTTGTTTTTTACAATCGAAAACCTTTTTCAATACATTAGTCGTCTTATTGCTATAATTATTAAATAAAATGTCTATAATTTATATAATTAACAACTAAACACTAAATAAACCAAGAAGTTCTCAAACATCGATTAAAAAAAATTATTTGTGACAAAATAAATTTTCCAAAAATATAATACCCAAATCTATTTTTAACCTAAAAACCACTTTATGAAAAAAAGTAATTTTAAACTATCCTTACTAACCGTTTTAGCATTCGGATTGTATTCTTGCACTTCAAATGAAGACAACCCAACTATAAGCAGTGCTGACGCTAAAGCTCATAGTAAAGTAATTGACGTCACCCATCACGACGGAAGACCGTTTAGCACAGGCAAGTCGTCAACATCTACTACAGCAAAATATGTTGCTAATCCTGGTGGTGGTGTAATGATGCAAGCCTTTTATTGGGATGTCCCAGCAGGAGGAAATTGGTGGAACACTGTTGGCACAAAATTAACTGATTGGGCAAATGCTGGAATAGGATCGATATGGCTTCCGCCAGCATCTAAAGCTCAGAATGGACCTTTTTCTATGGGATACGACCCTACTGACTACTTTGATTTTGGAAATTACAATCAAAACGGAACTATTGAAACTCGTTTTGGATCCAAAACAGAATTGGTCAATTTAATCACTAAAGCCCACACTGAAAATTTACAAGTATATGCTGATATGGTTTTGAACCATAATAGTGGTGGTCAATTAGAGAACAACCCGTTCACAGGTACCCAAACTTACACTAATTTTACTGCTGTTGCTTCAGGAAAGTTCCCGCGTACCAGTGCCGATTTTTATAAAAATTCCTATGGAAATAATGACGAAGGTGCCTTTGGCGGTTTTCCTGACCTAGCCCATGTAGTACCTAATGTGCAAAACTGGTTATGGTTAAGAGCAGATGGTGTAGGTAAATATTATAAAAACACTATGAAATTTGACGGCTGGAGATTTGATTATGTGAAAGGTTTCGGTCCATGGGTTGTGAAGGACTGGAATGCTAACGTAGGAGGATTCTCTGTGGGTGAATACTGGGATTCAAATGTAAATACCTTAGAATGGTGGGCAAACAATGCCAACAGTTCCGTATTTGATTTTGCTTGTTATTACAAAATGAATGATGCCTTTGATGGAAATAATTTGAACATATTAAATGATGACATGATGTGGAAAAGAAACCCGTACAAGGCGGTGACTTTTGTAACTAATCATGATACCGATGAAATATGGAAAAAAGACCTTGCGTATGCCTACATATTAACACACGAAGGGTATCCAACTATTTTCTATAGAGACTACGAAGAATGGTTAAACAAAACAAAATTGAACAACCTAATATGGATTCACAATAATAAAGCAACAGGAACTACATCTATTTTATATACAGATGACGATGAATATATCGCAAGAAGAAATGGTTACAATGGAAATCCAGGTCTAGTAGTTTATATTAACAATTCGTCCTCTTGGCAAGAAAGATGGATTCCTACTAACTGGGCTAATGCACAAATCAAAGATTTCACAGGGAATTCGACTTGGATTCCTACCACACAAGGAGACAAATGGGTTAAAATTCAATGCCCTCCAAATGGCTACTCAGTATGGTCAATTAATATGTAAATTTTAAATTTTCACAATATAAATGAGGCTGTCATAAAAGACAGCCTCATTTTTTTTAATTAGCATTTATAAATAGTACTTTTGCAAACTATTTACAGTAAATATGAGCTTTTTAAAAGAAATACAAAGAAGAAGAACTTTCGGAATTATATCGCATCCTGATGCCGGTAAAACAACACTAACAGAGAAACTCCTACTTTTTGGGGGAGCTATTCAAGAAGCAGGTGCCGTAAAAAACAATAAGATTAAAAAAGGAGCCACGAGTGATTTCATGGAAATTGAACGCCAGAGAGGGATCTCGGTTTCTACGTCTGTATTAGCATTCAACTACCAAGATAAAAAAATCAATATTCTTGATACTCCTGGTCACAAGGATTTTGCAGAAGACACCTTTAGAACATTAACTGCAGTTGATAGTGTTATCGTTGTAATAGATGTTGCAAAAGGAGTTGAAGAGCAGACAGAAAAATTAGTCTCTGTTTGTAGAATGAGAAAAATTCCAATTATTGTTTTTATTAACAAGTTAGACCGTGAAGGAAAAGATGCTTTTGATCTAATGGATGAAGTAGAGCAAAAACTTGGATTGACGGTAACACCTCTAAGTTTCCCTATAGGAATGGGTTATGATTTCCAAGGAATATACAATTTATGGGAACAAAACATCAACTTATTTAGCGGAGACAGTCGTAAAAATATCGAAGAAACAATTGCATTTTCAGATGTTCAAAATCCAGAATTAGAAAAAATAGTAGGTCAAAAAGCGGCTGATCGTTTGCGTGAAGAACTAGAATTGATCGATGAAGTTTATCCAAAATTCGATCGTCAAGATTATCTAGATGGTAAATTACAACCCGTATTTTTTGGTTCGGCTTTGAATAATTTCGGAGTGCGTGAATTATTGGATTGTTTTGTCTCCATAGCACCATCACCGAGGCCAAAAGAGTCAGAAACCAGATTAGTGGATCCTACAGAAGAAAAAATGACTGGTTTTGTGTTTAAAATCCATGCTAATATGGACCCTAAGCACAGAGATAGATTAGCATTTATAAAAATTGTTTCGGGAACTTTTGAAAGAAACAAACCCTATTATCATGTACGTCAAAAAAAGAATTTAAAATTTTCTAGTCCCAATGCTTTCTTTGCTGAAAAGAAAGAAATTGTAGACATTTCCTATCCTGGAGATATTGTTGGTTTACACGATACTGGAAATTTCAAAATTGGAGACACTTTGACTGAAGGCGAAATAATGAGCTTTAAAGGGATTCCGAGCTTTTCACCTGAACACTTTAGATACATCAATAATGCCGATCCAATGAAAGCCAAACAGCTAGATAAAGGAGTCGACCAATTAATGGATGAAGGTGTAGCCCAATTATTTACCTTAGAGATGAATAATAGAAAAGTGATTGGAACAGTAGGGGCTTTACAGTATGAAGTAATACAATACCGTTTAGAGCATGAGTATGGTGCTAAATGTACTTATGAGAACTTCCCTGTTCATAAAGCTTGCTGGGTTAAGCCTGACGATGCAAAGAACGATGAATTTAAGGAGTTTAAACGAATCAAGCAGAAGTTCTTAGCTAAAGACAAATACGGTCAATTAGTTTTCTTAGCTGATTCAGACTTCACAATTCAGATGACACAAAATAAATACCCATCTGTTAAATTGTTTTTCACATCAGAATTTGAATAGAACAAACAATTGAAAACAAAAAAAAACGCTAATTCTAAAATTAGCGTTTTTTTTATACCTTTTAAATTCTTCTAGTGAATGCTTATGCTAAAGACGTTTCAAAGTTAACTGCTTTTTTCAAAAAAGCTTTGATTAACAAACGGTTTGGCGCTAATCCAGAAGTCATAATTTGTTTTTTTGTATTGATCCCTTCTGTAGAGATTGTAGTATTAGGGTCTTGTTTAGTACCCATGAACCAAAGAACGAACTCCATATTTGCTGCAGCTTTATTGTCTTGTTTAACTTCGTTAGTTGTTACACTATTCGAAACAGATGCAACTGCATTGTTTTCTGAAGTTTGACTAAATGCTGAAACATTTGATAATAAAATAAAAATAAACATTACAAAAATGGTTACTGATTTTTTAGAGTCGTTATGTTTAGAAAAATTGTTCATAAGGGGCTTTGTTTTTGGAAAGAGATCTTTTTAATTCTCTAATTCTTTAACAAAACTACTGCAACAATACGCTTCCTAAAAATATTTCCGACAAACAACCATAAAACTCGTTTAGCTACAAAAACAGCTTATAATATGGCATGTTTCCAGATAATTATCATTCCTTAATCAAATGATTACCAAACTGACAGATTGAAAAGCCTGCTGTTAAATTATCACTAACGATATATAAAGAAAAAGGCTCCATAAGAATATGGAGCCTTTTTTATTAAATTATGCTTGTCCCGCCGGACCAAAATTGAGAGGAATGGGAGGTTGTTCAGTATCTTTAATTTCGCCATGAGCGATTTCAAAACGATGAATATTTTCACCAATAGCCTTCAACAATCTTTTAGCATGTTGCGGAGTCAAGACAATTCTTGATTTTACTTTAGCCTTAGGAATACCCGGCATGATGCTTACAAAGTCAAGAACAAATTCTGACGAAGAATGATTAATAATAGCTAAGTTAGAATAAATTCCCTCAGCTGTTTTTTCATCCAGTTCTATATTAATTTGATCTTGTTGATTTGAATTACTCATACCTTAATAAATATATTCTTCTTTATTAGCCATCATATCATTGTAATCTTCTTTTGAACCTACAATTGCATTATCATATTCTCTCATACCAGTTCCAGCAGGGATTCTATGACCAACAATTACATTTTCTTTCAATCCTTCTAAGTAATCAATTTTACCTGCAACAGCAGCTTCGTTTAATACTTTAGTTGTCTCTTGGAAAGAAGCCGCAGAGATAAATGATTTTGTTTGTAGCGAAGCTCTTGTGATACCTTGTAAAACAGGTGTACCAGTTGCAGTGATAACATCACGAGCTACAACAATATTTTTATCGTTACGTTTCAATAAAGAGTTTTCATCACGTAATTCACGAGGCGAAACAATTTGACCTTCTTTTAAGTTAGCCGAATCTCCAGCATCTTCAATTACTTTCATACCGTAAAGTTTATCATTTTGAACGATAAAGTCTTTAGTATGGATTAATTGATCTTCTAAGAACAACGTATCTCCTGGATCTTGAACTCTAACTTTACGCATCATTTGACGTATTACTACCTCAAAGTGCTTGTCGTTAATTTTCACCCCTTGAAGACGGTATACTTCTTGAATTTCATTTACCAAGTACTGTTGAACAGCAGCAGGTCCTTTAATTCTTAAAATATCTTCAGGTGTAATAGCTCCATCAGACAAAGGAACACCAGCTCTTACAAAGTCATTCTCTTGTACAAGAATCTGACTTGATAATTTAACTAAGTATTTCTTAATCTCACCAAACTTAGATTCAATAACGATTTCACGGTTACCTCTTTTAATCTTACCAAAAGAAACCACACCATCAATTTCTGAAACCACAGCTGGGTTAGAAGGATTACGCGCTTCTAAAAGCTCTGTAATTCTTGGTAAACCTCCCGTGATATCTCCTGATTTAGAAGAACGACGTGGAATTTTAACCAATACTTTACCTGCCTTAATTTTCTCACCGTTTTCAACCATCAAGTGGGCACCAACTGGTAAGTTATAAGAACGAATTAATTCATTGTCTTTACCATAAACTAATAAAGTTGGAATTAATTTTTTAGCTCTTGATTCTGAAATCACTTTTTCTTGGAAACCAGTTTGCTCATCAATTTCAACCATGAATGATTGACCTTGCTCTAAATCTTCGTAAGCAATTTTACCAGTAAACTCAGAAACAATAACTCCATTATATGGATCCCATTTACAGATTACATCTCCTTTTCCAACAGACTGACCGTCTTTTACAAAAATACTTGAACCGTAAGGAATATTATGTGTATTCAATAAAATACCTGTTTTTTCATCAACTAATTTTAATTCAGTTGAACGAGAAACAACGATATCTACTGCATTACCTTCACTATCTTCACCTTTAACAGTTTTTAAATCTTCGATTTCTAACTTACCATTAAATTTAGTAATGATGCTAGATTCCTCAGAAATACCACCCGCAACCCCTCCAACGTGGAAAGTACGTAATGTTAACTGTGTACCTGGTTCTCCAATAGATTGTGCTGCAATTACACCAACTGCTTCACCTCTTTGTGTCATTTTACCAGTAGCTAAATTTCTACCGTAACATTTAGCACAAATACCTTTCAACGCTTCACAAGTTAATGGGGAACGAACTTCCACTTTCTCGATAGGAGAAGCTTCGATTTGTTTCATAATCGCTTCAGTGATTTGTTGTCCAGATTGGATTAACACTTCATTAGTTAAAGGATTAATTACGTCTTGCAATGCAACACGTCCTAAAATTCTTTCTCCTAATGATTCCACAATTTCTTCATTCTTTTTCAATGCTGATACTTCAACACCTCTTAATGTTCCACAGTCTTCAATGTTAACAATAACATCTTGAGAAACATCATGTAGTCTTCTTGTTAAATATCCTGCATCCGCCGTTTTCAAGGCAGTATCCGCAAGACCTTTACGCGCACCGTGAGTAGAGATAAAGTACTCAAGGATAGAAAGACCTTCCTTAAAGTTAGAAAGAATCGGGTTTTCAATAATCTCACCACCACCAGCAGTAGATTTTTTAGGCTTAGCCATCAAACCACGCATACCAGTTAACTGACGAATTTGTTCTTTAGAACCCCTCGCTCCAGAGTCAAGCATCATATACACTGAGTTGAAACCTTGTTGGTCTTCTCTAATGTTTTTCATTGCTAATTCTGTCAATTGAGCATTGGCAGAAGTCCATACATCAATAACTTGGTTGTAACGTTCGTTATTAGTAATAAGACCCATGTTATAATTTGCAGAGATACCTTCAACTTGCTCTCTAGCATCTGCAATTAATTTAGGTTTTTGATCTGGAATTCTAATATCTCCTAATGAGAATGACAATCCACCTCTAAAGGCAAATTTGTACCCCATGTCTTTCATATTATCTAAGAAGGCAGCCGTTTCAGGTACACTAGTCGCGTTCAATACGTGACCAATAATATCTCTAAGGTTTTTCTTAGTTAATACATCATTGATATATCCAGCTGCTTCAGGTACTACTTCATTAAATAATACACGACCTGCAGTTGTTTGAATAATTTTAAACACTAATTCTCCAGCGTCATTAAAATCTTTTGCTCTAATTTTCACACGAGCATTCAATTCTAATCGTCCTTCGTTTAATGCAATATTTACTTCTTCAGCAGAATAGAAAGTCAAATCTTGACCTAAAATTTTCTTCTCTGGAGTTGTTAATCTTTCTTTGGTCATATAATACAGACCCAAGACCATATCCTGAGATGGTACCGTAATTGGAGCACCATTTGCAGGGTTTAAGATATTGTGAGAAGCCAACATTAATAATTGTGCTTCAAGGATAGCTTCTGGTC
>Ga0070748_1000876_pt1 | contig 14214 bp, 11 predicted proteins | sample VirMetDEL_Nov_12_FD_77015 | JGI IMG/M metagenome (GOLD analysis project Ga0070748, IMG submission 77015) | Aqueous microbial communities from the Delaware River and Bay under freshwater to marine salinity gradient to study organic matter... | ecosystem: Environmental > Aquatic > Marine > Coastal...
AAATGATCTTATGACCTTGAGATAAATAGGCTTAACTTAGGAGCAAGATTATTTGATCTTTTGAGAGGGCACAGCGCTGTTATTAAACCGCGCTGTGTCAATTAAGGAAGCGGTCATAAAGGAGCAGATCATGCCAAGTCCAATACGAGAAACCTATGCTATTCCGCACAAGGCTATATTGCCAGTGGTGGCGCGAGCGATACAGCAACTTGATGAGATTTTTCTCAGCTATAGCGGCCCGTCTGGGGTCGGCTTGGTGCGTGAAATATACAAACAGTGGATTCAAGCAGGTAAAACCGGCCCATCCGCGCTGCGGCGTTATGTCTACGCACTGCGAGCGCAACTGGCCAGTTCAGATGATCAGCGTCAATTTAACGAAGAAGCTGAATATTTGTTGCTGCAGTTGCGCTCAGGTTTCGTTAACTGAGTTGTTGGTTGGGTTTAGGCGACGTAGTGTTTGCGTCTTTGCTTGCCGAGAGGAGTAGTGGTGTATTTTCTGCTCTTATCAGCTAGGGGAATGCGGTTATTTGCTGCTACACTCAAAAGCAGTAAGTTAATTCTTCTTAGCGCTAGGAATGGCCAGTAGAGATGCTCAACATCAGACGCTATATGCGTGAAAATCCCATAGCCGCGCGCTTGCTGGGCCTGATCATCATCAGTAGCTCAGTGATTACGCTGCTGGCAATTTTATTGCAATTGCACAGTAGCTTTAATGACGATGTCGCGGCCTTAGAGAAGCGGCTTGATCAGGTGCGCATTAGTACCCTGGCAAGCATCACCAAAAGTCTCTGGGGCTTCGATCAAGAACAACTCAATATTCAAATCAACAGCGTGTTGGACGTTGAAGATGTCGTGCAGGTCAGCGTGGTATGGCATGACTGGAATAACGCTAAACAGACGCTGGTTGCTAGCAATAAAAATTACAATGCCAAAGATCTGGAAACCAAAAAAAGCCAGTTTCTCATTCGCACCTACCCTCTAGTTTATGAAGATGACAGCACTTCGGCGCAAGATCTCGGGCTGCTCACTATCACCGCTAGTCTCAATAGTATTTATGACAAGCTCTGGGAGCGCGCATTTTTCATCGCGCTGGTGCAGGGCACAAAAACACTTATTATCGCCTTGTTTATTGTGTGGCTGGTGCATACGTTGCTCACTCGTCATATGCACGCAATCGCCAATTATGCCCGCCATCTGAATTTAGAAAGTTTGACCAAACCACTTAAACTTCGGCGCATGAAAATTAACAGTACGGCAGATGAGCTGGATAATGTTGTTAATGCGATTAATCACATGCGCGAAACCCTGCTGGATGATATTGAGCAGCGTCATGCTATTGAGCTGGCACTACTGTCAGAAAAAGAAGAAAAGCTAGAAACGCGTCGCCAAAAAAATCTGGCAGAAGATGCCAGTCGCGCAAAAAGCCAGTTTCTCGCGACTATGAGTCATGAGATTAGAACGCCGATGAACGGTGTTATTGGCATGCTGGAGATGTTGCGTGACACTCCGCTTGATGAAAATCAAAAACACTATATAGATGTAATTCACCGCTCTGGGGAAACCCTGCTTGCCATTATTAATGACATTCTCGATTACTCCAAAATTGAAGCGGGAAAAATGCAGTTGGAGGAAACCACCTTCGACCTGAGTGAGTTGGTGGAAAATTGTATTCAGTTGTTTGGCCCTACTGCCAATAAACGTCAAATAGAGTTGTTCGGAGGCTTGAGTCCGAATGTTCCCAAGTGGCTCAAGGGCGATCCAACACGCCTGCGTCAAGTCATAATGAACTTACTGGGCAACGCCTTTAAATTTACCACCCAGGGTTTTGTCTCCCTAGAAGTGCAGCTGCTGGAAGAGACAAAGCAAGATACTGTACTGTTGCGTTTTCAGCTGCAGGATAGCGGTATTGGTATAGATGTGGCGAGCGTTCCAAATTTGTTTGACTCTTTTAATCAAGCTGATGCATCCACGACACGCAAATACGGCGGTACCGGCTTGGGCTTAGCCATTAGTAAAAGTTTAGTAGAGCTGATGGATGGGCAAATAGGTGTCGATAGTCTCAAAGGGCAGGGCGCAACCTTTTGGTTTACCGCACAAATGCAGGTGGTGGATGTCTGTGATTGGAGCGGTGGGGATCTTGACCGTCATTCTGCGCTGCTGCAGTCGAAGAAGTTGCTGTTGGTGGAAACCAGCGAAAAGCTGATGGAGTTTATGACGGGACACTGTCGCAGTTGGGGCGTTGAGCTTGAGGCTACACCTACCGCTAAGGCGGCTCTCGCGAAACTTAAACAGGCTATGCACTCGGGCGAGCCCTTTGATTTTATAGTATTTGATTACTCGCTACCCGATGCCACAGGCTTTGAACTGGCGCAGTGGTTGAAAGAGGTTCCAGAATTTAATCAATTGGCGTTGTTTATGTTTACGGGTGGTGATGTATATCACGACCAGCATCAATTGCAGCGGCTCGGCATTCGCGCACTATTGCGCAAGCCCATATCCATTAACAACTTGCGCCAAGAATTAATTGCACAGCTAAGCCATGGCCGAGTACCGATTCAAGAGGCGGAGCGAGCTCCTTTAGATTTAGACCGCTTTGCGCATCTGCATGTTTTGGTGGCTGAAGATAATCCTGTGAATCGCATGGTCATTAAGGGGTTGCTGGGTAAATTGCACATTATTCCTGTATTTGCAGAAAACGGCGTAGAGGCCTGTCATGCAGTAGAGAATGGCGAACATCGATTTGATTTGGTTTTGATGGATTGTGAAATGCCAGAAATGGATGGCTTTGAAACAACGTTGAGTATTCGTGCGTTTGAGTTGCGCATGGGGTGGCAGCCGGTACCAATTATTGCGCTTACTGCCCATGCCTTGCAGGAGCATCGCGATGCGGTGTTTGCCAGTGGAATGGATTACTACCTTTCTAAACCCATCACCTTTAAGGGGCTCTATAGCGCCTTTGATGCGGTTGGGCTCGCACGGAAAGCCTACACGGGGTTAGATATCTAAAGGTGCGAATAGTGGACCTTTATAGCTCTCATTGCTTTTTTCTCCTTGCTTGCCTTGCCTCCAATCCTTATGATTGCAGGCATTCTTTGGGATCAAGTTCCCTCCATTTTAAAGCCTAGAGCCTGGAGTTGTTATGAGTAGTGACGCGATTATTCACGTAAGTGATGCAGATTTTGCGGAAAAAGTGTTGAGTGCTGATGTACCTGTTCTGGTTGATTTCTGGGCGGCATGGTGTGGTCCCTGTAAAATGATTGCACCGATATTAGATGACTTGGCAGAGCAATTTGAGGGTCAAATTAAAATCGCTAAGGTCGATGTCGATGCCAATAAAGAAACTCCCAGCAAATTTGGTATTCGCGGCATTCCAACCTTGATCATCTTTAAAAATGGCGCTGCGCACGCCACTAAAGTGGGCGCTTTGACTAAAACGCAACTCGTTGAATTTATTAAAGCTGCGCTATAAAAAGCATGGGCCATAGCAATATGGCCCAATTTGTTTTTGCACTGCTGAATATTTGCCGCTATACTCGAACTATCTGATACTTGTGTCGCCTTGAATCACCCGCCTGATTCTGCATAAATGGCCAAGTAGCTCTAACTCCCTGCTGTTTTCTTCCCTGTACTTTCGTTGTTCAGACCCAGAAACACCCAGCCGAGTTTGTCGAAGCGCAAGCAGCCTAGTAATTACCCGCTTGCAAAAACATTAAATTTTAAAAATCGTAGCCTAATTAGCGACTAATAAGAGCAAAAAACGCCACTATCCTCTTCAACAAAGAGTCTTTCTGTAAACCTAAATCCGCCAATTGGCATACATCTGCATTACTCTCACTCATCCACAAAGTCTTTCTTATGAATCTTACCGACCTAAAAACAAAACCCATTGAAGAACTCATTGATATAGCCCGTGAAATGGGGCTTGAAAGTCTTGCGCGGTCGCGCAAACAGGACATTATTTTTAATATCCTCAAGCGTCACGCGAAAAGTGGTGAGGATATTTCAGGTGATGGCGTACTGGAAATTTTGGTTGATGGGTTTGGCTTTTTGCGCTCTGCAGACAGTTCCTATCTGGCCGGCCCCGATGACATTTATGTCTCGCCCAGCCAAATTCGCCGCTTTAACCTACGTACTGGCGATACTATTTCGGGCAAGATTCGCCCACCAAAAGAAGGCGAGCGTTACTTTGCGCTCTTGAAAGTTAATGAAATTAACTTCGACAAGCCTGAAAACTCGCGCAACAAAATTCTGTTTGAAAACCTTACCCCTCTTTTCCCCGATGAGCGTTTAGTGCTCGAAGCGGGAAACGGCTCTACTGAAGATCTCACCGGCCGTATCATCGATTTGATTGCCCCCATAGGTAAAGGTCAGCGCGGTTTGATTGTCGCGCCGCCTAAAGCGGGTAAAACCATCATGATGCAAAATATTGCGCAGGCGATTACGCGCAATAACCCCGAATGTCACTTGATTGTATTGCTGATTGATGAGCGCCCTGAAGAAGTAACTGAAATGCAACGCTCGGTGCGCGGCGAAGTGGTTGCCTCTACCTTTGATGAGCCGCCTGCGCGTCACGTACAGGTTGCGGATATGGTTATTGAACGCGCCAAGCGTTTGGTTGAACACAAAAAAGATGTGATCATTCTGCTCGACTCTATCACGCGTTTGGCGCGTGCTTACAACACCGTAATTCCCTCCTCGGGTAAAGTATTAACCGGTGGTGTGGATGCACATGCACTTGAGCGTCCAAAGCGTTTCTTTGGTGCTGCACGTAATATTGAAGAGGGCGGTAGCCTGAGTATTATCGCTACTGCGCTGGTAGATACGGGTTCCAAAATGGACGAGGTTATTTACGAAGAGTTTAAAGGTACCGGTAACTTAGAGCTTCATCTTGATCGTAAAATTGCAGAGAAACGTATTTACCCTGCAATCAATGTGCGTCGCTCCGGTACTCGCCGCGAAGACTTACTAATGAAAGAAGATGAGTTGCAGCGCGCGTGGATTCTGCGTCGTTTGCTCAACGATATGGAAGATGTTGCGGCAACGGAGTTCTTGATAGATAAGTTGAAAGACTTCAAAAACAACGACGAATTCTTCCAGTCAATGAAACGTAAATAATATCCAGTGAAATAGTTTACTGGCTTGATTTTTGGGGCGGAAACGAGAAACGCCTTCCGCTATGACATTAAATGGCGGAAGGCGTTTTGCATTTCCGCCCCAGTGGTTTATTCTCCATGAAATATAAAGATCTGCGCGATTTTATCGCCCTGCTCGAAACTCGCGGCTTGCTTAAGCGCATTACTCACGAGATTGATCCCAATTTAGAAATGACAGAAATTTGCGACCGCACACTACGTGCAGGTGGCCCCGCACTGCTATTTGAAAACCCCAAAGGTTACACCATTCCCGTGCTTGCGAATTTATTCGGTACGCCAGAGCGCGTTGCCTTGGGTATGGGGCAGGAATCGGTTGAAGCGCTGCGCGACGTGGGCAAACTCTTAGCCTTTTTAAAAGAACCAGAGCCGCCCAAAGGTTTTAGGGATGCATGGGATAAGCTGCCAGTATTCAAACAAGTGTTAAATATGGCGCCCAAGGTGCTGAGTAAAGCGCAAAGCCAAGAAGTGGTATTAGAGGGTGATGCTGTCAATTTAGATGTGTTGCCGATTCAAACTTGCTGGCCAGGTGATGCAGGCCCATTGGTGACCTGGCCCTTAGTCGTCACGCGCGGGCCACACAAAGAGCGGCAAAATCTCGGCATCTATCGCATGCAAAAAATCGGCAAAAATCGGCTGATTATGCGCTGGCTCAGTCATCGCGGTGGCGCCTTAGATTTTCGTGAGTTTCAAATTCAAAACCCTGGTAAAAACTTTCCGGTAGCTGTTGCCTTAGGTGCTGATCCTGCGACCATTCTCGGTGCAGTAACACCCGTACCGGATACGCTGTCGGAATACGGTTTCGCCGGATTGTTGCGCGGCGGTAAAACTGAAGTCATAAAATGTATCGGCAATGATTTACAAGTACCCGCGTCCGCTGAGTTTATTTTAGAAGGTTATATAGCGCCTGGTGATATGGCACCCGAAGGCCCCTTTGGCGACCATACAGGTTATTACAACGAAGTCGATAATTTTCCCGTGTTTACGGTTGAGCGCATTACGCACCGTCGTGATCCGATTTACCACAGCACTTACACTGGCCGCCCGCCGGATGAACCCGCTATTCTTGGTGTTGCGCTTAATGAAGTTTTTGTGCCGATTTTGCAAAAGCAATTTCCCGAAATTGTGGATTTTTATCTGCCACCGGAAGGCTGCTCTTATCGCATGGCTGTTGTGACCATCAAAAAACAATATCCAGGTCACGCTAAGCGCGTAATGATGGGTGTGTGGAGTTTTCTGCGACAGTTTATGTACACCAAGTTTGTCATAGTGACCGACGATGATATCAATGCGCGTGATTGGAAAGATGTTATCTGGGCCATGACCACACGTATGGATCCTGTGCGCGATACGGTGATGATTGAGAACACTCCCATCGATTATTTAGATTTTGCTTCGCCGGTATCTGGCCTAGGATCTAAAATGGGTTTTGATGCGACCAATAAATGGCCCGGTGAGACTACGCGGGAATGGGGTACGCCTATTGTGATGGAGGCAGCGGTAACGGAAAAAATTAACAGTATTTGGGATGAGCTGGGTATAGATACACCTAGCGCCTATTAATGTTGGAGGCCTGTGCGTGAATCTTTTACAAGAACATCGTATTTCTTGTCCATATTGTGGTGAGTACATCAGTATTTTAGTAGACTGTTCCTGCGCCGAGCAGAGCTATATTGAGGACTGTCAGGTGTGTTGTCAGCCGATTACTGTCGATGTACAAATTGTGAATGAAGATGTGCAGGTATATGCACAACGTGAAGATGATTAATAGTTTTATTGGACTTGTATGGGTTTTGTTGCGGATCTGTGCACTTGGTTTATGCGATTTATTCAGGTATAACTTACGCGATACGAGTTTTCGTATCGTTTTCATTTCAAAAATATGGCCATAAAAGGGGATTTGTATGAGCTTCATGAAAGAGTTTAGAGAGTTTGCGGTAAAGGGTAACGTGGTAGATATGGCGGTCGGTATTATTATCGGTGCAGCCTTTGGCAAAATCGTCAGCTCTTTGGTGGCCGATATTATTATGCCCCCTATTGGCTGGATGATTGGCGGCGTGGATTTCTCTGATTTAGTGGTGTCTTTGCCGGCGATGATTGAAGGTAAAGATGCGGTCAGTATTGCCTATGGTAAATTTCTACAAACTGTTTTGGATTTCACCATTGTTGCCTTTGCCATTTTTATGGTGATTAAAGGGCTCAATAAAATGAAGCGCAAAGAAGAGGTGGCGCCTGCTGCGCCTGCGGCAGAACCTGTGCCGACAAAAGAAGAATTGCTGCTTACTGAAATTCGCGATTTACTTAAGCAAAAATCTTAAGTACTTTTGACGGAAAAAACGCGGTGGCCTTAAGTGCACCGCGTTTTTTTTGCATTTTTAAAGGGTTATAGAGATCGACATTTCTTGCCAATTTTATCCTGATTGCGCTCTAGTAGCTCAGTGAGGTTATCCGCCTCCATGGCGCCATCCACTAAAATCACATCGACATTTTTTTGTTGGTTGCGCAGTATGCCCATTTGGGTGAACATCAGTGCATCTGCGGCATAGAGTGTTTTGAATTGTTGTTTGCCCATGTCTTTGCCATCAAACCAAACTTGCGTTGAGCCTTTGGTGGCATCGGTAGACCAGTGAATATGCATGGCGACCTTGTGCCATTGTCCTGGCTTGGCGCCATTCTTGAGTGTCCAAGCAGGCGCTGCGGCTGCGGTTTCTTGAAAGCTAAAATCAGTGCCGCTGATATTAAAGCGCAACATTTGTTGCCAGGTTTTATCCGACTCCCAATAGCCTAATTCATTGCGGCCTTTGCTCAGCGCTTTGGGTAAATAAAAACTGAAGCTGAAATAGGTGTCTTTGCCTTCGCTGGTTGAGCCCGTAGTGGGGGTGAAGTGAAATTCGCTGCGGTTTAAATCTTTTCGGCCGTTCCACAATAAATCTTCATCGCCACTCAAACTCACTTGCCCTGCATATTTGCCGTCAAAGCTACATTGGCTATTGATACTTACTACCCGCGGGTTGAGGATATTGTGCCATTGGCTAAGATCGCCTGTTTCAAAATCACCTTGCCAGAGGATTTTGGCTTGAACGTTGATGCTAAAGACGGAGCAAAAAAGGCCGGAGCATAAAAGGCTCGCTGCAAATAGGTTTTTTTTCATGGTTAAGGCTCTTGATTATTATTGTGCTGATTTTTTGTTGCGGGAATTATGCATGGCTCGGCCCTGTGGGGGAAAGCAAAAATAAAAAAAGCCGATAGATGTCTATCGGCTGAAGGGGTTTGGTTGATCACAGAGGAGAACTGTTATAACTCTGACTAGCTAGGGAAGCCAATAGTTCCATTGCATATAGGTTGAAATGCAGTGAGGCGGTCAATCATGGTGGCGGAACCCAAACCCGTACCGGGAAAGAGGTTGCGCATCTGCCCCTGTTGGTTGTGGAGCGCCATGTAATTAAGTATGACCGTTTCCACCAGTAAATTGACGTTATTGCCGGCAGGGCTTGAGGATGTCTCTACATCGCCGCTGGCACGCATATAGCCGATTTGTTGATGCTTGCGCTGCGTGTCGCTAATGGTGGCTGGGTCGCTGCTGGTGCCCTCCATGAGTACGGCGCGGCGCGTGGGGTTGTAAACGAGGAAAAAGGCAGAGCCAGTCTGCTGGTCATCGCCAGTCCAAACGCCTTTGCCCCGGCCCATGGCGGAGTTGTCCATCATGCCGTTGCTGAATACTGAGCCATCGCTATACACGTAGATCATAATTGGCACGCCTTTACGCGCGGCGTATTCAAGGCAGGCGCCGATACATTTACCGGCGCGTTCATCGCGCTGTTCACCGGTTGAGCGGTCACCGGTGTGATAGTCAAAACCACCCATGGTAATGGTGCCTGCGCCGGCATAGCCATTTACCACTAGCTTGGCGATTGAGGCGGTTTTGCTGAATTCGCCATCACTGAGTACTTCGGCAAGGCTGAATACGCCATTGGCGCCGACTAAGTCAGTATCTTGTTTTGGGTCTATATCGGCAGGGTTACCGAAGCGCGCGGCGAGATCAGCACTTTTCACATAACCGCAGCGCACCAACTCTTTGAGTTTTGCATCGCGGCTGGTGCCGAAACCGCTGAGGCTATCGAGTTTTTTATCGCTGATGCGGTAAATGGATTCCATCACCTTGACGGTGTCTTCTTGCGACATCAAGTTAACCAAATCGCCCACATCCACCAAGCCAGTCACATCGTTGGGGTTGTCGACCTTGGTAGGTCGCACCTCTAAATTGATGAGCGATGAGGGAGCCATGGAGTTGCCACCTGAGTCGCTCGAGCGAGAACCTATGAGTGCCAACAGCGAGCCGTTTGCGCCCACGCGGTTGATGCCATACATGGGGTTGTGAGGGTTGTTGCCAGTATCGTTTTCTGAGCGTGCGGCGATTACGGCGCCATTGGTCGTGGTCGCCGTTGTTGGGTTTATTTTGCTGGTGATGCCGCGCAGCAGTGCGCTGTCGCTGTGAAAGGCCAGGCCGAGGCTGGTGTTCACTTGGGTGCCAGCGGTTGAGGTTGTGGGCGCCATATCTGCCGGCAGCCCTTGTTTGCTGTAGCCCGCTGCACTTAAGAAATCGAGTTGGCCGCCTTTTTGGCCAATCAAAACGTTAGAACCCGCGATATTGGCGCCACCAGCCAAATCAAAGCAAATAAACGGAATTTTGCCCGCACCTTGCGACAGTATCCCGCAGGCAGTGCGCGCTGCCGCGACGTCGGTTGAGAGGCTAACACTGGCAGCCATGGCGGGGTTGAGCATACTCAGCAGTGAACCGCCAACCAGCGTACCGCCCCCCAGTTTAAAGCCCTGCGCGATAAGCTCGCGGCGGGTCATGGGGCGGCGATGGTTGTTGAGCAGTAGCGGAGCATCGGGATGCAGAGGTTGTTTGTTCTTAGCCATAATGGTTTCTCGCTCAAATATTCAGTGCTATTGCAACAACATGACAGCGCTGCCCAGTGCCGCGGCACAGGTGGCTTTCACGGTGGTGAGGGTGCGATCGCTGCTGCAGTTGTTGCTGGCAACACAGCTGGTCATGCCGTCGATCAATTGATTTAGCTCTAAGCGCAGCGCAGCGGGATTGGCTTGATTGGTTAAGGCGCTATCGGGGCCGCTGCTGTTTTGCACCTCATCGGCCAGTAAGCGCTGCAATAAAGGTTCAATAATTTGGCTGCGGCCATTGGTGCTGAACGCGCTGGCGGGTGTGGCCGCAAAATTAAAGCCGCTAAAGAATGAATCGCGCAGGCTGTTGGCCGCGCTGCTATTGCCAACTAAAGCGTTGCAGTAGGCAACGGTTAACTGGGTTACCCCCATTTGATGTGCGGCGAGGAAACCATCCAAGTTCGTGAGTGTGGGCAGCTGTTGTCTCACTTTGGCGTAGGTGCTGGCGACGAGGTTGGTCGTGGGCGGCACACCGGTCATAGCGGCAAGGCTGGCGTTAATTTCTGCGAAATCGCGCAGGCCCAAGTTGGGTTGGTCGGCGATGTCAGCAGCGGCTGCCGGTGGTGCTGTAACGGGTTCGGTGCGCGCGTAGTCGTTGCTGCCAATTTGGTCGAAGGTGAGGAAAAATACATCATCTTCGGGGCCAGCTTTGGCTTCTACCACAGTGCCGAGTGGCGACAAGACTTGGCGTCCATCGACTATGGCGTTAGCGTTTATGGTGGTGTTGAGGTTAGCGAACACTTGCCCACTATGCGCCTCCGCACCATTTACACCTATACGAATACCTTTAAGGGTTATGTCCGTGCTGGGAGCGGTACCCGCCAAATTGGTGAAGAAGGGCGAACTGAATTGGTAGCCGTAGTCGTCCAATTGTTGTACTTCAAATACCAAATAACTTTGCTCCAAATTAATCAGCTGCGAGATGTTAAAGAGCAGCAAGTAGCGCGCACCCACGCCGACATCGAAGTTGGTTTTAATATCCACAGGGCTCATGGCGCGTTTGTGAATGGCGAGGAAGCGCACGCTGCCAAGCCAGAGTCGATTACCCGAGACTTCATTGCCGACCACGAGCGCGTAGCCACTGTCCCAGTCTTTTAGCACCGCGCCCTTGTCTGGGTCTATGTCGCCAGTGAATTCGCCATTTACATACACTTTGCGGCCATTGACCGGATCGAAGGTCACCACCACATGTTGCAGTGAGGCCTGCACGCGTTCATCGTTGTCCTTGGTGTGCAGCTCTTTTTCGCCGTTGGCGTCGCTTTTGTTGGTGCGGTTTAAGACGCTGTAGTTGTATTCGTACTGACCGAGGGTGAAGTTGCGCTCGGTAGTACCGCCGGAGTAGCTGACAATACGGGCGGGATCGTTGTCGTTCATGCCCTGATCGACATTGTCGGGAATCACCCAGGTCTCGATGGTGTATTCGCCTGAGCCGCGAATTAAATCGTAGAGCTTTTTGCTGCCCACGGTGGTGGCTTGCGCGCGGCCATTGTTGGCGATTTTAATACCCCAAGCGCTGCTCCAAGCAACATTGCCGATAAGGTTTAGATCGGCAACGGGATCAATACCGCTGGTGTCCAAGGCTACTGTGCCCTTGCCCTGTTTAAATTCGTATTTGGCGATGATGTCGGTATCGACGCGCCCACCGCTGGTGAGTACAAAGGCATCACCTAGGCCCACGGCCTTACTTACGACCAGCTCGGGGTCCACCTCAACGGTGCTGATATTGTTGGCAAAGCTCACAATCGCGGCCTGCATTTCATTGGCGTTAGCGGCGCAGTCATCCCAGCAGTTGTGGAAATCGGTACGCAAGCGCTGTACGAGGCGCGACGCGGCAGGGTTGTCGAGGCGAATTTTGCTGCGCGCCGCTTGGTAGGCGGCGTTAATATCGCTGCTGGCGAAGTAGGGTTGTTGTTTGGTGATGGCGGTTTCTGAATGGCAGCCAGAGCAGTATTCGGTTAGTACTGGGTGCACGGTAGCGGCGAAGTTGCCGCTATCCACAGGAAAGCTTTTGCTGTTGGCAATCTCTTTATCGGCGGGTGCCTTAAGGGTGACATCGTTGGCACTGGTAGTGCTCGGCCCGCTCCATTTACTGATCCAGCCCGCCATAATATCGCCACAGGCGACGGGGTCAGAGGTCCAGCAATTGTGGCCACTGGCAACCTTGGTAACGAGGCGCGATTGGGCGGGGTCGGACAAGGTGACTAAGCCATTATCAATGACGGCGGCATAGGCGAGGTTAATGTCATCGGCGCGCGCAAAGGCGGGGGCTTGGGTGGTGTGGCAGCCGCCACAGCGATCAGGGCGCGCGATGTTGACCCAAAGCTCGGTTTGAAACTTGGTGATATCCGAGGTTCCCGCTGGCTTTTCACCTTTGTAAACAAAGTTGTCGCTGCCGCTGACGGGCGGCGGAGGGTTATTGGGTTCGACCTTGGCGCTACTGCCGGAGCCGCAGGCGCTGAGCAACAGGCTGGCACCGAGCAAAATACAGCTATTAATGAGCAGCGATGCACTCTTTAGGTTTAGGTCAGCCAAGGTGCGTGCTGGTGTTTTTTTCATGAGCTGTGTGATCATCTTATTCACCCTTGCAATAGTCGGCAGTGTCGATGAACACTTGCTTTAAGTGGTAGCCGCTGCTGGCAAATTTAGTCGTAAATTCGGCTATTTTGCTACGATCTGCGGCATCTGCTGGCTTGCGTAGGCAAACGTTGTCAAACACCTTCTCAACTTGGCAGCTGGCAAAGGCATGGCTGTGGGCCAGTTCCATATTCATGGTTTTGGCGCCAGTGCCCGCGCCGTTAAGGCTGGTATCCCAGCCGAGATGGCTGTTAATACCGGCGCGCCAATAGTTTTGCCAGTCGTCATTGGTGGTGACATAGCCGGGTTTGAAGGTGGTGCTGTTTTGCAGATATTTCTTCTCAACGCGACTGTTGGTGATGGGGTCTAGGGTGCCTGCTGCGTTGTAATGCAGCGCGCCTGATTCGCCCGTTGGGTCTGCATCTATATCGTGTTCAAAATCATAATAGGCATAGGCCTTGGCCATAGGGTCCATGCCGTTGTGACAGCCGATGCAGTTGTTGAGGTACACACGGCTGTCGCCTCCGGGGCTGCGGCTTACATCTTGGCGAATAAAGTCAGGTACGCGGGTGACATCGTGTACCTGTTCTAAGTCGCGGCAGAGGTGATTAATTAAGGTGAAGCGGAACATGGCGCGGTTGGTGCCATCAATAAAGAAGGCCTTGGCGGCTGCGCGGCTGGTGATTACGCCTGAGGTGGCGTCTGCGGGCAGGCCATTCAGTGCAGTTTGATTGACAGCTTGCAGGGTGTTTTTAAGGCTCAGGCCTTGGGTTTCAAGCGCTTCATAATGCTTGTTGTCACTGGTGGAATAGGCGGGCAAACCACTGGCATTGCTGGTGTAGAGCACATCGCCATAGAGCAGGCTGCGAAAGTCGGCATTGTCGCGTACCAAACCTATCACCGTGGCGGTGTAGTCATTGAGCGGGGCGAAAATAGTGCGGTCGCGGTTGGTCCAAGGCGTCGCCAAATTTTTGAGCGTTACGCCGTAAAACGCTTCATTCTCCATAGCGATAGACACCGCATCGGCCGTTTGCCCCGCATCAATTTTGGCTGTCATTTGCAGTAGCACTGCCTCGCTCGGCGGTACACCTGCAACGCGGTTGTGAATTTGCAGCGCCTGTTCGCGTGTGCCAGCGAAGGTTTGCATGGCAAGCAAACTTAGGGTGAGCGCACAGGCTGGGCGCAATAGCGTCTGGCGAAAGTAGATAAATAGCTGTTGGTTCACGTTTGCTCCCGCGCAGTATTACTGCTGGTCAGTGGGCTGGTGATTAGACTGCCGCTTATAAGGGAAACTATCCCGATTTTAGTGAGGATGTAGTTCCACGCCTGAGGTGTGCAAGGCTCGGTGCGGCTTAAAGTGAGTTAATCCAAAAAAATCAATATAGGTGGCTAAGTATAGGTAGCTTAGCCGTTTAAACCTATGCGGGCTTAGCCCCTTGGCTTGTCGACTGGGTCACATAATGTTTAATCGGTATCAATTTCTGGTTTTTTAGAGCAGATATCAGCTTTAATGAGGAATATCGATGAG
>Ga0070748_1000878_pt1 | contig 14200 bp, 13 predicted proteins | sample VirMetDEL_Nov_12_FD_77015 | JGI IMG/M metagenome (GOLD analysis project Ga0070748, IMG submission 77015) | Aqueous microbial communities from the Delaware River and Bay under freshwater to marine salinity gradient to study organic matter... | ecosystem: Environmental > Aquatic > Marine > Coastal...
CCACCCAATCTAAACACCCACCAATCCTCCTTCATTAATTCTTTTGAAAAATACCGAGTACACCGCTGCAGCGCTATGCGTCAAATAACGTAGCCCCATGGGGTATTTATCGAATGGTTTGCGAGGGGGCATAAGCCTAGATTGGCAAACGTGGATAGTGCTTTAGCGCTTCTGCGGCAAGAGAAGCGCCCTGCGGGATTTGTGTTGGCAACAGTCTCACCCACCACAAGGCGCGCAGCGCAATAACAACCTGGCCATTACGTGGTTTGAGCAACTTACATTAACTGCATGAGGATAGACCATGAAGACATCAGCGTTTAACCCCCGCCAAACTCAGTTTGCCGAGGTATTTAAATCAAACTGGAAAAAATATTTATTAACGCTCGCGGCAAGCTGCGCATTTAGTTTTGCGCAGGCAGATGAGGTGAACTCCACAGGCCTTGCAGTCACTGACACTACCGTGAAGGTAGGTATTTTGCACTCAGTGACAGGCACCATGGCCATCAGCGAAACTGGATCGGTCCAAGCTGAAAAGATGGCGATTGACCAAATCAATGCCATGGGCGGTATTCTCGGCCGAAAAATTGAATACATTCAAGAAGATGGTGCCAGTGACTGGCCAACCTTCGCCGAAAAATCCAAAAAGCTTTTAGTAAACGACAAAGTCGCTGCGGTATTCGGCTGCTGGACTTCCGCTTCACGCAAAGCCGTACTGCCGGTATTTGAACAATACAATGGCATGCTCTACTACCCCACTTTTTACGAAGGCCTTGAACAATCACCCAATGTTATCTACACCGGTCAAGAAGCTACCCAACAAATTATTGCGGGTATCGACTGGGTTACCAAAACCAAAGGTGCTAAATCTTTTTACCTGTTGGGTTCCGACTATATTTGGCCACGCACCTCCAACAAAATTGCGCGTAAGCACATTGAAAAGTTAGGCTTGAAAGTGGTCGGCGAAGAGTACTACCCATTGGGCCACACCCAATTCAACTCAGTGATCAACAAAATCAAACTGAAAAAACCTGATGTGATTTACGCAATTGTTGTAGGCGGCTCTAACGTTGCCTTCTACAAGCAATTAAAAGCAGCGGGTATCGATATGACTAAAGAGAAGCCACTGGTACTGACCATTTCAGTGACTGAGGATGAGATCCTTGGCATTGGCGGTGAAAACATGCAGGGCGCTTACGCCTCGATGAAATACTTCCAAAGCTTGCCTAACGACAACAACAAAAAGTTTGTTGCCGACTTCAAAGCAAAATACGGTAAAGACATCGTAATTGGTGATGTAACTCAAGCCGCTTACCTCGGCCCATGGTTGTGGAAAGCAGCGGTAGAAAAAGCAGGCTCATTTGATATCGACAAGGTGCGCGCTGCATCGCCCGGTATAGAGCTAACCACTGCACCAGAAGGCTATGTAAAAGTTCACCCCAATCATCACCTCTGGTCTAAAACCCGCATAGGTCACGCTCGTCCTGATGGCCAATATGATGTGGTGTATGAAACCAAAGAATTGATCGAACCTAACCCCTTCCCAGAAGGTTACCAATAGGTTTTACCTGCGGCCTAAATGCCTTCCCCCTCAAGGCATTTAGGCTGCGGCCCTTAGTAACGCCTGTTTTCCTACAAGCAAAACGTATTTCTTAGAATGTAAAACTCCACACGAATTCTTCACACGATATTTATTTAATTTCACAAGAGGACTAGGCAATGTTTGCTGAATATAGCACCTCAGAATTACTGTCTATTTTTGCAATGCAAGGCGTTGCAGGTCTAATTCTGTTTGCAGTCTTTGTCCTAATGGCCCTTGGTTTGGCGATCATTTTTGGACAAATGGGTGTGATCAATATGGCGCATGGGGAATTTATGATTCTCGGTGCTTATGTCACTTACTTAACATCCCATGTTTTTTCTACTTACCTACCGGACTTTTTTAGTGTCTATTTTATTCTCGCGATGATCCTCGCCTTTATTGCCGCTGGCGCACTTGGCGCTTTCGTGGAGTGGGCGATGATTAGGCATCTCTACCACCGCCCGCTGGATACGCTATTGGCGACCTGGGGCTTAAGTTTAATTCTGCAACAACTTTACCGCACCGTATTCGGCGCGCGCGAAGTGGGCGTCACCTTACCCGACTGGCTTATGGGTTCGGTGCACCTTTCCGAAACAATTGAACTACCCATTAATGGTTTGTTTGTGATGCTACTTGCGCTGGGAATTTCCCTCTCAGTCGCAATTTTAATGTATCGCTCACGCTGGGGTACGCAAGTGCGCGCGGTGGTACAAAATCGCGCTATGGCAGGTGCCGTCGGCATTAATACTGCCAAAGTTGATCGCATCACCTTCGCTCTGGGTTGCGGTATTGCCGGTGTCGCGGGTAGCGCATTTACCATGATTGGTTCAACCGGCCCCACCTCCGGCCAGCTTTATATAGTCGATACATTTTTAGTCGTGGTATTTGGCGGCGCCTCAAGCCTGCTTGGCACTATGGCTTCGGCCTTCACCATTTCACAGGCGCAATCTACGATGGAATTTTTCCTCAGTGGATCTATGGCCAAGGTGCTTACGCTGTTATTTGTGGTACTGGTGCTCATGCTCCGCCCACAAGGTTTATTCACCCTTAAAGTGCGTCGTTAAGAGGAGTAGCTATTATGTCGTATCAAGGTTTAGCGTCACTCTTACCTAAAAAAGATCTATTGGGGTTTGTCGTACTCGCCGTTATTTTAATTGTAGTCTTGCCGCTTTCGTTTGATATTTTCCGTTTAAATTTAATTGGCAAATATCTCACCTATTCATTTGTTGCTGTGGGCCTAGTGCTCTGCTGGGGCTACGGTGGCATTTTAAGTTTAGGGCAGGGTGTATTTTTTGGTCTCGGCGGTTACATCATGGCGATGTTTTTAAAATTAGAAGCATCAGACCCCATCAGCACTAAAATCCAATCAACACCGGGTATACCCGATTTTATGGATTGGAATCAGATTACTGAATTGCCTTTTTTCTGGCAGCCGTTTTACAGCTTTAGTTTTACCCTCGCTGCCTTAATCATAGTGCCCACTATTATCGCTTACATAGTCGGTGTCGCCATGTTCAAACGCCGTGTTGGCGGTGTTTACTTTGCCATCATCACCCAAGCGATTGCGGCAATTCTAACCATTTTAATTATTGGTCAGCAGGGTTATACCGGTGGCGTAAATGGCATGACGGATTTACGCACACTACACGGCTGGGACATTCGCACCGACAGCGCCAAATACTATTTGTATTTTGTCTGCGTACTACTGTTGTTTGTGTGTTTGTTTGTCGCACAATACATTCGCAAAAGTAAATTAGGCCGTTTACTGGTCGCCATGCGCGACAAAGAAGACCGCGTGCGCTTTTCAGGTTATGACGTAGCTAACTTTAAAATATTTGTGTTCTGCATAGGCGCTATTTTTGCCGCAGTTGGTGGCGCCATGTTTACCCTACAAGTCGGCTTTATGTCACCCACACTGGTTGGCATAGTCCCCTCGATTGACATGGTGATCTTCTGTGCAGTGGGCGGACGGCTTTCCATTATAGGCGCGGTCTATGGTGCCTTGATTGTGAATGCGGCAAAAACATCTTTCTCCGAAAGCTTTCCCGAACTCTGGCTGTTCGCCATGGGCGCGTTGTTTATAGGTGTGGTCATGGCCTTTCCCGATGGTTTGGCTGGCCTCTATAACCGCTACGCCGCACCCAAAGTAGATGCCTTTATAGCAAAAGTAACAGGCCGCACTCACACTCACACACTCGCCCCCACAACAGCCAATACCAGCCTAAAAACAGATTCGAACACTGCGACCAAATCAGTTGATAGCACGCCGTCATTGAACCAAGGAGTTATCCATGAGCCCCAGTAATACAGACTTTGTCTTGGCGGTGGAAAATCTCACCGTCTCATTTGATGGTTTTAAGGCCGTGAACGATTTGAGTTTTTATGTCGATGAAAACGAAATTCGCGTCATCATTGGCCCTAATGGCGCAGGTAAAACCACAGTGTTGGATTTAATTTGCGGGCGCACCAAAGCTACAGAGGGCTCGATTAAATTTCGCAATAAAGAACTTACCAAAATGAAAGAGCACGACATCGTCAAAGCCGGGGTCGGGCGTAAATTTCAAACCCCCTCGATTTACGGTGACCTAAGCGTGTTTGAAAATTTGGAAATTTCTTTTCCGCGCGGGCGCTCAGTATTTGGCGCACTTACTTTTAAACGCGATGCAGAAGTCATCAACAAGGTGCACGAAGTGGCGCAGATGATTTTTCTCGACGATCAGTTAGATCGCCAAGCAGAATTACTCAGCCACGGCCAAAAACAATGGCTAGAAATTGGCATGCTGCTGATTCAAGACCCAGATCTTTTAATGCTGGATGAACCCGTTGCGGGTATGTCCGTGGGCGAGCGTCAACAAACCGCAGAACTCTTGCGCCGTATCACCAAAGATCGCTCGGTGATAGTCATTGAACACGATATGCAATTCGTCGCACAAATTGCCGACAAGGTGACGGTGTTACACCAAGGTAAAATTCTTGCTGAAGGTTCAATCGACAAAGTAAAAGCAGACCCCAAAGTGATAGAAGTCTATCTCGGCCATTAAATAGCACTGGGTAAAATATTTTAGGAGTCCATCATGCTAGCAGTTGCAGACTATCGAGTGAGTTACGGCCAAAGCGAAGTGCTACACGGTTTAAATTTCACCGTAAAACCCAATGAAATTGTCGCTATCATGGGGCGCAATGGCATGGGTAAAACCACACTGATGAAATCGCTTATGGGGGTTATCCCCAGCGCCTCGGGTAGCGTTAAGTTAGACGATAAAGAAGTTAGTCATTTAAAAAGCTTTCAACGGGTCGCTAGCGGTTTCGGTTTTGTTCCCCAGGGGCGCATGATTTTTTCCAGCATGACGGTGAAAGAAAATATTGAAACAGGTTTAACCACTACCAAACGCCGCAGTGTACCGCGCGAACTCTACGATATGTTTCCGGTACTCTTAGAAATGCGCAATCGCCGCGGCGGTAATCTCTCCGGCGGCCAACAGCAACAGCTCGCTATAGCGCGCGCACTCGCCAGCGACCCTAAAATGCTTTTTCTCGACGAACCTACGGAAGGTATTCAACCGTCGATCATTCGCGAAATGGGCCGCACGCTAAAAATGATTCGCGATCAGCGCGGTCTTTCGATTGTAGTTTCGGAGCAAGTACTGAGTTTTGCCCTGGATATTGCCGACCGGATTCTCGTCATAGAAAAAGGGGAAATTGTGCATGAAGAACTGCGTTCATCGGTAGATGAAGCAAAGATCGCAAGTTATTTATCGGTTTAATAACCGTAACAAGTTGCGCAGATAATCTGAACCAGAAAACGTTTACGAAAAAGTAAAATGTGTTTCGGCCGATTATCTGGAATCCAGCAACAATGCAGCCAATATTTAAAGGCTACCGCTATCAACAGCTTTTGTGATGTACCTGTGGTAAAAAGTTTAGCCAGTCTTCGCATTCATCTCGGGCGAAGCCTGGCTTTTTTGAAGGGAAGCTTAATACTTGCATTACGCAGCGCATTCAACCGTTTAGAAAAAAAGCCACCTCTTTTTGTCATGCACCTCCAGATTTTTTCCAACAAATTAATTTTCATCTGACTCACTAATTATAAGAAATAAATGTTCATTTCACTGCAGCAACAACAGAGTGAAAAGCAGTATGTTATAGGACTTCATGAATAAGAACCATCATATGTAATTCTATCTTTACGCAGATATTTATTTCTTGCACGGCGAACTAAATTCCGAGCAAGAGGATGATCTAGTATCCATAAGTTAATTTTTCTGTGGTTCAAAGAAGCTCAAAAAATATAAATCACTAAATCGAGCAAGGAAGGGTTTCTAGCCCTTTCCTAGCAACACCCTGCTGGATTTTTAAATAGGGATCTTCCCTATGAATAATATATTGCTAGCGATGATAATGAGCTATATTATGTTTTAGATATTGGAGATATACGGGCCTGCCCATAAATAAGCTGTCATGAAGGGAATTGAGGATTAGTCTCATGAATGAATTTATTGAAGGAAATATGAATCTCTATTTTTTTGTAGGCGTTATTTCAACAATTCTTGTTTTTTTTTACGTTAATGATTGGCGTCACAAGACTCTTAATATTTTTATTATTTCCGAACAAAAAGGAAAAAAACATATACTTTTTGCTGGAAAATACATGCTTATTAATATCACTTTCTTTAGTTTCATGGCTATTTTTCAAACTGCTTACAGCGGGAACTGGTAGTGTAAGCGGGCTTATGATCCCTCTATTCGCACCTATACCAGCAGTTTTTTGCATTTTATATATGCTTTTCTCTATGAAAGCAGCTAAGCAATTGAAAAATCTATAAATCGAGCAAGGAGGTGTTTCTAGCTCCCCACACAAGCTCTGCTTGCGGTTCCACGCAGCTCCCCTAAGAGGGGGAAATTTCATTCAAGCACTAGCATAAAAAAATAATAATAAATCAGCGCAAAAGGTAATACCAAGTGACATGTGCAAAGAGGCCGCTTTAATAAACTAATGGATTCTGCTACGCCATATCTCATTCAGCCCTCCATTACGGAAACGACCTTGCCATTCACCAGTCGTTAGCGTTTAATAAAATGCATTAGGCGGTAATTTTCATACAGACAACTTTCCTTCCACCACTGAGCATTTAAAAGGCTTTCGAGAGATTAAATTGAAGATATCTAAGGATACAATATTTACGCTAGGCACATTTTTTATGCTTGTGATGGCATTTTATGTGATGGGATATTGGCTTATTTTTCGTTTGGGGCAGGCAACACCTTTGATGCTTTCCGTCGGCCTCGCCACAGTGCTCACTTGCATTATCAGAAAGCGAAGCTTGGCTAGCCTTGGGTGGGGCTGGGGAGAGTGGAAATATCAATGGATGAGTTATCTAACACCTTTCATAATCGCACTCATTGCGTACCTAATAGTTTGGTTCGTCGGTTTTGGCGATTTTTATAATTCGGATTTTCTATCAAAGCAAAAGGAAAACTACAACCTAAGGGACTGGAGCGACGCCAGCATACTGTTATTTCATTTACTTCTTGTAGCTAGCATTAGTTTTTTTATTTCCCTACCTTCAGTACTGGGAGAAGAGCTTGGCTGGCGAGGTCTTCTTGTTCCTGAATTATCTAAATTTATGCCGTTTACTGGCGTAGCTATTGTTAGTGGATTGGTTTGGTCAGTTTGGCATTGGCCGCTCATTATCAAAGGACTGTACGGCAATGATGTGACGCCCCTGTATTATCAATTATTTTTTTTCACGCTGTTTATAACTTCCAGCGGTATAGTGATGGCGTATCTTCGTTTGAAGACAAATAGCCTATGGACTGGCGTCATCTACCATATGAGTTCCAATATTTTCATACAGAAAGTATTCACACCTATTACAGTGAAAAATGCAGCGTCAAGTTGGTATATAGATGAGTTTGGTGCAATCACTGCGCTAGTAGCGTTCTGTGTGGCAATGTACTTTTGGAGACGAGGTGCCACGGAGTTCGGGGCGCCCAAAGCTTAAAGCAGATAAGGAGAAACTTCTAGCTCCTCTCCGTACGAGATCCTCTCCCTAATTCTAACCAACAATTACGTAACGAAATTACATCGAAGATTGCCAAAGACGTGATCATCAAACACAATCTAAATCGATAACTTTTTTGTGCTACGCCAATAGTGCCTATTGAATATCCCTACCAATTATCCTGTATCCTTGGTCGAGATTCATCCCGATACCGAATGGCCGAATAGATATTTTCGGACTGAAGCAGGCGTTACGAACATTTTTATCAACAGTGAAGAGAGGACACTTACCCTTCATCCTTTTAATTGGTTTGTGCCCTCAGTGCTCCTTGTCCTCTCAAAAGGATGACGCCAGAGGCGCAATTCTACATTTATATTTTTAGTGATAGGATAGAACCTTTCTTTGAAAGGGACAGGCTACCTTAACCTTATTTTGAATCTGAGCGATATACGGCCTAAGCCCCCGAATAAACTGCTATGAAAAATTGAGGATTTTGTATGATTAAAAATGTATTTATTTTAATTGTAATTTTAGGCATATACCCGACAGTTAACGCACATGCTTCGAGCTGTGATAACTCATGTAAAGAAGCCGCTATAGAAAAATACTTTGAAAAATTAAGTATCGTATTTCGAAAAGGCTCTGATGAAAGTGACGTCGAGGATTTTTTTTCGTTATTTCACGATAGCGTGAAATATCAACACTTTGAATATGAGGCTGAGTTCAATAAAACAGAATGGATGGCAGCTTTCAAAAATAACCTCAAGCAAGGTATATACAATAAAAATAGCCTGGCAGGCATGAAAGTAGAGAGCTATATCTTTGGCAAAAGTCATGTCGCCGTAGAATATGGTTACGGAGATCTGTCTGAAGGTGATGTATGGACTCCAAAAGGAGATCAAAATTTACTTGTAATATTTGGATTTAAAGAAAATAAAATATATTTAGTTAGAGAGTATTGGTAAACGTATGACCAATCGCTGCACACGAACACATTTGCTACGCTAGTTCTCACTATTACAGCAATTATTATGTCGAGTTTGACATTTAGAACAGTCAGAAAATTAGGCTTTCAATTAGCTGCGCGCTTCTTTGCAGAAGGAAGCTGATCCACAGCCATTTAATAAAGGGCTTCACTTAGATACCTAAATCTTTTTGGTTTTCGGGGATTTCACTTCGCTGTGCCTTATCACAAAAAGCTCGCCGTCTTGGTCGCTGGTGAGTCGAACATTACACAAAGGATTTACTAAAATGAAGTATTATTATTTTTTAATGTTGTTTGTTTGTATGCTTTCGAATGCGGACACCCCAAGAACCTTTGAGCCCGCGACTCTAAAAAATTCTGGACTCGCCTTTAAAAACATTATTAAATTTCCCAAAATTAAGTGGGAGGGGACAATAGTAATTAGATGCGACGCCCACATTTCTCATTTAGGTGCCTTTCTATCAAATTATTGTTTCGATAGGAGCTCAAATGCATCTCCATTTGTTTCTGCAATTAATAGAGCCGCTCACAACGGTAAAATTAAACCGGCAAAAATCGACGGCGCATCTCACTCCGTCTGGTTTCAGTACTATGTTGTATTTTCAAAAAAGGGAAGAAAAACACTAGTTGAGGTGGTTCAGAATTCGGGTTTGCAAGTAGCCACCTACGGCACTGAATATACTTCGGCACAACGCCACAAAGAAGACTCGGGTGGTTTTGCTGTAGGTTGTGGAACGCTTTATGTGAAGACAATTAAAATTAAAACAATTATCGGGAAAAATGGCAAGGCTAAGGCCACTCAAGTTGAAGGAGAGGGCTTAACTCAAACCTGCAAAGATAATCTAGTCAGCGATTTTTCCGAACAAGAGTTCGTTCCCGCCTTCGTAGAGGGAAAAGCTATAGATTCATTCTATGAAGAAGAACTCTTTAATCACTACAAGCCATGGTAAATATTTATATATAAATCCTTTTTTATGCAGTCACGGCTTCGCTCACACTGAGTAATAGCCCGATGCGCATTTGTACCGAAGAGCTTATTGTGTGTGTATTTAAGGAGCCATTAATTGTCCTAGATATTAAAATTTGAACGATCCACAGCTAGCAAAAGAAAGAGTCTTACTTGTAAATTAATTCACAAAATTTTTTGGTAACAAGCTTACTTGGAGGGATATTTGAAATTTGAATTTTGTCCGCAATTACAGCTTTCTTGGTCTTTCAAGAAGGCTTCCTTTGAGTCACTTAATCAAGTAACGATAATTTTGGTTGAGTCAACCAGAAAGGAGTATCCGTCGCCGATCGGAAGGCATGGAAGTGACGTATTGTCTTATCCAGACATTTATCAGGAAACGAATGAGACAGTTTTTCACTTTAACAATTGTGTCTACTTTAACATCAGGAGTGAGCAGTCTCCTGGTTTCGCACAACATGAGACTGGTGAAGGAGTAACGTTCCAACGATTAATAAACTCCGAGCTAGTAGAATTACATAATGATAGAGCAATAGATAAGGTAATACACTACAGACTATTCTGTGTAGATGAGGTGATCGACGCCGTATGCAGCACCCCGCCAGCCATTATTATCAGAAAGGCAATTTAAAAAATATTACGCAAAGCAAACGAAGACATCCACCATTTTGCTAGTACCTGTAGATCGGGGCTCATCTCAACTCTAAAAGGCCAAATAGGCCTTTTTAGACTAAGGCCTTACCCACGAATGTTTATACAAAAAAAATTAAGCGCAGCATCAATTCGAACGTTGAGTGCTATGGCGCCTTAATTTTTCTCACCTTAATAAACAAATCCTAATGTTTGGTATTCTTCCCCTGTCTATACGTCAAATAGCGTAGGTGCGCGGGCCATTTGTCGTATTGTTGGTTAAAAGGGTGCGCGGGATACTGAGATGGTCAAGTGAATACACACTTATTAATCTTAGCCTCAGGAGCCAACCCCATGACTGAAACAATTATCAAAGTAGATCTAAAAACATCGCCCTACGATAATGAAAATATTCATAACCGCTGGCACCCTGATATTCCTATGGCGGCGACGGTTAAGCCCGGCGACGATTTTATTATTGAATGTTACGACTGGACGGGCGGGCAGATTGCAAACAATGACTGCGCCGACGATGTGCGCGATGTAGATTTGTCGCAGGTGCACTTTCTCTCTGGCCCAGTGGGTATTGAAGGCGCAGAGCCGGGCGATTTACTCGTGGTTGATATTCTCGACATTGGCGCCTTTGAAGAGAGCCAGTGGGGTTTTAATGGTTTCTTTTCCAAACAAAATGGCGGTGGGTTTTTAACCGAGCATTTTCCTGAAGCGCAAAAATCTATTTGGGATTTTAAGGGGATGTTTACCAAGTCGCGTCATATTCCCAATGTGGAATTTGCGGGCTTGATTCACCCAGGGCTTATTGGTTGCTTGCCCTCAAAAGAAATGTTGGAAGAGTGGAATAAGCGCGAGAAAGAACTCTACGACACCGAACCTGAGCGCGTGCCCGCACTTGCTACCTTACCCTACGCTGAAACCGCCCACATGGGCAAGATGAAGCCCGATGCGGCTAAAGAGGCTGCAGCAGAAGGTGCGCGCACTGTTCCCCCGCGCGAACACGGCGGCAACTGCGATATTAAAGATTTATCGCGCGGCTCTAAAATTTATTTCCCTGTGTATGTCAAAGGCGGCGGCCTGTCGGTAGGCGATTTGCACTTTAGCCAAGGCGATGGCGAAATTACTTTTTGTGGCGCTATCGAAATGGCGGGCTGGATTCACCTGCGCGTCAATTTAATTAAAGGCGGTATGAGCAAATACGCCATTAAAAACCCAATCTTTAAACCTAGCCCTATAGCGCCTAAATACGATGACTATTTAATCTTTGAAGGCATCTCGGTAGATGAATATGGTCAACAACATTACTTGGATGTGCATGTTGCCTACCGCCAAGCTTGTTTGAACGCGATTAATTACCTCACCAAATTCGGTTACACCAAAGCGCAGGCTTACTCCATTCTTGGGTGCGCGCCGGTGCAGGGGCATATCTCCGGCGTGGTAGATATTCCCAACGCCTGTGCAACTCTATGGCTGCCGACAGGTATCTTCGACTTCGACATTAACCCCTCTGCTGAAGGGCCCACTAAAAAAGTCACCCCAGGGTTTGATGTGCCCTTGTCCAAGGATAAGTAAACGCTGAGAAAATAGCAGTGCTTGCTTGTAGGGTGGCTTGGTTGAACAGGCCACTTTACATTCACCCATAGGTGGCGGGTTGTAATGCACCCGCTCTACCAATTTGATAATTTATTGTGGAGATTTCCATGCCTGTATATGACTACAAATGCGCAGACCATGGTTTGTTTTTTGACTTGGCGGCGATGGATGATTCTAGCGAACCTAAAGCTTGCCCCGAATGCGCAAAATTATGTGCCCGCGTGATTATGATCGTGCCGGAATTTTTGGATATGAAAAAAGAAAATCGCGCGGCCCATGCACACAATGAAAAAGCCATGAATGCGCCTATATTTTCTACCCCTGATTATCGTGCAGAGCAAAAGGCGCGACGCGAACACAAGCACGGCAAAGGCTGCGGCTGTGGTGATAAACCAATTCGCAAATCAGCACTGATGTTCACGGCTGAAGGCAACAAAATGTTTCCCTCTATGCGCCCGTGGATGATTAGCCATTAAGGTCAAACCTTAATTAGTCGGCAGCGAAATAGCCATTGAAGAAAATGCAAGGATCTGAGCCCTGACACTATCAGGGCTCGCTCGTGTTGTAACAGACAATCGATAGGGAAAACGGACAGAACGCCCGCTCGAACATTGATATTGCAAGGCTGCAAATTCGCGCGTTGTCGCTAAGCTTTATCGAGAGCTTGACTCACATCGGCGATAATATCGTCGATGTGTTCAATACCCACCGATATTCTTATGAGATCAGAACTTACACCTGCAGCAGCGAGTTCTTTATCGTTTAATTGGCGATGCGTGGTCGAGGCAGGATGACAGGCTAGAGATTTTGCATCACCGATATTGACCAAACGTAAAATCATCTCGAGGGAATCAATAAACCGAGTTGCAGATTCTATCCCCCCTACAATTCCAAAACTCAAAATACCAGACGCCTTACCAGAGGTAATTTTTTTGCAGTTTTCATGATAAGGACTATTCGGTAGTGCTGCATATTTTACCCACGCGACTTTAGTATGCTGCTGCAAATACGCGGCAAGCTTTTCAGCATTTTCGCAGTGGCGATCCATACGCAAACCAAGCGTTTCGAGCCCCTGTAAAATTTGAAAGGAATTCATGGGCGATATTGCCGCGCCCGTATTTCTTAAGGGGCCAACACGGCAGCGACCTATATAAGCCGCCGCACCCAAAGCTTCTGTGTATACCACGCCGTGATAGGCAGGGTCTGGCTCATTCAGCACGGGGAAGCGCGCTTTATTTGCAACCCAATCAAACTTTCCTGAATCAACAATAGCACCGCCAATGGAGGTGCCGTGACCACCAATGTACTTAGTGAGCGAGTGCACAACTATATCGGCGCCCAGCTCAAAGGGGCGGCACAAATAGGGTGTCGCAACAGTATTATCAACAATCAGGGGAACACCATGCTTGTGAGCAATGTCTGCCAAGCGAACAATATCCACTACATTGCCGGCAGGATTACCAATCGACTCGCAAAATAGCGCTTTTGTTTTTGTATCAATCGCTGTTTCGAATCCCTCAAAATCATCGTAAGACACCATACGCGTTTCAATACCTTGCCTCGGCAATGCATGGGCAAATAAATTGTAGGTGCCGCCATAGAGCTGGCTGGTGCTGACAATATTATCGCCCGCTTCACATATACATTGCAGTGCGTAAGTAATTGCGGCCATACCGGAAGAAACACACAGAGCCGCAATACCACCTTCCATTGCGGCTATACGTTTTTCCAATACGTCGGTCGTGGGATTCATAATGCGCGTGTAGATATTGCCCTGTACTTTAAGGTCAAATAAATCTGCGCCGTGTTGCGTGTCATCAAAGATATAAGAGGTTGTTTGATAAATAGGGACAGCAGCAGCTTTCGTGGTTTGTTCAGACTTATAGCCTTCATGTAACGCAATTGATTCTAATTTCATTGGTTTTCCTCATGATTATTTTCAATTTACTACATGGCATCTGTAAACCAGAAGCCGCCTTATTTCAGAGATTCCCTAGTTCTAACACATAACCTATGTCGTTCATGTAACGCTGCTCCGTATCAAGATCAGCTTGCGTAAGCGGGTGAGCTTCGAGCCAAGACGCAGGAAGTTTAAGTTTTATGTCGGCACCTTTTACGCTTAGGTTGATTTCAGGCAGCTGTGCTTGAATACGACCGCGATGGAAAATAATCGCTAAGCGGAGCAGTAAGGCAAGGCGCACTAAGTCAGTACTGTCCATGGGGAAATATTTTGTGGGGAAACGTTTGCGATGCGCGAGTACCAAAGCCGCGAGTTGCGTTTGCTCCGCACGTGAACAGCCAGCGAGGTTGACGTGTTCGACCACATAAGCACTGTGCTTGTGATAATCGTTGTGCGCTATGTCGAGCCCTACAGGATAAAGACGCGCAGCCCAGCCGAGTAGTTTACTAGCATCGTCTACTTGTAAATCCCA
>Ga0070748_1000879_pt1 | contig 14191 bp, 7 predicted proteins | sample VirMetDEL_Nov_12_FD_77015 | JGI IMG/M metagenome (GOLD analysis project Ga0070748, IMG submission 77015) | Aqueous microbial communities from the Delaware River and Bay under freshwater to marine salinity gradient to study organic matter... | ecosystem: Environmental > Aquatic > Marine > Coastal ...
AAGTGATAAAGTAACTGGTAAAACCGAAACAATCGGTTGGACTGTTCCTAACGTAGATAAATGGAAAGACAGGACTTTTCAAGGATATCACAGAGAAGATGGACAAGTAGGAACTGAAAATGTTTGGTTGTTTTTTCCATTGGTTTTTTGTGAAAACAGAAACATCGAAATCTTAAAAGATATTTTCGAAAAAGAATTAATGAAGCCAAAAGAAAACGATTACCAATTGTTATTGCGTTCTCTAGTAAATTCTGAAAGTGGTAAAGAAGGAAATAGTGGCGGTTCTAATGAAGCCGATCTTTTCAAAAATATTGAAGTAAAATTCATCACGCATCAAGGTGGTTGTGGGGGTATTCGCCAGGATTCACACAGTTTGGCTAAATTATTGGCTGGATATGTAAACAATCCAAATGTGGCAGGTGCAACGGTGTTGAGTTTAGGTTGTCAGAATTTACAGATTCAGATATTCAAGGATGCACTAAACGAAATTAATCCAAATAGTACTAAGCCCGTATTGATCTATGATCAACAACAAATAGGAACTATTGAGGCGATGTTGAGTAGTGTGGTTAAAGATACTTTTGAGGCAATCAAAAAAGCAAATGCATTAGAGCGAGCTCCAGCACCATTGTCGAAATTAACGATTGGTTTGGAATGTGGTGGATCGGATGGATTCTCTGGAATTTCAGCTAATCCAACATTAGGTGTAACTTCTGATATGCTTACAGCATTAGGAGGAACTACCATACTTTCAGAGTTTCCTGAATTATGTGGTGTAGAGCAAGAATTAGTGAATCGTTGTAATGAAGATGAAGATGGAAAACGATTCTTAGAATTAATGCAATGGTACGAAAAAACAGTTGTAGATGCAGGTTCAGGATTTGATATGAATCCTTCTCCTGGTAACATAAAAGATGGTTTGATTACAGATGCAATGAAATCTGCTGGTGCTGCTAAAAAAGGAGGAACTTCTCCAATTGTAGGTGTTTCAGACTACGGAGAATACATTTCAAAACCAGGTTTAAACTTGCTTTGTACTCCTGGGAATGATGTAGAATGTACCACTGCGATGGTAGGTTCGGGAGCCAATATGGTGTTGTTTACGACGGGCTTAGGAACGCCAACTGGAAATCCAATTGCGCCAGTTGTTAAGGTTTCTTCTAACTCTGATTTGGCAAGAAAAATGTCAGATATTATTGATATTGATACAGGAGGAATTATTACTGGTGAAAAATCAATAGATGAAATGGCAGATGAAATGCTGGAATTTATTATAAACGTAGCAAGTGGTACCATAAAAACGAAAGCCGCGATTTTAAATCAGAATGATTTTATTCCTTGGAAGCGAGGGGTTTCGTTATAATTGTAAAGTAATATTATTGGTTTTGTTTGAAAGAGGAAATTATCTATTGATAGTTTCCTCTTTTTTTATTCTACCTTTTTTAATGATGATTTTCTAATATGCAATTGAGGCATTAAGACCACTTTCTTTTCAATTTTTAAATTTTCAGTGTTGCTTATTTGTTCTAAAAACACTTTGGCAGCCATTTTGCCCATTTCTTGCGGAGACTGATCTACTGTGGAGATTGATAATTCCATAAATTTTGTAAAAGGTTCGTTACCAAAACCAAATACGCCAAAATCATTAGGGATTTTAATACCATGTTCCTTTAATTTCTGAATTGCGCCTAAAGCAGCAAAGTCACTCGTAGAAAAAATTGCGGTAGGAGGATTAGACAATTGTAATAGTTTCTCGACTGCGTCCCTACCTTCCACGACATTACTTCGTATGTTTAGTATATAATCTTCATTTATGTCAATTCCATTGTCTAGCAAGGCTTGCTTGTATCCATTGTAGCGATCCTCATAGATTTCTAATGAACGATCTCCTGATAAGAAAGCAATTTGTTTGTTTCCTTGTTCTATTAAGTGTTGCGTGGCTAAGTATGCACCTTTAAAGTCATTAATCGTTACGGAACTCACACCTTCCATTTTCTTCTTTCTGTCAAAGAAAATCAAAGGCACATTTTTTTGTACAATACGATCTATAAAAGGGCTGTTTTTCTCAGATACATTGGAAATCGACATTAGAATACCATCAACCTGAGCATTCAATAGCGTGTTGATATTTTCAATTTGTCTCTCTTCATCTTCATGACTCTGACAAATGATAACCTGATATCCTTGAGGCTGTAACTCTTCCTCGATTCCTCTAATTACAGATGCAAAAAAGTTGGTGTTTATTCTTGGAACTATGACGCCAACATTATTGCTTTTTCCACTCTTCAGGGCTAACGCTAATTTGTTCTGCTTATAATTCATTTTGGCTGCCGTTGCTAGCACTAATTCTCGAGTTGCAGTACTTATTTTAGGATTATTATTTAGAGCCCTGGAAACCGTAGCAGCTGTAATATTAAGCTCTTTGGCAATGTCATAAATAGTTGTTTTGTTACTCATAGTCTTTTTCTAATCCGGTAAAAATAATATTTTTTTTTCATTATCACTACTAAGTGTTATCGATTACAATTTTTTACAAAAAGGGCAATAGAATGGTTGTTTTTAATCATTTCTATCTGTTCATAGCAACCTTTAATTACAGTTTTGTCCACAGTAAACATGTAATTATAGAAAACAGCTCTATAATGGCTCTATCTTTATGAATTTCTTCAAATTTGTTAACTCAACTTCTATGATTCTTAGCTAAAAATAGGTAAAATATAAATATAATTTAAATTTATCTGTTTATTTATATGCTATATGAATTTTTAACCCTTTTTTTTTGTTTAATTAAAAAAAAATATATACGTTTGTGCAATCGATTACATTTGTTGTTCTCGGATAGAAAAAGGAGATGAAATTATATAGGATACGTTTTTTCATTTTAAGAGTTTAACGAAAAACTATTTTGAATAGAATACTTGTATTGTGAATTCTTAAATTATCTAGTAGATTCGGGATTTTGATTAAAGGAGAGAGTGTTGTTATAAGGTAGCACAAGCGAAATTATCTATATCGATTTCGAAAAATGAAATTTTGTTAAATCTAACTCGCTTTACTTAATAGGATTGTTGTATAAATATAAAAACCGATTTCAAGATAGTATACAGTTATTTAATTTGCCCACCAGCTGCAGGCTACCAAAGTATAATATAGACAAGTTTAAATTAAGAATTTATTATAAGAGAGGAAGGAATAGGGGACCTCACAAAAAATTAACCAAAAAACTAACCAATTAAATTTTGAAGTATGATTATTAAACATTTATCAAAAAAAGGCTCAAATTGTTGCTTTGTTATTTTTCTCTTGCTTAGCATGCTTACGGGAAATAAAATGAGTGCTCAAAATGGGATAACTATTGGCGGTATAGTCAAAGACGCTACAAATATGCCAATTCCTGGGGTAAATATTATTGAGAAGGGAACTAAAAATGGAGGTGTTACAGATTTTGATGGAAAATTTTCTATTAGAGTTTCTGGTCCAAATAGTGTTTTAGTTTTTTCATACCTAGGATATGAGACGTTTTCTAAGACTGTAGGGCAAAGTAAATCCTTAAATGTAGTATTAAAAGATGAAAACTCTAAACTAAACGAAGTAGTTGTAATTGGTTATGGTACATCGCGTAAGGCTGATTTAACTGGTTCTGTTGTGTCTATTGCAGGTGACGATTTGAAAAAGTTATCTATAGCTAGTGTCGCAGAAGCTTTAACAGGACGTTTGGCTGGGGTTCAGGTAACCTCATCCGAGGGTTCTCCTGATTCAGAGATAAAAATTAGAATTCGCGGAGGAGGGTCTTTAACACAAGATAGTTCTCCATTAATTATAGTTGATGGTTTTCCGGTAAACAGTATGAGTGATATTTCTCCTTCTGATATAGCAAATATTACGGTATTGAAAGATGCCTCTTCGACAGCCATATACGGTTCTCGTGGTGCAAATGGAGTTATCATCGTAACTACAAAAACGGGTAAAGATGGAAAAATGACGGTAAGTTTTAACTCTTACTTCGGCTTCAGAAAAATAGCCAATACAATTGATGTTTTACAACCAGATGATTTTGTAAAATGGCAGTATGAATATGCGCTACTAAAAAATGAGGTTAGTTCTTATGAAAAATACTTTGGTAAATGGCAAGATTATGATCAATATGCCGGTATGAAAGGGAATAATTGGCAAAAACAAATTTATGGTCGTTTAGGTGAAGCAAGAAGTCGCGATTTAGGAATTCGTGGTGGTTCGGACAAATTAAGTTATAATTTTAATTATGCACATTATGATGAAAAAGCCATTATGGTTGGTTCAGAGTTTGCTAGAAATAACCTTTCTTTTAGTTTGAAAAATAAGGCAAGTGACAAAATCGATTTATCTTTCACGATGCGTTATTCTGATACTGAAATTAATGGTGGAGGGACTAATGAGCAAAATGAAGTATCATCTGCTGATGCTCGTCTAAGGCATAGTGTAGGATATTCACCTATTCCTCTTCCTGGTTTAACAACTGACAATACAGATGAAGCTTTATCTAGTTATCTGGTTAATCCTTTTGTTTCTGTGGCAGATAACGACCGTCTACAAACTAGAAAAAACTATAATTTATTAGGTAGTTTTTCTTGGGAAATTTTAAAAAATCTAAAATTAAAGTCAGACGTAGGTTTAGACAACTATAATTACAAAGATTATCGATTTTATGGACGTTCTACCTATTATGTAAGCAATATTCCTGCAGCTGAAAATCAAGGTAATCCGGCAATAATTATAAGTAATCGTGACAATTTGCGTTTTAGGAATGCCAATACTTTGAATTATGATTTCAAAAACCTGTTAGGAGATAATCATAGTTTAAAAGTGTTAGTAGGTCAGGAAATGATTAAATACAAATCAAATGAGATTGAAAGTACAATTCATGGCTTTCCAAAATTCTTTGACTTCGATGACGCTCGAAATCTTAGTTCACAAGGGACTCCACAGGCTGTAGATAATAATTACAGTCCAGATGATAAATTGCTATCCTTTTTTGGACGTGTGAATTATGATATCAAAAATCGTTACTTATTTACCGCTACCTATCGTGCAGATGGATCAAGTAAATTTTTAGGAGGAAACCGTTGGGGCTATTTCCCTGCAGCAGCTGTCGCTTGGAAATTATCAGAAGAAGATTTTCTAAAAGAAGTATCTTGGTTAAATGCACTTAAAGTAAGATTAAGTTATGGTGAGGCAGGTAACAACAATATTCCTACAGGACAAACAATTCAAAGTTTCCAATCTTCAAATTCTGCATGGATAAATGGTGTCACTAATTATTGGTCAGCATCAAAAACCTTGGCTAATCCTGATTTAAAATGGGAAACTACGGTAACTCAAAACGTGGGTCTTGACTACGAATTATTCAAAGGACGTGTTAGTGGTTCAGTTGAAATGTATAAAAATGTTACAAAAGATTTATTAGTACGTTTCCCTGTGCCAGGTACAGGTTACGATTCTCAATATAGAAATATGGGAGAAACACAAAATACGGGTGTAGAAGCATCTTTAAATTTGGTAGCTTTAGATAAGGCAGATTATGGTTTGAATTTTTCATTCAATATTGGCTTTAATAAAAACCGTATTAATTCATTAGGACTTTTAGAGGATTTTGGACAAAATACAAACTGGGCTTCATCAGCGATCGGTAATGATTATGTTGTAAATGTTGGTCAACCGATAGGATTAATGTATGGATATAAAAGCGATGGCCGTTATGAAGTGTCAGACTTTGATTATGCAGCAGGTAAATACACACTAAAAACGGACGTTGCAAATAGCTCTAATATTATTGGTACACTTAGACCAGGTTCAATGAAATTAAAAGATGTTAATGGAGATGGAGTAGTTGACGCTAGTGATTTATCTATAATTGGTAACGCTAATCCTAAACATACTGGCGGTTTTGTAATCAATGGAAATGCGTATGGATTTGATCTTTCGGCAGCCTTCAACTGGAGTGTTGGGAATGATGTTTATAATGCCAATAAAATTGAATTTACAACTTCCAATACAAATGGACAATATAGAAATTTAAGCTCAGAAATGGCAGATGGCAATAGATGGACAAATATTAATGCTGCAGGGGACTTAGTTACTGATCCTACTGAATTAACAGCGCTTAATGCAAATACAACTATGTGGTCACCCTATATGAAGAATTTTGTTTTTAGTGATTGGGCAGTAGAGGATGGTTCCTTTTTAAGATTAAACTCTCTTACTTTAGGATATACATTACCAGAATCTTTGATCTCTAAACTAGGTATTTCTAAATTTAGATTTTATGCTACAGCAAATAATGTATTTATTCTAACAAACTACTCTGGTTTAGATCCTGAAGTTTCTACAAGAAGAAATACTCCTTTAACTCCTGGAGTTGATTATTCACCATTTCCAAGGAGCCGTCAAGTGGTTTTTGGTTTAAACCTTAATTTTTAATTTAATAATTATTCACAGATGAAACATAAAATAATAATTACAGTAATAATTATAGCGGGGCTTTTCACTTCTTGTCAAGATATAGAAGGGGACTTCTTAGAGGCGCCGGCAAAATCAACCTTAGATGAATCTGTTATTTTTTCAACAGCAGGTTTGGCAAAAGGAGCAGTAGATGGAATCAAAATACCTTTTGCAGAAACTAATTCTTATAGAGGTCGTTTTCTACCTTTTTACGGTTTCAATACTGATACAGAATGGTATAATACTTCTGAAACTGTAGATGATAAATCAGATTTGTGTACATACGATGCGAAAGCGAATAATTCACAAATGAATACGACTAACAATGCTTGGGCAATGATGTATTCTGGAATAGAACGTGCTAATATCTGTATCAGAGGTTTACGTAAATTTGGAAACCCAGAACCAGGGACTGAATTAGGACATTTATTAGGGGAAGCATTAACATTGCGTGCAATCTATTATGCAGATCTTATGAAAACGTGGGGAGATGTTCCTGCTCGTTTTGAACCTATTAATTCAGAATCTTTGTATTTGCCAAAATCGAGTCGTGACGAAATCTACAAGCAATTAATTCAAGATTTAGGAGAAGCTGCAACATTAGTGCCATGGCCAAATGAAACAGCTAATACTACCAGTGTAGAACGTATCAATAAAGCTTTTGTGAAGGGTTTAAGAGCTCGCCTAGCAATGGTAGCATCAGGTTTTCAACAATACCCTGATGGCATTAGAAGAAGTACTGATGCTGACCTTTCTGTTGCAAAAATGTACAAATTGGCTCTAGATGAGTCGCGTTCTATTATGAATAGTGGTACAGCTCATTTAGAATCTTCATTTGAAACATTATGGAGAAAATACAATCAAGAAAACATAAGCGCTGGTGGTGAATCATTATGGGAACTTCCTTTTGCTGATGGACGTGGACGTATGCTTTTTACTTTTGCGGTTTACCATACAAGTAGTGATCAGTTTCACGCTAACGGTAACAAGCGTGGCGGAGTAGCAGGACCTCTTCCAAACGTATTTTATGATTATAATGAAATGGATACTCGTAGAGATGTAACCTGTGTACCTTATAAATTCGGTACTCCAGTTAATGGTATAGCAAAACAAGAGTTGGGAGCATTAGACACGTGGTATTTTGGAAAATACCGTTACGAATGGATGAATCGTTTTGTAACCTCAACTAATGATGATGGAATCAATAAACTATACATGCGTTATGCCGAGGTTGTTTTAATTGCCGCCGAAGCTGCAAATGAGTTAGAAGGGCCAGCTGCTGCTGCTCCTTATTTGAAAGAAATTCGTAAAAGAGCTTTCCCAGCTGCTGCGCAAGCACAACAAGTAGAGGCTTATGTAGCTAATTTGGCTACAAAAGATGCGATGTTTAAAGCAATTGTTTTAGAGCATAAATTTGAGTTCACTGGTGAAATGGAACGTAAACAAGCACTTATTCGTTGGAATTTGCTTAAATCTAAACTAGATGAAGCAAAAGCAAAAATGCAAAACTTGAAAAACCGTACTGGAGAATATGCTCAGGTACCCTCTACATTGTATTACAAAACTAAACCTGATAATGTGTCCCTTGAAATTTATGGGTTAAATCGTGGTGAAAATGTTAATCCAGGTGTTGAGTATTCTGCATTCGCATGGACTAAACTAGAAGATACTAAAGTAAATTCTCTATACAGAAGTTCTGTAAATCCTGATAATAAGCAGTTCTGGCCAATATGGCAAGTGTTTATCGACGGTAGTAATGGTAAACTAGTTAACGACTACGGCTATTAATAATTTAAATAATTAAATCAATTGTGATTATGAAAAAAATATTTATAATAAAAGGATTATTAGCCACTTTACTTTTGACAGTTTTAGTCTCTAGTTGTACTGGCTATAGTGAAGATTTGTTAGACGTACTAGATGTAAATAGAGTGTTTTCTCCAATAGGTCTTACGGCAAAAGTTAGAAATCAAACAACGGTAGAACTGAACTGGACAACAAGGGATAATGTAGATCATTATACTGTTGAATTCAGTGCTGATGATCCCGAATTCAAAACTATTTTTAAAACGCTACAAGTGGCAGCAACAGAATTGCCAATACAAGTGGCATTAGAAGGAGAAACCATATATTCCATTAGAGTAAAGGCAATCAGTTCAGTAGGACTTGAAGATTCAAAATGGTCAGTGGTAACCGCTACAACATTATCTGAACAGTTGTTATTAGCAACTATAGATGGGGATGTTCAGGCTAAGCAAGCAACATTCAGATGGGCGCCAAATAGTAGTGTAACTAAAATTGTACTTACGCCAGGTAATATTACTCATGTAATTACTGCGCAAGAAAAAGCAGCTGGAATTGCAACTGTTACTGGTTTAACATCGGAGACAAAATACAGTGCCATATTATATAATAATACCAAAAAGAGAGGTTTTTCATCATTTGAAACTGGTATAGATATCGGTACGGGTATATTAGTAAAAACAACAGATGATTTATTTCAAAAAATTGCTGGTGCAAAAGCTGGAGATGTTTTAGTATTAGAGTCAGGTGATTTTACGTCACAAACTGGGTCGATAACTTTGGATAAGTCTATAACTATTAGAGGTTTAAAAAGCTATAACAAACCACTTTTAAAAGTTAATTTTTCAATCGCAACCGGTGCGACTGATGTGAGTTTAATAGATTTAAATTTAGACGGAGGTAAAACATTAACTGATGTAGTAAGATTTACAGATGCGACCAGCTATGGGTCATTGATTATTAGTGGATGTGATATTCATGATTTTGATAAATCATTTATAGGTAGTGATGTTGCTGCTGCAAAAGTGAATGCCGTTACTGTTGAGAACACTGTTGTTACAAATATTCTAACCAATGGAGGAGACTTCATTGATTTCAGAAAAACATTTGTAGCTGAGGTTACTTTAAAAAATAGTACGTTTAATAACTGTGCACCTGATCGTGATTTTTTTAGAATTGATGCGGGTACTTTAAGTGGAACTGGATTAACGACTAAGATATTGGTTGACAGTTCAACCTTCTACAAGGTTTCTAATACATCAGGTAAAAGATTTCTATACGTTCGTTTCAATGCAAATACATTAACTGTTCGCAACTCTTTATTTGCTGAAACAGTGGCAATTTATTCAAATCAAACGACAACTTCAGATCCAAGTTTTGTAAAAAATAATTATTTCAATGCTACGGGTCTTCATACAACGAATACTAAGTTTGATAATTCTACAAGCTTTACTACAGTAAACCCAGGATTTGAAAATGCAGCTGCCGGTAAATTTAAAATTTCAAATCAAACGCTAATTGATAATAAAATTGGTGATCCGCAGTGGAGGTAATAAAATAAAAGTACAGAGGCTCGTTTACAAACGAGCCTTTCTTTTCTACGAGTATGCTTTTAATTTAGTTTAACTTGTTTTTAAAGTTAGATTTTTAATTTGATTCAAAGAAAAATTATTAAAAAGGTCAAAAGTGAAGATATTATATATGTTGCTCATGTTAAGTCTTTTTTCTTGTTCGAAAGAAGAGGCTGCAGTTGATACAGTGGTTTATGTAAAAACAATCACACTGTCTGGTTCTAATATTACAACGGGAAATACGGGTCAAATTACGGCTGAAACTTTGCCATCTAATGCTACAAATAAAACGGTATCGTGGAAATCCTCCGATACAACTATTGCTGAAATTTCTTCTTCAGGATTACTTACTGCTAAGAAAAACGGTAATGTCATAATTACTGCGACAGCTACTGATAAAAACACCGTTACTGCTACAAAAGAGATTACTATTTCTAGCTTTAGTAATGGCCAAACTTTTGACTATTCCGTTTCTAACTCGGCTGAGCTTTTAGTGGCTTTGGCCAAAGTTAAAGCAGGAGAGACAATTGCTCTGAATGGCGGGACGTATACCATGAATAGTAAAATTACAGTAAGCGTTTCAGGTACTGCCAATAACAAAATAAGTTTAATAGGATTAACAAACTCAAGTAGACCTATACTGGATTTCTCTGCTATGGCTGAAAATGGATCAAATCAGGGAATTGTTCTTTCGGCTAATTATTGGTACATAAAAGGAATTGACATTTACAAAGCAGGGGATAATGGTATGCAAATTAAAGGGAGTAACAATGTTATCGAATTCTGTACTTTTTCAGAATGTAAAGATACAGGACTCCAAATAGATAATGGCGCGTCCAATAATACGATATTAAATTGTGATTCTTATTTTAATGCGGATGCTGCTTTAGAAAACGCTGATGGATTTGCTTGTAAATTAAATGCAGGTACTGGCAATAAATTTGTAGGATGTAGAGCATGGCAAAATCTAGATGATGGCTGGGATGGTTATTTGAGAGGTACAGATAATATAACAACTACGTATCAAAACTGCTGGGCAGTTAAAAATGGCTATTTGAAAACGGGTGTAAAAGGTGCCGGTGATGGGAATGGATTCAAAACAGGCGGAAGTGATGATAAACTTCTTAAACACAATGCGACCTATACAAATTGTGTTGCTGTGGGTAATGTAGCTGACGGCTTTGATCACAATAGTAATCGGGGTGTAGTTACGATTTATAATTGTTCTGCCTATTCAAATGGCGTAAATTATTCTTTTAGCAATACTAATCCTTTGGCACAGCTTATAATTAAAAACAGTAATGTATTAGGAAACTTTGGAAGTACAAATGCTACTCTGCTTGATGTTACTAATAATAGTTGGCAAAACGGACTCGTAGTTACCGCGGCTGATTTTAAAAGCTTGGATTTTCAACAATTATTAGCTGCGCGAAAAGCAGACGGAAGTTTACCTGATATTAATTTCTTTTATCTTAATGCTGATAGTAAAATGATCGACAAAGGAATTGATGTAGGTCTAGCCTTCAAAGGAAGTGCGCCAGATTTAGGGGCTTTTGAATACTAAGAAATATAATTAAAATTTTGAATGCGCTAATTCCTTTTTTTGTTGCTTTTCTTTGTTTATTTAGATAAATATATTTAAGTTTGTGTAATCGATTGCATTAATTTGAAAGTTTTGTCTTGATGGAAGTTAAGTGATTGTAAAGTGGGTGTGTACGAACCATTGTATTTCTGATTAAATAAAATTTAAATTGCGTCTTAAAATTATATCAATGAAAAAATTAGGGAAGTTTGTAGCTGTTTCATTCGTAAGTTCATTGTTGCTTTTTTCATGTGGGGTTAAGCAAAACAGTACGGTAGAAATAGATCCATGGAAGAAAATGCAGCAAATTATAGAAACAGTGAAAGAGCCTGTTTTTAAAAATAAAAGCTACAACGTAGCTGATTTTGGAGCTAAAGCAGGAGGTGTTTTTGATAATACGGAGGCATTCAAAAAAGCAATCGAATTTTGTTCTAAAAATGGAGGAGGAAAAGTTGTTGTTCCGTCAGGGCAATATTTTACTGGTCCTATTAACTTAGAAGATAATGTCAACCTTCATTTAGAAAGCGGTTGTGAAATCCTTTTTAGCACGAAGTCATCTAACTATCCACTTGTCAACACCTCTTTTGAGGGGACCGAATTAATGAACCATTCACCGCTAATTTATGCTAATAACAAAAAAAATATTGCTATTACAGGATCGGGAACTTTAAACGGTCAGGCGACTAATGATAATTGGTGGTACTGGAGTGGTAGCAAAAATTATGGTTGGGTAGAAGGAAGAAATAATCAAAATGATGTTTTAAACAGAATTCGTTTAGTGGAATCTGCTGAAAAAGGCATTCCTGTTTCAGAAAGAATATTTGGTGAAGGTTCTTATATCAGACCTAATTTTATAGAATTTTTTGAATGTTCAACTGTTCTTGTAAAAGGAGTTAAAATTGTTAATGCACCTTCTTGGGTGATACATCCTTTTAGATCTACTAATATTATTGTGGATGGTGTTACAGTTCAGAGTCATGGTCCTAATAATGATGGATGTGACCCAGAATATTCAAAAAATGTCATTATAAAAAATTGTACATTCAATACTGGAGATGACTGTATCGCTATTAAAGCGGGTAAAGATGCTGATGGAAGACGTGTTGCTATACAAAGTGAAAATATCATAGTTCAAAACTGTAAAATGATTGATGGACATGGTGGAGTAGTTATTGGTAGCGAAATGACCGCAGGGGTACGCAATGTTTTTGTAGAGAATTGTATCATGGATAGTCCTAATTTAGACAGGGCCATTCGCATTAAAACAAATTCTAGAAGAGGTGGTTTAGTCGAAAATGTTTATGTTAGAAACTTAGAAATAGGAAGAGTAAAGGAAGCGGTACTAAGAATCAATATGTTTTATGATGTTTATGGTAATCAAACAGGGAAATTTATTCCTCAAGTAAGAAATATCTTTTTAGAAAATATCAAAGTTAAAAATGGTGGACAGTATGGTGTTTTGGCCAAAGGTTATAAAGAATCACCTATTGAAAATGTTACTTTAAAAGATGTTGTTATCGATAAGGTAGATAGTCCTTATTCTGTTGAAAATATTTCGAACCTTAATTTTATTAACACACACATTAACGGAGTTCTGGTAGCGAATCCTAAAGATTAAATATAAATTTTGAAATTTATTAAAACATTACTGTATCACTTATTCAAATGATTAACGAAGGTTTTGTTTTTATAGAATTTGGGGAAATTAAGATGAGTAATTTATAATAAATGTTTGAGTGGTTGAAAAGGGACTTGAAAACTTTTGAGTCCCTTTTTTTAAAAAAGGGTTGAGGTGAAAAAAATGATATATCTATTAATAGCGCTAATTAGTTTTCCTGTGTTTTCACAAAAGGGCGTGGAAAGAGACACTAGTTATACCGTCGCTAATACATATGCTAAAGAGATAAAGAAATATCCATTCATTCAAGTCGTTAAGAAGAAGACTAAAAGTAATGTAGTTGAACATAAAGGTATTGTTTATAAAAAGATTGGGAATCGATCATTGCAGTTAGATAGTTACTGTTATCAGTCAAAAGAAGCGCAACCGGCGGTAATTCTAGTTCATGGGGGAGGCTGGAAATCTGGAGATAAATCGCATATGGAACCTATGGCAGTAGAGATCGCGTCAAGAGGGTATAATTGTTTCTCCATCGAATATAGATTATCACCTGAAGCAAAATACCCAGCTGCGGTATTTGATGTAAAAAGTGCCATCCAATTTGTAAAAAGCAATTGCGCTAAATTTAATGTAGATACGACTAGAGTGGCTGTTTTAGGCTGTTCCTCAGGCGGACAAATGGCAGCTTTAGTTGGAACTACAAATGGGAATAAACTTTTTGAAGAAAAAGATAAAACCTATAAATCAACAACTGATGTGCAGGCGGTAATTGATATGGATGGCATCTTAGCTTTTAAACATCCCCAGTCTCAGGAAGGCACCGTAGCAAGTTTATGGTTAAATGGTGATTATAGTGAAAATCCGCAGCAATGGGAAGCAGCTTCAGCTCTGAACCATGTTAATAAAAACAATCCCCCCATATTATTTATCAATAGTGATATGGAGCGCTTTCATGCAGGTAGAGATGATATGATAAAGCAATTGAATGCCTTTGGAATTTACAGTGAGCTAAGACAAATTAACAAATCGCCTCATTCTTTTTGGCTTTTTGATCCCTGGTTTGATCAAACAGTCGACTATGCGACGCAATTTTTAAATACAATTTTTAAATAATTTTGAATTAAATGAAAACAATAATCT